>OGGU01001321.1_pt1 | contig 14994 bp, 8 predicted proteins | sample 1571241 | NCBI WGS metagenome assembly OGGU01 (sample SAMEA2581934, study PRJEB24529) | metagenome | biome: Human gut stool | place: China | collected 2011
CGGCACTTGTGTAGATCGTGGAAGATGTTTCGTCTTCATGCGGATATTGGTCCAAATCGCCTATACAGGAACTCAACAGCAATGCGCTGCAAAAATAGAAAGCTGTATATAATATCTTTTTCATGATTCGCTTGTTTTTAAAAGTAATTAGAAGTTGAAACCTACGTTAAGTGAGAATGTACGTGGGCGGGGGTAGAAGGAATTATCCACTCCGTTGGGGACTTCCGGGTCTACACCACTGTATTTCGTGATACAGAATACATTCTGAACCATTGCACTGACATTCAAGCTGCATCCTTTACAAATCTGCCCGAAGTTATAGTTCAATGACAGATTATCCATTTTCAGGAAAGAAGCATTCTCTACATAGTAATCGGACAAGTATTGGCGGGACTTGAAGCCGGTTTTCAGATAACTACGCGACAGGTTGTTCAACTGATAAGAGTTGTAGCTCACTGTTTCCCAGGCTCCGGCATTCATAGCTATAGCATTGTAAACATAGTTACCGATATTGGCACGCAGGCTGGTGCTCAACGTCCATTTCTTCCAGCGTAGGGAAGTGCTGAAACCGAGGATATAGTCAGGAGCGGGAGAGTGGTAACGGTATAAATCTTCCGTATTGATTTCTCCGTCTCCGTTAAGGTCTACATAAGCGCCTTCTACGGGCTTCCCGATTTTTTCGTCATAGAGCTGGTGATAGACGTAGAACATATAGGGGGCATATCCTTCGGTCAACGTCTGTACCTGATAGCTGTCAATATAAGGGCCGACCGAAGTATTAGTTGCGGCAGCACCGGCTACGAGAGACAGGTTCTTTACTTTCATCTTTTGCCATGTCATATTGAAACTGATATCCCAGTTCCAGTCTTTAGTTTGAACAGGGGTTGCGTTTATGCTGAATTCGATACCCTGACTGTCTACATTTCCTACGTTTGTAGTGATATTACGATCGAAGGTCGTCCCGGCTGCGGCGGGAACCGTGGCAATCAAGTCCTTTGTTTGGCGGGTGTAGTAGTCGAAGCTACCTGTAATGCGGTCTTTCAGGAAGCCGAAGTCGAATCCGACGTTCCAGGAAGTAGTTGTTTCCCATTTCAAATCGGGCACATAGGAACTGGGACGGTAGGTATGAATGTATCCGTTACCCATGCTGGCTTCCGCACCGTTTTGGCTTTGAGTGTAGATAGGCAGGTAATTATAATTGCCGATACCGTCCTGCTGTCCGGTCACACCATAGCTGGCACGGAGCTTCAAGTTACTCAATACTTTATTGTCTTTCAGGAAAGATTCTTCTGTCACTCTCCAGCCTAAAGCTACCGAAGGGAAAGTACCCCAACGTACATTCTTGGCGAAACGGGAAGTGGCGTCCCGGCGGATAGTCGTAGTCAGCATATAGCGTGAATCGAAAGAATAATTCAGACGGCCGTAGTAGGAGAGCAACACGTGGCGCTCATCTTTCGCTTTGGATGTCTTTTGTATCTCTCCCAACGTGTTCATTTCGCTATAAAGCGGTGTAGTCGATTTCCAGTACTGATAGTCGTAACCGGCTGTCACGTCAAAGCTACTCTTGATAGATTCGACGAGCTTGTTGTAATTGGCATATAAGGTAAGCAGACGGTTCTCCTTCTTTTCGGGGCCGTAGCTGTAATCCAGACCGGAAGTATTGTAGTTCTGTGCCGCTTCTGCCGGAACATATACGCTACCTTTACCTTGTGCGTAGTCATAGCCCAGTGTAGCGTGCAGTTTCAGATCGGGGAAGAAGTGAACACGGTAATCCGCATCGACATTTCCGATAAAACGCCTTACGTTACTTTGAGAATCATTCATCTTGATAAGTCCTACGGGATTCATTACGGCGCCGTTGACAGGGGCGCCTGTGTTGTCTGTCGCTTCCGTGTATCCGCCGAAGGTATCCAGTCCTGAATAAACGGGAATGGTCGGGTTCATGGTAGCGGCTGCCCAGATAGCGTCTGTATTGCCGAATGTATTGTTGTTGATAGAACCCTTGGCGTTAATATTCAGCTTCAGGTGGTCTTTGAAGAAAGAGGGAGTCAGCATAATGCTTCCCGTATAGCGTTCCGCATTATCAGTGCGTAGCAGACCGCTTTGGTTATAATAACCTACCGACACACGGAACGGCCAGTTCTTGGCAATCTTTCCGGAGACGCTCAGATTATTATCCGTACCGAAAGCATTCTGATAGATCTCATCGTTCCAGTTCGTGCGGGCTGTTCCCAACAGAGCTTGCTGGGCAGAAGTTCCTTGTGTCCGAATCGTGTTGACAAATTGGTCGTAGCTTAACATATCCGCCAGTTTGGTGCGTGTCTGAATGGAGTTGGTAGTGCTGAATGTGATTTGCAGTTTGTCCGAAGTCCCTTTCTTGGTAGTGATAAGGATTACCCCGTTGGATGCACGCGAACCGTAGATAGCGGTGGAAGAAGCATCTTTCAGAATGGTCATACTTTCAATGTCGTTCGGGTTGATGAGGCTCAGAAAGTTTCCGTCGTTCCCGCTGATACCACCCTGTTCCAAAGGAACACCGTCCAAAACAATCAACGGGTCGTTGCTGGCATTCAGTGAGGCACCGCCACGCACACGGATGGTACTTCCCGCCGTAGGCGAACCACTATTGGACATAATCTGCACGCCGGAGATTTTTCCGTTAATCAGTTGCTCGGGAGAGCTGACCAGTCCCATATTGAAGTCTTTGCTGCTGACGTTTGTTACCGAACCGGTCAGGTCGCTTTTTCGTTGCGTTCCATATCCGATAACAACTACATCACTCAATACCTGTGAATCACTTTTCATCTGTACGTTCAGTACAGAGCCGCTTGTAGGAAGGGCAACTATTTTAGTCTCATATCCCACATAAGAGAATTGCAACTCTTTGTTGCCCTGCGGTACGTTCAATGTGTAGTTACCGTCAAAGTCGGTAACCGTACCGGTAGAAGTGCCCACGATGAGGATACTTACTCCGATCATCGGTTCTTTGTTCTCATCAATCACTTGTCCGGTGATTTTCTTGCCGCCCTGTTGGGCAAAGGCAGGAATGATACCTCCTAAAAAGGCTGTACACAATATAAGGAGTACAGTCAGTTGGCGTAGATTTAAGATATTCCAGTTCATAATTAATGTGTTATTGATAATAGATTTATTGTATTATTATTGTTTGGGACGCTGGGTGAACATATCCGGCTATTCCAGCCACACGTCTCCAAGTTCAATCTCTACGGTTGGTTTTCCGGTTCCAGGCATTGACAGTTCCAGTTTCTCTATCTTCTCCGGTCGGAAAGGAATTACCGTCTCCGGGTGGAAATACTGTTTCAGGAATGTCGGATAAGCTATGGGCAACAATGCGGTATCCGTTAGACGCAGTTCTTTCAGAGGAATCCGTACAATGCCTTCTGCTGACGGAGCAGGGCAGAGACTTTTGTAGGTATATCCGTCCGAAGTGACAAAACCTGCGCTGAGTCCTTGCGGAAGAGGTTTGTTTCTATTTACACGAATACAGAGCGTAGTGCAACTTTTCACTTTATCTTTTCTTCCTTCGATTTCATCTTTTACGAATGCGCGGAGGAAGTGTTGCGGATTTTTTCCTTTCGGTGTGAAACAGAACCGGAGCAACGGCTTCTCAATCGGAGAAGAATCAAGTAAGGTACGTTGCAGGTCGTTCCATTCAGGAAGTGTATATGCTTCTATCCGGCTATCTGTATCCGTTACTTTCAGTAGTTGTATCGCACTACCAGAAGCGACAACACGTGTAGTCCAGTAGAAATCGGAAGTATAGTTCCAGTCCAATGGACTTCCTTGGATTCCCGAGGAACTTCCGGTGACGGAATTTCCGGCGGGATAAGTATGGGTGCTGTCGCCCCGGCAGACGATGATGTTATACTTGAAACAATCTTCCTTTATATCTGCAGCGGGCAGGATAGCCTGATATGTATAGCCGCTTGTACGTTTCATCTTTATATACGGGTTATGCTCGTTCCAAAAAGACACCTTATCCGTGTATATAATGACAGAATCCGGAAAAACGCTTCCTGCTACTTGCGCATTAATAATCAATGCTTTGCCTGCTTCGGCAATGCTTGCCGGAGTATGAGTGACCTTATAATCCATAGTACGGGGAGTGGGAGCTACAAACTCTCCGATACGAATCGAATTCCAACGTGAATCAGCTTTCCAGTTCTGTTGCGGGGTACAACCGTTTCGTTTCAACAGGTAAACCCCCGGACGAAGGTCGCAAATCACTCCATTCGTCACTGTTTCTTCTTTCCGGTCGTTCTTCTTGTCGAGAGCTGTGAGAGTAAACGCTTTGCCCAAATCCGGAATTCGTAATGCCATATCCCAAGTACCGTAGATAATGCTGACTACTTCTTTTTTGAGTGACGGCTTGGCAAAAGGGTCATTGACTACTACCGCATCCGGCATTACTTCGAGTCGCCATATTCCTGATTCAAGGCAATCAATGAAATAAGCTCCCGTACCTTCATAGTCCACTATCGGCGAGCTTCCGCATCCGGCGATTGAAACCAGCTTTGATGCATCTTTGGGTGGTGTATTTGTCTGATTGGAGTAATAAAACTTCTCTCCATTATTCAACTCGCTTAAATCTTCCGCATAGCTGACGCGAAAGCCATTACCGAATATGGTATCCTGAGGATAACTCCCATACGATTCTCCTCTTTTCAAACTCCGTGCAGCTTCGGCGGCAATTTTCATGCTGATAGCCTTATTCGGAGTATAGGCAAGATTCAGAAAATGAGTCTGATACTCCGTATTGGCGAACGCAAGGTCTATCGGGTCATAAGCAAACTGCGTAATCCATTGGAAACCGGCCGTGCGGAAAGTCCTTACCATGGCCGGATACATATAAGAGTACATAATATCCGCCGGATCGAATTCATAAATCATCCGTGCTTTCTTATTGAATTCTTTCACTTTTCCGGCGAAAGGAATGTCATAACGGTCTACGTAAGGAAGGAAATTCCCTTGTTGTGTTTGTCCGGATACGAGCCCGATAGGATACCATTGATAGGTAGTTCCCTGAACAGTCGTTTCATAATAGGCTTCTGCCACATATCCGTTGTGACTTACATTATAAAATACTGGTTTACGGTTTCCCGCCTTGCTCATTGATTTCAGCATACGGTTGATGTAGGCTTTTACTTCTTCTTTCGTACCGGAATGGCAGGGTTCGTTATTGATCTCAAAACCTACGATAGAAGGATCGTCTTTATAAGCTAGTCCTGTATAAGGATTAGTATGTTTCACCAAGTCGCGGAGATAAGTTTCCTGTGCGGCAATCGCTTCCGGATTAGAATGCATATCGCATTTATCATATTTATAAGAGAAACCGCCGGTTTGTATATTCCGTTCGGGGTATCCGTTTCCGAAGTTAGTCTGTGCGGTGATGACAATATGGATATTGCGCTCCTTAAGTTTGGCAATTAGATAATCCATGAGGTCAATATGCTCGTTTTCAAGGAGATTACCTTGCCCGTCTGTCAACTCCACGTCCCATAGATGAATACGGTAAGCATTCAGTCCCAAGCGGGAGAGATGATATACATCTTTATCTATGGCAGCTTTGCGGTCGAGTCCCAAATAGCCGAGTGCGCGGTAGGCATGGGCAAAAGGCAGGGTGTAGTTTACTCCGAAGAAAGAGGCCTCTTCGTGGGTGTCGCTCCAGCGCATCACTCCGTTTCCATCTATATATATTATAGGTGTAGTTCCTTTCCCCTGTATACCGGTGAAGGTAAACAACAGACAAATAAAGGTAAGAATAAACTGTCTTTTCATGCTATCAAATTTATCGGTTTATTGACAGCAACAAAAGTAATTTATTGGTCATTTCAATAAAAGCACAGATTGGACATATAAGGATAAAAATAGGACGAAAGGTGCTTTTCAGCCGCGATTAGGCCATAATTAGTTCCAATATGTGCTTTTATGAGGTTCGTCTATTTCACCTCTTGCACAGAATAACCGTAGAATATGAACTGGTTGTTACCGTTCTTCCATGCAATCTACTTATAGATAAATTTCTTTCCCTCCTTTACAAATTTTCTCCGGTCTAACGGCAAATTTTCTTTCCGTCTGCTGTAAACTATAAACGCAAGCTTCATTTTTATAAATACAATTTGCATTTATAAAAATGAAGCTTGCGTTTATATAATTAGAACTTGCGTTTATAGTTTATATACTATCAAAAACAACTTAACCGTTAGACCGGAAAAAGTTAACTTCTAATGCAACAGGATTTATCTAACGATAGACCGGAAGAAAGATAATAGGTTGCAATGGACAAAGCGCTACATGATGAAAGGTAAAAACACAGCAATTAATGCCTCATCCTCACCCGCAAGTGCTTTATTTATTGTGATTTTCTTCGTCAACAGCAGGCTGCATATATTGCTTCGGCGTTTTTCCGAACTCAGCCTGAAAACATTTGGAAAAATAAGAATGGTTGGAGAAGCCCACCATATACATTACTTCGGCAATGGTGAATTTCTTTTGTTGTAGTAACATTGCCGCCTTTTTCATCCGGATTGACTTGATGTATTCTACGGGAGACATTCCGGTCAATTGCTTAATTTTCCGGTAAATCTGTTTGTTACTGATACCGGATAATTCACAAAGAGCATTCACATTCAGTTCCGACTCCGAAAGATGGTCTTCAATCAGGCGAATTATATTCGACAGGAATTTCTCGTCCTGCGATTCCGCTTCAATCGGTTTGAGTACGGGCAACGATTCCAGTCGCTTCTTCTCCTGTGTCGCGGGGATTTCCTCTTCCTCCACTGCTATGACGGGAATATTCAATCCGACGGAAGTCCCTTTTCCTTCTTCGGAGGTGACGCCGGTGATGTGTCCGCCGTGCAGTTCTGTGTAAGTTTTTACCAGATAAAGCCCGATACCCGTACCTTCCTTATTGCCGGAGTGGGGGGATTGGAAAAAACGTTGGAAGATGTAAGGAATGTCCCGCGGCGGGATTCCCGATCCTGTGTCCGATACACAGATATCCACTAAGCCGGTTTCTTCGCGATAGAAAAGAGACAACCGGATACTGCCGCCGTCCGGAGTGAATTTCACTGCATTTGAAAGCAGACTGTCTAGTATCACTCCCAGTTTGATAGCGTCCATATCGGCATAAATCTTCGCTTTGTTTGTCTCGAAAAGGAAAGTCAGCCGCTTGTCTTCTTCGTAGACGGAGAACAGACTGTGGCTGAATGACACAAGTTCGATACGCGACAGTATTAGTAGTGAATCTTCGTTATCTTCTATACGGTTGAAGTTGAGCACCTGATGAATCAGCGAATTAATCTTCATCGCATTGCGTTGCACTTCTTCCAATGTCTGTTTCTCGTGCGCTTCCTCCGTCGCAGGGAGCAGCTGGCTCACGGGTGCAATAATCCGGCTAAGCGGTGTCTTTAATTCATTAGACAAATTGGTAAAGAAAGCCATTTTCTGGCGTGATTGCTCCAGAATCTTCTCTTTTTCCATCCGTTCCATTTTCAGACGGTTCTTGACACGGAAAAAGTTGATTGTCCAGATGATGAGGCTGAGGAACAAAAGAACATAAATCACCTTTGCCCAAACCGTATAATACCACGGAGGCAGGATCTTGATATTCAAAATATAAGGATGTTCGGACGGGTGGCCACTCTTTTCTACCTTACTGATAATTAATTGATAATCTCCGTAGTTGAGGTTGCTGTATGTAATGCGGTTTGTATTCGATTTCAGGAAATTCCATTCTTTGTCCATTCCCTCCAGCTGATAGACAAATTCATGCTTTTCCTCTAGCGAATAGGGGAGGTCGGAAAGTTCGAAAGCCAGATTATTCTGGTTATATGCCAGTTCGATAGAGTTCGTATAACGGATATTAGGTATGCTTTCTCCGGTGTGCGGAGACATCAACTGGTTGTTGATATATAAAGCAGTCAGCAGGATCGGGCGTTCCGGTTGATTCATAGCCTGTATGTCCGGCCGGGAAATACCGAATCCGTCCGCACCTCCCAAATAGATGTTTTCGTCTTTCGGGTCAAAGAAAAGACTTGTGAAACGCTTGTCTGTCATGTTCTGTTGGCGTGCATCCATTGTTTTCCGGTCGACAATCCAAAGCCCGTTGGTTGTAGAAATCCAGATATGCTCTTTTACGGAAGTCATAGACAGAATTTCATTGTTACTGAAGCTGCCGAAGGTAATACTTTGCTGACCGGAATCTTGGGGATTGATGCGCATGACCCCACCGTGAAATCCTACCCAGAGCATACCGTCCTCATCTCGTAGGAGATAATTCGGGCTCTTTTCACCGCTCAACTCTTCGGCAAACAATTTGGTTACTTGCTGCGTGCGCGGATTGATTTTGTCTATTCCTTTGCTGTTGTAGAGCAATACCCATACATTACCTTCCGCATCGGGAACAATTTGGTTGATGAACATTCCTGACAGGCCGTTGCGAGTGGAATAGTTCTGCTCGGCTATGTAGGTTCCGCCGGAAGATTGTACCAGTTTTTGTTTGTCTACTACAAAAATACCTCCGAGGCAGGTTGCTATCCAGAGTTTTCCGTCGGTGTCTTCAAACAGGTAATAAGCCCAGTTGGTATTATAAGTTCCTGTACTGTCTACGATGTTGTAGTGTACAAATTGGTGAGTCTTGTAGTCGTAACGGTTAATACTGCCGTCCGTGGCTATCCAGAGTTGTTGTTCTCTGTCTTCGTAGATGTGTCGGATACGGTTGTGGGACAACGGATGGTGCTTATCTCCCATTCTGTACCAGACAGCGTCGTGCTTGTTACCGGTGGGGTTGGTAAAACGGATGACTCCGTTAGTTCCTCCGAACCAGTAGAACCCTTTGGAATCCCGGAACAGGGAATAAAACTGGTTTCCGTCTCCTGTACCCGTGATTTGCGAGATAGGAATGAATTGCAATGCACTGTTGTAGCGTGAAAGGGAGATGCCGTAATCCGTTCCCAGCCAGATGTTCTGTTCCTGATCGGCAAATATATTCCAGATAATATTGTTGGTTAGCGACTGGATATTGCGGGAGTCGTGTACGATGTGTTGCAGTGTCCCATTATCGTTCTGGTAAACATAAAGTCCGTTATCGGTACCCGCTAATAAATTTCCATTCCCGTCCAAAGCCAGTGATTTAATGGAATTGTTGTGGAAGGCATCTATCGGTTTCATTAGTCCCGTGGCCTGAGTATATTGGAAAAGAGATCCTTCCATTCCGATCCAGATACATTGGCGGGACGTATCTTCCAACAAAGAGTTGACAAAGAGATTGCTCACGCTCCGGTTGACGGGCAACGGGATATTTTCAAACTTTCCGCTTTCCTCTATATATCGGCATAAACCATTGTAGGTGCCTACATATATCTGATTGTCCGTTGTGCGGATGATAGAATAAATAGTGTGATGGGGAAGTCCGTTGCTCTTACTGTCGAGTGAAGCCAGTTTCTTTGTGTTGAGTTGATACGTATACAGACCGTTCAACGAACCTATCCATAAGGTGTCTCCTTGAAGCGCCATTGTCCGTACATCTGTCGGGAAATCCGTTTCCGGTTGTTCGTATTTGTCCGTCCGGTAGTTGTAGACGAGGATTCCGTTATCTGTCCCTAAATATAAATAAGTATTGTCTGCTATTATTCCGCAGTAAATGCGCGTGTTATTGCGTTCTCCATAAGTGAAGTGCTGCTGTGTGGAATATCCGTCGTAACTGAATAACCCTTTGTTGGAACCTATCCATATCAACCCTTCGCTGTCTTGCAGGAAGCAACTGATGACCGATGCTTCGGCACCGAGGTAGATATTCTCGAATTGTTGATAATTCACTTTCTGCCCGTATGCACTGCCGCCTATACAGAATGCACAGACAAGAAAAAGAATCGTTATCATTCGTTGGCACATATTGTCAGGTTTGCAGGTTTTTAAATCAGTAATTATTGCAAATAACTTTGTTCTTTATTGCAAATGTAGGAAAAATGCCGGTTACTCTTGTAAATCTCACCGTCTTTTTGTTCCTTTGTCGTCTATTTATAAACAGAAAACTTCAGGATGAAAAAGCTTATTTATCTGCTTTTGTTGCCGCTGGTTGTGGCTGTGACTGCTTGTGGCGGTAAAGTAAACTCGAAAAAGGAGGCGGGATTGGCAACGCAGGATAGCGTAGACGCTCGTGGAATACAACGGATGCAGACTTCTAAAAGTGAAATAGACATCAAATTCAAAGGGAAGGATTATCGTTCTTTCGTTTCCCGTACACCGGACGAGAGCCTGCCTCATGTTACCAATGAAATGGGGGATACGTATATGGATAATAAAATCGTGCTGCGTCTGACGCGCGGTGGTGAATCAGTGTTCAACAAGACCTTCACCAAGAATGATTTTTCTTCGGTAGTGGATGCCGACTTTCTGGCAAAGTCCGTGCTCGAAGGAATCGTATATGATAAAACAACTCCGCAAGGCATTGTATATGCAGCGAGTGTCTGCTATCCGCAGACGGATTTGTATGTCCCGCTTTCCATAACGATAACCGCTGACGGAAAGATGAGTATTCAGAAAGTTGATATGCTGGAAGACGCGTATGAAGAAGAAACACCCGATTAAGCCTGTGAACAGGCTTTTTAGTAGAATAGCACCAATGTGAAAGCATTTGAGACAAACGAAAGGCAACCGAAAAAGGTTGCCTTTCATATTTTTGTACCGTTGATAAATTTGCTGTCCTGTTTTTATTTGTATACCGAGGACTGAAAGTTAAAGAACACAAAAAAAAGACTGTTCTTCGGTTATTCCCAAATCTTTCCTAAATCTGTATCGTTATTTGCTGTATAAAATAAAGTATAGTATTAACGTTAAAAAAATAATGATTATGAAGAAAATTCTATCTTTACTCGTGTTGGCTATTGTTGCCGTACAGTTTTCATGGGCTGCTGATGTGATAACTAAAGACATGAATCAGTTACCGCTTCAGGCACGCAATTTTATTAACCGTCATTTTACTAAACCCGAAGTGTCTCATATCAAGATTGATAAGGAAATGCTGGAGGCTACCAAATATGAGGTGTTACTGACAGACGGTACGGAAATAGAATTCGACAGCAAGGGAAACTGGGAAGAAGTAAGTGCCCGAAAAGGACAGGTGATTCCTGCAAGTATTGTTCCGAACTTTGCCGTTGATTATCTGAAAGCACATAATTTTGCTGCTGAAGGAGTGACGAAAGTGGAGCGTGACCGTAAGGGATATGAAGTTGAATTGTCCACAGGCGTCTCTTTCAAGTTTGACAAGAAAGGGAAGTTTGTTAAAGCGGACGATTAAGTATAAGTGATAGTATAATAATAAACCTGAACCAAAAAAGTAACTATGTTGAGATTTAAGTTTGGCGCCTGGGCGGTGGTTCTGATGTTGGCTGCCCTTTCATTCGGCGCCTGTTCCGATGAAGATGATGATCCGGCTTTCAATCCGCCTTCCAATATTACGGAAGCCTTGAAACAATTATATCCGGCAGCTCAGAATATAGAATGGGAAATGAAAGATGTGTATTATGTGGCCGATTGCTGGGTGGCCGATGACGAACTGGAAGTCTGGTTTGACGGGAATGCGAATTGGCTGATGACAGAAAATGAACTGGAAAGTATAGATAGTTTAGTTCCGGCTGTATATACTGCTTTCAATAATACCAAATACAGTTCTTGGGTGGTGACCGATGTCTATGTACTCGTTTATCCGCAGAATCCTACGGAATCTGTCATTCAGGTGAAGCAGGGAAGCCGGCGCTATTCACTGGTTTTCTCGCAGGATGGTGGATTGCTGCACGAAAAGGATATCAGTAACGGGGATGATACGATTTGGCCTCCGGCAGAATAATTTCTTATCCATTTAACTGAAATGGAAAGAGTGACGGTATCTTGTCAGGATAGCGTCACTCTTTTGTTAGTATAGTGACGGTCTTCCGATAAGATAGCGTCACTATAATTGTAGGTTTACATTTGCTGGTAATCTTTGGCCAATCCTCCTTCACTCGTCTCTTTGTAGAGTGAGGGAAGGTCATGTCCGGTTTGTTTCATCACTTGCACTACCTTGTCGAAAGAGACACGATGCATACCGTCCGTAAAGGCGGAATAAAGATTTGCGTCGAGTGCGCGGGCGGCAGCGTAGGCATTCCGCTCGATGCAGGGAATCTGTACCAATCCGCATACAGGGTCGCAAGTCATACCCAAGTGATGTTCCAATCCCATTTCTGCTGCATATTCAATTTGTGCCGGACTACCTCCGAATAATTGGTTGGCTGCTGCCGATGCCATGGCACAGGCAACGCCTACTTCACCTTGGCAACCTACTTCCGCGCCGGAGATAGACGCATTGAATTTGACGATGTTTCCGATCAGTCCGGCAGTAGCCAATGCACGCAAAATACGCATATCGCTAAAATCACGGCTCTTTTGCAGGTGATAAAGTACGGCAGGCATGACACCGCAGGAACCACAGGGGGGGGCAGTTACTATCTTTCCCCCCGAAGCGTTCTCCTCGCTTACCGCCAGTGCATAAGAGAATACGAGTCCTCTCGATTGAAGGGACTGTTTGTATCCGGTAGCACGTATATAATAGGTAGAAGCTTTCCGTCGCAGGTTCAATGGGCCGGGGAGCACTCCTTCCGCTTCCAGTCCGCGGTGGATGGCTTCTTTCATTGTATCCCATACTTCAGCGAGGTAATCCCAGATATCTTCATTCTCGCACTCTTTCACATATTCCCAGTAACTCTTTCCGGTACGTTCGCACCATTCCAGAATTTCCGTCATACTGTTCATCCCATATACTTCAGGACTTTCAATTGTCGGATTGCTGTTGTTTTCAGCTAGTGCGCCTCCGCCGATACTATAAACTGTCCAATTCTCCTGAATCTTGTTGTTGGCGTCGAAAGCGGCAAATGTCATTCCGTTCGGGTGGAAAGGAAGAAAGACTTTCGGTTGCCAGATGATTTCTACCGGGGCGGTAGTTTTGAGTGTGTCTATAATGGCTACATCCGTCATGTGCCCTTTGCCTGTAGCTGCTAAACTGCCGTAAAGGGTTACTTTAAAAGATGCGGCATCCGGATGACGTTCCAGAAACATTTCGGCAGCTTTGCGTGGTCCCATTGTGTGGCTACTGGAAGGTCCTGTACCTATTCTATATAGCTCTTTAATTGATTTCATGAGTTATGTGTGCTTAATTAATACCATTTCTTTTTTCTAAAATACAAATATACAACAATACCGATAACTCCCATTAAAATCCATGCAAATAAATATCCGTATCGCCAATCAAGCTCCGGCATCCATTTGTAATTCATTCCCCATACTCCGACTAAAAAGGTGAGAGGGATGAAGATAGTGGATACAATGGTCAGACGTTTCATGATGTCGTTCATGCGTAAGTCATTGTTGGATATATATAGATCGACTAATGAAGAAAGCGTTTCACGGCAGATTTCAATAGTCTGGAGAACGAACTGTAAATGGTCATTCACGTCATTGAAGAACGCACGGTTTACTTTATGGATAAGCAGGTTTTCCGCCCGTAACAGTTTTACGTATTGTTCCTTTAGGGGGAGAATGGATTTCTTCATCAGCATATATTGACGCCGGAGTGACTGGATCTGGATACCTATATCATTTTCGTCGGTGATAGTCAGCAACTCCTCTTCAAGATCTTCGAGGGCATCGTCGATAGAAGAAATTGTTGAGATGTAATTGGTCATTATACTGTTCAGCAGTACACTGAGCAAATAATCCGTCTGACGGCTACGTATTTTCAGTACATCATTGCGTAAGGCAGCGTTAATATCATCGAAGAAGTCGGTTTCCTGTTCGAGAAAGGTCAGCACATAGTTGCTTCCCAGAATGACACAGACTTGCTGTTGGAGCAGTTCGTCCAGTTCGTTTTCCTCCTTATGGGTGTTGGGATAGAATAATTTCAGGATGAGAACGATATATTTATCATGTTCTTCGATTTTAGTCGGGTGGTCTGCGTTCAGGATATCCTGCAAAACAAGGAAGTCTATTTCAAAATGAGCGCAAATCTCGCGGATTGTTTCCGTATCTTTTAAACCGTGTACTTGCAACCAGTTGATTCGCGCACTGTCTAATGTTGCTTTGACGGATTGGAAGGTGTCGCCGGAGCTTTCCTGCATCTCAGTGGCATTGTAGGTGCAGAGATGAATGTGGGTAGGAGTAAGGCTGTCCCCTGTGTAAATGAGCTTTTCGCTTAATAGGTTATTTTTCATGCTTTATTCTCGTTTTAGAAAACCACCGCAACAAAGGTAGTGGTTTTCTAAATGAGAACAAGTTCTTGCGACGTTTTGTTTACAATATGTCTTATATCCGGGTCAATCAAAATCTACTACTGTGATTCCGGCACCTCCGAACTGCACATGCTCGTCGGCATAATGGCGGATACTCGGTACGGTGGACAGATATTGGCGAATGAGTGTACGAAGGATTCCTGTTCCTGTTCCGTGAAGAATACGTACACGGTCCATGCCGACCAATATGGCATCGTCAATAAAATAAGTGACTGCTTGCAACGCTTCGTCTCCGCGCATCCCACGCACATCGATATCTTGTTTGAAACTAAGTTTCTTTTCGTACATCTGGTCATGTGTCTGGCTGCTGACAAAGGAACTTTTGGCCATGCTTTCCGTCTTGGGGGCCGCGTTGGAGCGTTCGAGACGGTCCAACTTGACGGTTGTCTTGATACTTCCGAAGGCGACGATTGCATTCTTGCCACTGATTTCCATTACCTGCCCGACGCTGGTCTGGCCTTTAATTTTCACATTTTCGCCAACGGAGATAGGAGCCACTTTAGGAGTAGCGGTTGTTGAGGAACTTGCCGCTTTCTGCTCGTTCTTTTTATTCTTCTTCCGTTCCTGTTTCTCTTTCAGTTTCCCCATTTTCCGAGCCATTTTTTCTTCTTGTTCCTTGGAAGCCAATGCATCCAAAGAAGTACGGAAGTCA
>OGGU01001332.1_pt1 | contig 14889 bp, 8 predicted proteins | sample 1571241 | NCBI WGS metagenome assembly OGGU01 (sample SAMEA2581934, study PRJEB24529) | metagenome | biome: Human gut stool | place: China | collected 2011
GACTGCTCGGACACGGAGCCGGAATCAAGTTCCGAAACATACGAATCAAGGAACTGCCTGCGGCGAAAACCAAAAAATAGCCCTGACCCTCTGAAAGCGAACCCGCCCGAAATTCGGGCGGGTTTTTGCGAACAGCAGGTCCGAATATCGCAAAAATTGTGTTATATTTGCAAAGAATAGGCCGGAGCGCAGCCTCCGCGCCGTCGAGTTCAGAATAAAAACCTAAAAGAAAAAACCATGCTTATCCCTTGTGCAATCGGTTACGGGCAGATCATCGTAATCGTATTGGTAGTCATCCTGCTCTTCGGAGGCAAGAAAATCCCCGAACTGATGCGCGGACTGGGCCGCGGCGTCAAAGAATTCAAGGATGCCGTCAACAAAGACTATACGGCCGAAGACAACAAACCCGGAGACAAATCCGACTCCGGAAAGACCGAGTAATCACACCTGTTCCGCGGCGGCAAACAAATGAACATGAAAAAAAAGGATCCGGAGTCGACGGAGATGACTTTTTTCGAGCACATCGACGCCCTGCGCCCGCATCTGGTGCGAGGGGTGATGGCAATCGGAGTCATCGGACTGGTGGCCTTCTTCTGCAAGAGTTTCATTATCGACACGGTGCTGTTCGGGCCACAAAGCCCGGACTTCCCCACCAACCGCATGCTGACATGGGTGGGCGCCCAGTGGGCGCATATGGCCGAATGGCTCAACAGCGTGCTCGGCACGTCGTTCGACACCGATCCGGAGACCTTCCGCATCGCCAACGACCGTTTCTCGATCATCAACACTTCGTTGTCCGGGCAGTTCAACCTCCACATGAAGATCTCGCTCCTGACGGGACTGGCAATGGCCATGCCCTACACGCTGTGGGAGTTCTGGCGCTTCGTACGCCCGGCGCTCACGCCGAAGGAGATTCAGGGAACCCACCTGTTCGTATTCTGGGTGTCGCTCTGTTTCTTCGGAGGGCTGCTGTTCGGTTATTTCGTCATGGCGCCGCTGTCGATCAACTTCTTCGCCAACTACCAGGCCAGCGAGTTCATCACCAACATGTTCGACATCAGCGACTACCTGACCACCGTCATCATCGTCTCGATAGCCTGCGCCTTCATGTTCGAACTGCCGCTGCTGATCTACTTCCTGACCCGCATGGGGCTGGTTTCGGCCGGATTCCTCCGCAAATACCGACGCCATGCGTTCGTCATACTGCTCGTCGTCGCGGCAATCATAACCCCGCCCGACATATTCAGCCTCATTCTGGTGATCCTGCCGCTATACGGACTGTATGAATTGAGCATCAAACTCGCGGAGCGGACCGAGCGCAAACACGCCGCCGAAGAGGAACAAACGACGGAAACGACGGAATAGCAGAAGACATATGGAGCGAACAAGCGAAACGAAGCCCGTCACGATCGTAGCCATCGGGGCGGGCAACCGTACCAACAAATACCTCGAATACGCGATCCGGAATCCCGACCGGCTGAAACTGGTCGGCGTAGCGGAGCTCAACGACATCCGCCGCCACGCAGTCGCCTCCAAATTCGGACTGAAGCCCGAAGAGTGCTTCACCGACTACGAACGCTTTTTCGAAAACCCCGTCCCGGCCGACGCCATCCTGATCGGAACGCCCGAGAACATGCACTTCGAGCCTTGCATGAAGGCCATCGAGGCGGGTTACAACGTCCTGCTCGAAAAACCGATCGCGCAGTCGCTGCCCGAATGCTGCCGCATCGCCGAAGCGGCGCGGCGCAAAGGGGTCATCGTCGGCGTCTGCCACGTCCTGCGATACCATCCCTATTTCATCAAGATCAAGGAGATCGTCGACTCGGGCCAGCTGGGAGAGATCATATCAATCAGCCACCTCGCAGCCGTGGGGCTCGACCGAACCACACACGGATTCGTCCGCGGCATGTGGCGCCGCGAGGAGATCACCAACCCGATGCTGATTTCGAAATGCTGCCACGACATCGACTTCCTGCTGTGGCTCACCGAGGCGCGCTGCCGCAAACTATCGTCGTTCGGGTCCCTGCGCTGGTTCCGGGCCGAAAACGCCCCGAAGGGAAGCACGCCCCGGTGCATCGACTGCCCGCTGGAAAAGGAGTGCCCCTACTCGGCAGTGGACCTCTACTATAACCGGCGCGACTGGATTTCGAATTTCGACGTCCCGGAAGGCGCGACGCTCGACGAGGTCATACTCCGACAGTTGCGCACGGGCGATTACGGCCGATGCGTGTTCCGCTGCGACAACGACGTGGTGGACCACCAGATCGTATCCATGGAAATGGAAAACGACGTCACGATCTCCTTCTCGATGGATGCCTTCACCCTCGGCGACCAGCGAGAGACACACATACGGCTGACTCACGGCGAAATCGACGGTGACGAACGCATCCTGCGCGTGCGCCGATTCCGGGGCGGGGAAGAGCAGGTCTACGACTTCTCCGGCATACTCGGCAAGCCGTTCCACGCCGGAGCCGACCTAAATCTGGTCGAGGATTTCGTCGACACGATCAGCCGCAGGGAGCACCGCTTCCGCACATCAATCGGAAAATCGGTCGAAAGCCACCGGATATGCTTCGAAGCCGAGCGAAGCAGGCTATCCGGACAGACCGTAATTCTCGACCAAACGCGCTGATCGCCCCGGGCACAAACAAGCAGGCTGCAACCTCTGGGTTGCAGCCTGCTTGTTTGTCAGCGTCATTCGACCGCCAGCTCCCGGTCGATCCGGTCGGCCATGTAGCGGCAGAAACTGCGCGTATCGGCCAAGGGAGCCGACGCAGCGCCCCGCCGGTACATCGCCTTCATGTCGAGCAGCAGTCCGTAGAACAGATGCTCCCGGAAGGCGGGAATCACCCGCGGCGTCCGGTAGCCGTAGGCAGCGCCCTGCACCTCGCCGGCGCCCAACGGCGTGAAATCGTCGGCCCGGCGCTCCGCCGGCATGTCCGGAAGCGTCCCGGCGTCAGCCGCCGGGGACAGATCGCCGCCGTCGGACAGCGACCCGGCCCCGTCAAACAGCGCGAAGGCGCTTCCCGAACCCGACGAAGGCTTATCTTTGACGTTGGCCGCGGCGACGGTCGATTTGAGCAGCGACTGTTGCAGATTACGGACATGGTCCGTCAGCGGTTCGCGCGAACGGAGCCGCTCCTCGAACCACGCCACGAGGTCCTTCGCCATGAGGTCGGCCGTATAAGGATCGTCGGCCTTCGAAGCCGCGAGGTCCAGCGTTCCGAGCTTTTCAAGAAGCGTGCGCGCAATCCGGCGCTGGAGGTATTCGCATGCCTGCACGCGGTTGTAAACGTTCTTCGACACCCCCTGCCGGTCGATCCAGCCGAGGTCGGCGGTCAGGGCGAGCGCCTCGCGCAGGGCGCGCCGCTGCACTTCGCGCGGCACGGCCGTGCAGGCGGGCCGGGCCGTTCCCTCGTAGACCGGATTCATATAGACGCCCCCGATGTAGCGCATCAGCTGCAAGGCGAGGGAGTTGACGCGCAGAACCATGTCCGTGAGCAGCTCCTCGCGGAACTTGTAGTCGCCGTCGCGGCCCGAAAGCCACCCGTCGCCGTGCTCGGCGACATATTTCAGATTGGCCGATTGCAGCGCCACGCTCCGGAACAGGTCGTCGCCCAGGTCTCCGGCCCCCACGCGGGGATCGTAAGTCCCGGAGGCGTACTGCGCGAAGAAACAGCGGGGGTCTCCCTCCTTCGAGGCGAGCGTGCGGCGTCACAGCCCCCGGAACGGGCTTGTAGAGCCACTCGACGGCCAGGTAATCGTAAGGACCCAGCGCATCGGCCACGAGCTTCACACCGCGCTCCCTGTCGCCCGGCTGCGCGACGATGTTGTAGAACACGTCGTCGGTGATCGACGCCGCCAGGCCGTTTTCCCGCGTAAACGACGGCGAACGGAGCGAGTCGGTCGGATAGGCCGACGAGGCGGCGTAGTTGGGCATCACGCCGAAAGCCGAGGCCGCACGGCGGGCCACCATGGCCGTCAGGGCGTCGGCGATCTGACGCGCCGAAGGCTGCGTGGTGCGCGCCTCGGGGTCGGCGGCCGACAACGTCAGGAGCAGCTTCTTCTGAATGGCGGCCGTGAAATTGAAGGGCACGAAGATGTCGGTCCCGAGGATTTCACCGCTGCGCGGATCGACCCACGAGGCGGTGTAGAGTTCCGAATTGGAGGTTCCCGTGCGCCGCACGCAGTTGTTATAGAGGCTGTTGTCGTTGAAAGCCGGATCAGCCGGAAAAGGCTCTACCCGCACGACATCCTTGCAGCCGATCTTCGCGAAGGCATCGTTCCACAGCAGAAGCCCCCGCTCGACGGCGGCATAGGCCGAAGCGTCGAAAGCCGTGTCGACGTAAAACACCACGGGACGCACCTTCCCCGCGCTGTCGAGGATCGAACGGCGGCAGGCGTAATAATCGGTTTTGGCCTCCTGCTCCCGGTCCGAGAAGCGTTTGAACGCCTTGGCCGCCAGCCCGAGCCGCTGGTCGCAGAGCCGCATCCGCCGTTCGGGATCGCCCAGCACGCGGAGCGTGCGGCGGGCGACGATCGACTGGGGCTTGTCTTTCCACAGGTCGAGCAGGCCGAGGAAGCTGACCGTCGTGCCGTAGGAAAGCTCTCCCACCACCGAAACGCACCCTTTTCCGCCCGTCACGCCGGTCAGCATCGAACGGTCCTTCTTGTAATCGGCCTTGGCCGTCATCCAGCCGCCGTAGGTGTTGCCGCCCTCGGGGTCGATCGGACGCAGGCGTTTGACGTCCCCGACGAAAAGCGCCGTGACGTCGACGACGGACGACTTCCCGTCGGGCGTGCGGGCCTTCACGGCATACGAGGCCACGATCGGACCGATGTTGCTCCGTCCAACGGCCTCACGCATCGCCGGGCTGCCGTCGACGATCACCACCGGAGCGAACTCCCGCATGCAGAGGAGCGTGTCGCTCTTCCCGCGGCCGACCTCGACCATGTAGGGCGGCACGGGCTGCTGGTGGGCCAGTCCGTCGCCGGGATCGCCCGTCCGCTCGATCGTCGTGGTGATCATCAGCCCCCGGCCGAGCAGCGAATCGGGGAGTTCGAGGTAGAGTTTGTCCGCAGTCAGGTGCAGGGTCAGCCCGCCGCCGCGGACAGTCTCCACCCGCTTGTCCTTGAACAGTTTCTCGTAGGGAGTCGCCTTGGCGGCGGTATCGGCCTCCTGCTTCTTTTTCTTGTCGCGCTTCCTGTCCCCGGCTCCGGCTTCCACGGCGGCCGAACCGGCCGCCCGGACGGGCCGAGACGCCGCCGGCAGCAGCAAGATTCCCGCCAGCAGCGGAAGGAAAGCTATTTTAAACAGTTTCATCATGGTCCGGAAGGTTTATTTTTTCAACGCTTTCTCGATGTTGCGCAGCAACAACTCGTAGTGCAGGCGCGCTTCGCCAGTCGCCGAAGCGCTCTTCGTGCGGAGCATCGCACGCAGTTTGAGCAGCGCGGCATAATCCCCGGCCTCGGTGTTGCGCGGGTCGTAGTAGTTCAGGCGCGGAGAGCCGTAGCCCAGCAGCGGCGCGGTGTCGACGCGGTGTGCGGCGGAGAAGGTTTCGAAGGGGTCGTGGCCGCAGCGTTCCCCGCAGGCGGTGAGCGCCGCGGTGCGGGCCGCATGCTCCCCGAGGAAGGCGGGAACGGGCATCAGTCCCTCGTCGGAGACCAGCTTCTTCTCCTCCCGCGCCCCCGTCCCGGTGTATTTCAGCCCGGCCGAAAGGCTGAGACTGCGGACGTATTCGCGCTGGAGCATCATCTCCAGCGCATCGGGCGTGCGGCCCTTCAGCGTCGAAGCCCACACGAATTCGTAGACATCCCTGCGGCACTCCTCGGGCGTGTAGGCCTCCTTTTCGGCCAGCGCGGCGCTCAAAGCCACACGCGCCGGGGCGGCCACGACGACCGACACCAGCGAAGCCATGATCGACTCGGCGGGCGAACCCATCAGCGGCATGTCGCGGATCAGCTCGGCGTTGTCCAGCCACTTCATGTCCTTGAGCTGCGCGAGACAGAACAGCAGGGCTTCGCGCTGGCGTTCGCGCGGCACGCTGCGGTAGGCTTCCACGGGGTCGCCCTCCATCTTCTCGGCGAAGTAGATGCCGCCGACGTTGGCCAGCACGTGGTTCAGGTAGCGGATATACTGCGTGAGCACCTCGTCGTAGAGGGTGCGCCGCTGGGAGAAATCGGGGTCCTGGGCGCCGATCCAGGCGTTCATGTTGCCGAGAATGTATTTCAGATTGGCGATGCCGTAGCCCGAGGCCTTCACGGCGTCGTCGCCCAGATCCTCCGACTGCGAACGGGGATCAATCGAGCGGCTGAACTGCTGCTTGCCGAAACGGTAGACCGAATCGGCGGCGGCCCCGGTTATCCATTTCGAAGTGACGGCATATTCGTCGGCAGCCGTCGCAGCGTCGGGCACGGGCGTGTAGAGCCATTTCACGGCATAGTAGTCGTAGAGGCCGAAACGCGGCGGGGTGAGCTTCACGCCGCGCTCCCTATCCCCGGGCCGGGCCACGTAGTTGAAGCGAGCGTAGTCCATGATCGAGGTGGTCGTGCCGTACTTCTGCGTGAACGACGGCGAGCGGAGCGAATCGACTGGAATCACCGCCGAGGCGCTCATGTTGTGCATGTAACCCAGGCAATGGCCGACCTCGTGGGCCACGACGTAGCGCAGTCCGTCGCCGATCACCTCCTCGGGAATCGTCACGGCGCGCACACGCTCGTCGGCCTGCGCCGTCTGGACGAACAGCCAGTTGTTCAGCAGTTTCATCACGTCGTGGTAGACATAGACCGAAGCGTTGAGTATCTCGCCGCTGCGCGGATCGACCCACGAAGGCCCCATGGCGTTGGCGATGGCGATCGGCGCGTAGCGAATGCACGAATACTTGATGTTGTCGGGATCAAATTCGGGATCGTCCTTCGGATAGGGCTTTGCGGCGATGGCGTTTTTAAATCCGATGCGCCCGAAAGGCTCGTTCCACTGGTCGACGGCCTCGAAAATATGCTTTTTCCACATCTCCGGGAATCCGTCGTCGACGTAGAAAACGATCTGTTTCTTCGGCGCGACCCGCTCGCCGCGCTTCCAGGCATCCATATCCGACGGCTCCAGCCGCCAGCGGTGGGCGTAGTAGATCACCTTGGCGCGCTGCTCGCGCTCGCTGAAAAGCACCTTGCCGGTCGGGAACACCGACATGCGGCTGTCGGTGATGCGCGGACGGTAAGGCTCGCGGGGCAGCAGCACCAGCGAACGGGTCATCACGGCCGTCAGCGGCTGGTCCTTGACCAGCGTCGTGCGGCCGCGGGTGAGCGTGAAAATATAGCTCAACGTACTGCGCACCACCACATTGTCGCTGAAAGCCTTGATTTCGCCCAGCATCGAACGCTCCTTCTGGAAGGTCTTCTTCAGCTCGAAAGCCGTATAAAGTCCGTACTTCGAGAAGGGCGACATCTCCTCCACGTCGGCCACGAACAGGTCCGTGACGTTGACCACCACGGCCGTGCTGTCCCGGTTCCAGGCCTCGATCTTGTAATTGCGCAGGATGGGATCGGCCGTGTTCCGCTTCACCGCCTCGGCCAGCGCGCGGGAAGCCCCCGTCTCGTCGGTGATGTTCTCGCAGTTGACCGTACGCAGCTGGACCGAACGGTCGTTGCGCGTGAAAACCACGTGCAGCGGATAGTCCGACTTGGAGCCGGTCGTCGCCGCAGCGTTGTCCGAAACCTCCGAAATGGTCGATCCGAGCAGCATTTCGCGCCCGAAAAGCGAATCGGGAATCTCGAAATAGAGCTTCCCCTTGACGTCGTGCAGGCGGAACATGCCGTCGGCCACCGTATGTTTCTCCTTGAAGAGTTTGTCGTAATCGCTTTCCTTCGGTTTTTCGGCCGAACTCTCCGCCTTCTTCGAAGCGGAGGATTTGGGCTTCTTCGCCGTCGCCGTCGCCGCCGTGAGGCAGAGCAACAGCACCAATAGTTTTCGGATCATCTGCTGAAATTTAGAATTGTGTTCGAGGTTCTTTTCGTCCCGGTTCCTGCGCCCGTTCCATAATAAAGAGGGAATTTTGCCGGAAACGACATACACGAAGGCCGAAAAAAATGGGCCGCGTCGTGTGACGCGGCCCGCTCATCCCTGATTTTCAGCGGATCAGTACATATACTCGGTTTTGGATGGGTTGCCTCCCTGCTGCGACCACGACGCGGCGCAGCCCTCGGCCGCACCCTTCACCGCGAAGACGGTGGGCTTGTCGTCCTTCATGCCGTTGACGTAGATCGTGCCGTCGTAGGAGATCGTCGGCGACGAACGCAGCTCGTCGGCCAGCTTGATCTCCGCCACGCGCGAGCCGTCCTCCGGGTGGAGTTTCACCAGTTTGCCCGTAGTCCGGTCGTTGTAATAGACGAAACCCTGATCGTCGACGGCCGGAACGCCGTTGATGTCGCCGTCGGCGGCGTACTCCCAGCGTTTCACGCCCTGCGCGGAGATGGCCGTGACGTGGGCCGCCACGCTGCCGGTCTTCTGCGTCGCGGCGTAGACCGTGCCGTCCTCGCCCAGCGCCACGCCCATGCCCGACTGGGCGCAATCGCCCTTGACGGGACAGTACCAGTCCGGTTCGGGCGTCTGCCCGTAGACGGTCTTTGCCGGATCATAACAGTAGACGACACCCCCGCCCAGACTCTTGTCCGCACGCACGCCCTGGTTCTGGAACAGAATGTAGACCTTGCCGCCGGGACCCGACGCAGGCTGCGTGCCGTTCGGCGCCTCGCACGTAGCATCCTTGCCGCTGCCGCCGTAGTTGTGCTCGCGGCCGTTCGACTTCACGCAGGAGAATTTCCACTTGCCCGCGCCGTCGGGGAAGAAGACGCGCATACCGTGACTGCCGCCCGTACCGGCGATCACCATGCCGTTTTTGAGCGGCAGCACGCCGCCGTAGGAGCCGCCGTTGACGTGCCGCTCGTCCACCAGGTCGCCCGACGATTTGTCGTAGACCTGGAAATTCTGGTGCCCCGAAGGCACGTTGCGCGCCACAATGAAGAGGTATTTCTCGGTGACGGCCGGCGAAAGGAACCGGAAGCTGGTGTTCACGCCCGTATTCACATGCCAGACCTGCGAGCCGCCCCCGGCGCCGCCGCTGACGGCGTAGAACGCGCTGCCTCCCGCGTCCTTGTTCGGCTCGTTGAAGCCCGCCAGCGCGTAGACCGTACCGTCCTCGTCGACCGAAGGCGTCGGCGACTGCACCTTGATCGAACCGCTGTTGTTCTCGGCCGACGCACCGTCCTTGCCGATGTCGAAGGCCCAGAGACGCTCACCGGCCTTCGTGAAGCAGACCAGCGAATAACCCGTCGAAGTCACATAGACATACTCGCCGTCGGGGCTGACCGCGGGCGACGTGCCGAACACATAGGCGTCCTTCGTGTCGTCGTAGGGGTACGACCAGAGCAGGTCGAGGCTGATGGCGCCGCGGCCCACGTCGATGGTCACCGTCTTGGTGTTCCTGCCTTTCTTGTTGTCGGTCACGGTCAGCGAGACCTCCGTAGCCCCCTGCGCCGCGAAGGTGAATTCGGGGTTCTGCTTGTCGGAGGTCGTGGTTCCGAATTTCCACTCCCAGGCCACCACCTCGCCGTCCTCGTCGGTCGAACGGTCGGTGAACTGCACCGGTTCGCCCGCCACGACCTTCTCGGGCGACCACGTGAAGTCGGCCACGGGCCGGATGTTGTTGTCCACGACCCGAATGGTCTTCTCGAACGACGACTTCTTCGCCCCGCGGTCGGAGGTAACGGTCAGCTTGATGACATACTCTCCGGCCTGATCGTAGGAGATGTTCTCCGGAGTGGTTTCGTAGGAGACGACGCCCTTGCCCAGCTCCCATTTGCAGATGGCGATCAGGGCGTTTTCGGCCGTCGAAGTGTTGGTGAGCACCACCGGATCGCCCACATCGTAGGACTCCTTGTCGGTGGTGAACGAGGCGTGGACCGCCACTTCCTCGTCCGGCTGGCAGGAGACGGCCCCCATGAGGGCGAAAGCGGCCAGCATATAGATAAATCGTTTCATTTCAATCGGTTTTGAGCTTTGGTTGCAGGATTACTTGAACTCTAACACGGCCGCGATGGGATAGTGGTCCGAAATGTAGGGGACCTTCTCGTAACGCTGGTCGACGGTGGCGAAGCGCAGGGGCGTGAAGCCCGAGCTGAAGATGTGGTCGATGCGCGGGTAGTTGGTCGCCCCGCCGAAGTTGTTGAACGACGCCTTGTTGTCGGTCACGGGAGCGGTCGTGCGCGCGTCGGCCATGAACTTCTTCACGCCGTCGAAAATCGGGCTGTCGAGCATCTTGTTGAAGTCGGCGGTCAGCACCGTCGGCTGGTTGTCGGGGTTGAGCGACCGGATCTTCGCCTCGATCAGCTCCATCGACTTCTGGGCCGCCACCTGCCCCACATGGTCGATGTGAGTGTTGACGTAGAAGAACTTGCGGCCCGACTTGTAGTGGGTGAACAAGGCCCACGTGGCCGTGCGGTAGGTCGAGGCGTCCCAGCCGACCGACGGGACGTCGGGGGTGTCGGAGAGCCAGAAGGTCCCCCACTTTTCGAGCTTCACGGCATCGGCGAGGTAGTAGATGGCCATGAACTCACCGGCATTCTGGCCGTCGGTGCGGCCCACGCCGACACTCTTGTAGCCCGCGCAGTTCTCGTCCATGTAGGTCTTCTGGTCGAGCCGCGCCTCCTGCACGCCGAGCACCGTCGGCTGCTGGTCGGCGAACATCGCCGGAACGGCCTTTTTGCGGTTGTCCCAACTGTTCGCACCGTCGTCGCCCGAGCTGTAACGCACATTGAACGACATGACTCTCAGCTGATTGTCCTCAAGTCCGGGATTGACCGGCTCCTCCGGTTCGTCACCGGGCTGGGGTTTGTAGAATTCCGAGTAATCGGGCTTCGGATCGCTGCACCCGGCGGCGAAAACGAAGGCGAAACTCAACGAAAACGTCAGTAAATAACGGAATATTCTCATGGTCTTGCTTTTTATTTATTCGTTGTCCCACTCGGGGTTCTGCGAGATCGTATAGCCCGCGTTCCTGTAATCGCGGATCACCTTGGCGGGAATCGGATAGAGGTACTGGCGCCCGTCGGGATACCAGTAGCGGTCGCCCGCACCGGTCTTGTAGACCAGATCGTAACCCGACACGGGATTCGCCTCGGCATAAAGCCCCACGCCGTCCTGATTGACGCGGACGGCGATGTTCTTGTAGGCCGCCGGAGCCGACGCAACCTCGCCCTCGGTGAAGTAGTAGTCGTTCACGCCGTCGCCGTTGACATCGACGGGCTGCTCCAACCCGGGGATGTGAATGCCGCTCCACGGCAGGGTCTCCATCAGCGATCCGCACTTCCAGCGGCGCAGGTCGTCGAAGCGCATGCCTTCGGCGACGAGTTCTATGGCCCGCTCGCGGCGGATTTCGAGCAGCACGGGGCTGGTCACGTCCGGATAAAAGGTGCGTTGCAGGTAGCTGTCGACGGTCGTGGGCAGCGTCTCCGTGCCGCCCGTGATACCCGCGCGCTTACGCAGCGCACCGACCGTGAGCGCCCATTCGGAATCGGTGATCACCCCCAGTTCGGCCTGCGCCTCGGCGTAGTTGAGCAGCACCTCGGCATAGCGGATCAGCGGAATGCTGTTGATGTTCTTCGCACCGCCGTCGTACTTCGATTCGTCGAGCGTATACTTGATCACCTGGTAGCCCGTGAGCGAAAGGTTTTTGATGTCGGCGACCGCCGTCTTGCCGTCCCACAGGAAGTTGCGGCCGCGCACGGTCTGCTCCAGGCGCAGGTCGCGCCCCTCCATCTCCTCGGCGAAGGATTTCACGGCGTAGTCGGCGGCGGCGGTGAAGGGCGTGCCGTCCTGCTTGAGGTAGGTGTGGACGAACGAGCGGACGAGGCTCCAGCACAGTCCGTACGAGCGGGCGTTGAACCACCAGTTCTGCTCGCCGAAGATGCCGGATTTCTCGTTGGCGCAGACGGCGAGGATCACCTCCTGCGTCAGCGGCGTCTCGCTGTAAAACAGGTCGCGATAGGCGCCCTTCTTGCCCGCGGCGGTGTTGAGCGAGCAGCCGCTGTTGTCGATCACCAGCTTGGCGGCCTCGCGATACAGCTCCTCGGGGGTTATCTCAAGCCCCGTGAGGTTGTGGTAACGGCGGTAAGCCGCTTCGAAGAGGCAGACGCGCGACTTGAGCGCGGCGGCGGCCCAGCGCGTGAGCGTCGCGCTGCCGGTCGACGAGGTGGCCTGGATGTGCTCGTAGGCGAAATCGAGGTCGGCGATCAGGTTGCGGATGATCACGTCGCGGCTGTCGCGGTCCTTGTACATCACGTCGTTCTGGTAGGACTGGATATCGTTGGGGAACCAGGGAACTTCGCCGTAGGTGGTCAGCTTGTCGTAGTAGAACCACGCACGGAACCAGCGGGCGATGCCCAGGTAGTTGTCGCGCGTCTCGGCTTCGACGGTGCAGTATTTCGGGTCGTTGCAGCCGTCGATGAAGTAGTTCACGTTCTTGAGCGCGCCCCAGCTCCAGCTGGTCGCCGTCTCGGTGTTGTAGGCACCCTCCTTGATGAAGGTGTCGGTGTTGCTGACGGCCCCCACGTCGCACATCTTGTCCTGCATGAAGCCGTTCTTGAGCGTCGGCAGGGCCTTGTAAAACGAATTGGAGTAGAGTTCGAGACCCGATTTCGATCCGAAGATCATCGACTTGTCGGCTTTCACCTGCACGTTCTCCGTCAGGTCGCACGACGTGGCGAACGCAACGCAGCCCACGAGCAGACTCCATATATAGGTTGATCTTTTCATAGCACGTAAACAGTTTAATAGGTGATCGAGATGCCGAAGCTGAAGCTGCGCATCACGGGATAGTTATGTCCGTCGCCCTTGCTGTTGGAAATATCCGAGTCGGATTTCTTGCTGGCCACCGTCACGTCGAAATCCTTCGTGTGGCGGTAGAGCGGCGACCAGCTCCAGAGGTTCTCGCCCGAGAAGTAGACCGAGACCTTCGAAAGACCGATCTTCGAGATCCACCGCTTGGGCAGCTCGTAACCGAACTGAAGATTCTTCAGCCGGATGTACGACACGTCCTGCAGGTAGCGCGTATTGACGTTGACCGTATTGGCGTTCATCGGGCCGTAGTAGCCCACGTAGCGCGGCAGGTAGGCGTTCGGACGCTCCTCGGTCCAGTAGTTTTGCAGATGCCACGTCGGAACTTGGTTGTAGGGACGGTTGTACATGCCCCAGAAAAGGCTCTCGTCGCTGGGGAACCACTGCTGTCTGCCCACGCCGTCGAACAGCGCCGAGAGGAAGAAACCGTTCCAGTCGGCATTGAGCGAAATGGTGTAGAGGTAGCGCGGCTCGGAGTTGCCGATGATCTTCCGGTCGCCCGGATCGTCGACCGTGCTGCTGCCGCGGTCGATGGCGTCGTTACCGTTCAGGTCCTCGAAGCGCATGTCGCCCGGATAGGTGATGTACTTCTCGGAGGTCTGCATGATGTCATTCTTGTAGCCCTTGCCGCCGAACGCCGCGTCGATTTCGGCCTGCGACTGGAACAGCCCGTTGCAGACGAAACCCCAGATCTCGCCCAGACGCTGCCCCTCGTAGTAATCGGAGAGCTTGCGCGAGGCGTTGTTATAGCGGTCGATTATGGAATAATAGTCGGCCAGCGTCGCCTTGATTCCGAAATTGAAGGGCTTGCCCGCCAGCTTGAACGAATCGTTGTAGCTCAACGCGATTTCATAGCCGTAGGTGCTCATGTCGGCGTAGTTGCCCTTGGGGGCCGTCGCTCCGAAGGTGTCGGGAAGCGTCGGGCCGACGGTGTACATGTCCACCGTCTTGCGGATGTAGTAGTCGGCCGTGAGGTTCAGCCGCCCGTTCAGGAAACCGGCGTCCAGTCCCACGTCGAAGGTTTTGGAGGTCTCCCAGCCGATGTTGTCGGGAATCTGGCCCGGGAGGCTCGTGTAGCGCAGCTTGGCCTGACCGAAGAGGTAGCGGGCCGCATCGCCCGAACCGGTTCCGAAGGTCGACAGGCCGAAGGTTTCGAGGTAGGTGTAGGGATCGACGTTGCTGTTGCCCAGCGCACCGTACGAGGCGCGCAGCTTGAGGTTCGAAACGGCCTTGGGGCTGACATTCCAGAATTTCTCCTGCGAAACGCGCCAGGCGGCCGAAGCCGAGGGGAAGAAGCCCCATTGGGAGTTGTTCGGAAATTTCGACGAGCCGTCGTAGCGGCCGTTGACTTCGAGCAGGTAGCGGTCGTCGTAGGCGTAATTGAAGCGGAAGAAAGCGCCCACGTAACGCCAGCGGCTGCCGCCGGCGGTGATCGACATGATGTCGCCCAGCGCGAAGTTGATGTTGTCGGCGTCGGGCATCAGAAGACCGTTGCGCTCGGAGTAGGTCGACTTGTAGTCCTGCTGCTCGTAGTTGTAACCGGCCAGCGCCTTGAAATAGTGTTTCTCGGCGAAGGTGTCCTCGAACTCGGCGTAGGCGTTGGTGGCGATATAGGTCGTCAGTTGCAGCGACTCCTTCATCACGTCGTCGGTCTCGGGCGTGCCGAGGTAGACGATTTCGCCCTCGTAGGCGCTGTAAGGGATGGCCGTGGTCTTTTTGGTCTCGGTGTAGTCCTTGGTGCGGAACGAGAAGTCGCCCGTCAGGCGCAGGCGGTTCTCCAGCATCGTGATGTTGAGCGTGGTGGTGTTCTTGAGCGTCTTGGTCGTGCGGTCGAGCCAGTTGTTGCCCGTCACCAGGCCGCCGATGGCGTAGGCGCCCGACTTGGTACGCGAAAGCTTCTCCAGGCCCAAAAGAAGATCTGATGCTGGAAATTGCAGAAATGATTGAAACGGTTCTGTCCAATGTAGAAAATGAAGCGGTTATTGCCGAAGTTCGCGCAC
>OGGU01001355.1_pt1 | contig 14710 bp, 6 predicted proteins | sample 1571241 | NCBI WGS metagenome assembly OGGU01 (sample SAMEA2581934, study PRJEB24529) | metagenome | biome: Human gut stool | place: China | collected 2011
ACTATATTTCAATAATTTCAAAGAACTATTTATCCACTTTTACGGGACAGTAGTGACTAAAATATATTAAACAAGCTACTCCTTCTCAAATAATAGATATTCAGACAAAGCTCTTTAAACATATGTCTAAGTCCATTAAGGGAAATCTTAATAAAATTGACTGCAAAAATTCTTGTTCTTTAAAGATTGAAAAAAGGACAATGGAAGAAATTGTAAAAATGAGGATTTTCGAAAGCTCCAAAAAGGCATATACTATAAAATTACTAATAGAAGCTGAAAAGCTAAAAACAGAAACAAAAAAAGACTTTTATACTGATTATGTAGAAGATATCATTAATAATAGAAATAATCTAGCACACGCATATAGTGAATATCAGAATGGAAAAGAAGTTTTAGTCACCGAAAATCCTGATGAAATTATTATTTTTGATGCTGAAAAATGTGCTCACATTAGAAGTAATATTATCTGCTACAAAAGAATGCTTGAATCTCTATTTCAACAATTAAACCTATAAGTAAGATACCATTTTGCACACAAATTGCACACACATCCCGAAAAAAGAAGAAAAAGAGTGAATACGGATGAAAAAGGAATATTATCTTTACCCTTGTAAAAGAGCCACTTAAGCAAGAGCATGAAACGCTAAGAAATAGGAAGACATCGGTTAGTGCTCGATTCATAATCATGAGGTCCCCGATTCAATCCTAGGTCCCGCCACTAAGATTAGCATCTTGAAAATAAGGCATTTGAAAAAAAATCACTCTTGAGTATCTTTTTTGTTTATAAAGGCATTTGCACAGATTTCCACGTGCCACACCCTTGTCATAGCACTTATTATATATGTTGAACTCTACAGCCAAGTCCTAAACTGATTTCAGTTCCAGATAATGTTCGAATATGATTTCCGCATGTATTCTTTGAGATTCGGTCCATTTGCTAAAATGCTTAACAAGTACATGCTTTCCACTGCCAGTAACTGCTTACGGGTATCACCATTGGTATATCGGAACGGGACACACTCTATGCCCTGCTCTCTGCACCGCTGATTTTCATCGTTCTTCAAATCCCGTGCCATCCAATGATAAGTACCTATTACGAAGCTACTCTAATACATAAAAAGAGTGCACCATAACAATACACTCTTTTTCAATTACTCAATTAAAACCAAATCATTTAACATCTACCGGTGCGACCAAATAGTAACTACATAAGGAGTTACTTTTCCTTCCATCTTCACACTGACCGTCATCGTGCCCGCCTTACGCAAGGATTGTACAACAACCAGCGCCTTACCGAAATAGGTTTTCAACGTATTCCCACTAAATGAATTTTTACGTCTTAAATCACCGTTATCAATGCCCAAGAAACGGCCATCACCTTCCACCGTTACAGTCAACTCTTTATCATCCGTCTGTACAGGTTTCCCATCCTCATCGTACAACTGAATAGCAATGTGCGACAAATCTTGTCCGTCTGCTTTAATCATTGTCCGGTCGGGCGTCAAAGTTAAAGAATCCGTATCTTTTGATGTGGCAAGCTGATAAGCTGCTACTTCTTTCCCATCATTATATCCCTTTGCTTCCAAAGTTCCCGGACGATAAGGAATATTCCATATAATGGTATTATTCGTAAAGTCAGCTGTTTTTTGTTTGCCCATCGATTTACCATTCATAAACATCTCTACTTCTTCGCAATTTGTGATAGTGCACACCTGAATAACTTGTCCGAAATACGTTCTCGGCAAGTTCCAGTGTGAAGCCATCTTAGGCCACTGCCACAAATCTCTTCCATGATCGATATCAAGAGAGGGATCAAGAAAAGCTATGCTTACCAATGGTTTATTGTTCCACATCGCACGATGATAGGCAGCGCGAGGTTTCTCAAACATACAGATATCAAACAGCCCGTTGGGCCATCCATGGCTTTCCCGACTAGCTGCCTCACCTAAGTAATCTACCCCCGACCAAATAAATCCACCGGCTACAAATTCATTCTCAGCAATGATGTTCCATGGATTATACGGAGTATAACTACGAATGTTTCCTTCTTCGCCACTATAATAAGGAAGCTCTTCGGTAATCATAAAACGACGTTCGGGGAATTTCTTGTGATCACTTAACATACGTGCCTCCAAATAGTTATATCCGATAACATCCGTTACACCGGAAAACTTTTCCTGATGGTTGTTTTGCGCAGAGAGAATTGCCATACGACTCGGTTCTTTTTGGTGAACAAAATCCTGCAGCATTTTTGCACGTTCCACTCCTTCATCAGAGCTTTCCCACGCTTCCTGCAGCTCGTTTCCGATACTCCACAAAACAACCGACGGATGATTACGGTCACGCAACAACATATCCTCCATATCTTTTTGCCACCATTCGTCAAAATATTTGGCATAATAACCGGATTTCCATTTATCAAATGCCTCATCAATTACGATAAATCCCATACGGTCACACATATCCAAAAACTCAGGAGAGGGTTGATTGTGCGCACAGCGGATGGCATTACACCCATATTCCTTCAAGATTTCCAAGCGGCGTTCACTACTCCGGTCGGGTACTGCTGTCCCCAATGCACCGGCATCCTGATGCAAACACAAGCCTTTAAGTTTGACTTGCTGACCATTTAAGAAAAATCCACGATCAGCTGTAAACTCTATAGTGCGCACACCAAATGGAGTACGATAGTCATCAACGGTTTTTCGCCCAATCTTCACTATAGTTTTCATGGTATACATCGACGGAGTATCAATCGACCATAGCACAGGATTTTCCAAATTCAGTTGTTGAGTTACATCAACCGTATCTTTGGGCTGAACCGTAACTTTTCGGTTATCACTTTTGGCTACAACTTTTCCTTCTTTATCCAGAATATACTGCATAAGTGTAGCAGTTTCTTCTTGGTGAGAAGTGTTGGTTAGGCTTGTCACAACAGCCACGCGTGCTCTTTGGGCATCTATCTCTGGCGTAGTAACATAAGTACCATTGTTAATTACATGCATAGGGTTGGTTACAATCAGCCAAGCATGACGATAAATTCCAGATCCCGTATACCAGCGAGCGATGTTATCTTTTCCCGAACGGTCAACACGTACAGAAATTATATTCTTTTCCCCATACTTCAGATATGGAGTCAGATCATATTCAATACTACAAAATCCATACGGCCGAAAGCCTAAATGTTTACCGTTAATATAAACATCACTCTGATGAAAAATGCCATCAAATAAAACAGATACGGACTTATCTTTATAGGAAGCCGGTACAATAAACGCTTTGCGATACCAACCGATGCCACCAGGCAAATGAGCTGCCGATCCACTAATCGAATGGTCAAAATTTAATTTAATACTCCAGTCATGCGGTAGTTGGATATCTTCCCACGATTGGTCATTATACACAGGATCAGCATACTGGCGATCATCATTTAATGAAAATTTCCAATCGAAGTCAAAGTTATCCTTTAATCGGTTTTCTCCTTGAGCGAATATCCCGACAACTCCCGCCGTAATCAAATAACATAATAGTAATAATCTCCTCATAACAATATTTGCTATAATGTGTTTTTTAAGTTGGTATTTATAAAATAGATAAATATCAGCCTACTTTTATGAAGCACTGAGATAGATTCTGAAGAGTTCATAAACTCCTAGAATTTCTCATAATCCGGATTTTGTTCTATTTTATTAAATATATTCTTTTCTATTTCGCTATACGGAATAGGGAATAGATTCTGGTGATCACCTACATTTTCACCAAACGGATTATATTTTTTAGAGCGCTCCACCATTTTACCTAAACGGCATAAGGTAGGCACACGAAAATCTTCGAAATATAACTCACGCATTTGCTCGTCCAGAATGAAATCGAGTGTTACTTCACTTGAACCAGTAAGCTGGCGAGTTCGAGCACGATCTCTAAGTTCATTCAGATCTGCCATAGCCTTATCCGGTTCATTATTGGCCAAATAGGCTTCTGCTCTAAGAAGATAAGTACCGGCCAAACGATACATGTATTCGTCTTTCATAGAAGTATTAGCACTTAGACTTCCCCATGCGTAAACCACGCCATGCTCACCCAAAGCTGTAAGTTTATATGTACCGTCAGCATTTTTCTGATAATTATCTTCCTCTAAAGTACCGACCTGACTGAATTTCATAATAAACGGATAGAACTGACGAGTTTGCTGTTCCTTATTAAACTTATCATATAACCCATCAGCCATGATCCATTTTTTGAAATCTTTCGCTTCCGGATTGTCAACTTGGAAATCGCGTATAATCATCAATTCAGAATTACGGATATCTCCTGATTCCCAAATTTCGTTGAGGAAATGATTAGTAGGACGAATAGTACCGATACCTCTACCACCTTTTTCCATCGTGTTGAGTGTAAAGGCTTTTACATTCTTTGTATCTTCTTTATCTCGCACATTCAAGCCTTCATAATAAGGAAGTAACCAACGCGGCATTTCATTACTATAGGAAGAACCGGAGTTCTTATACTCATACTGTAAAGCCCAAATTGTTTCAGTATTACCACTTGAACGGTTTTGGTTATTCAATTGGAATAAGTCCCAATAAGGATCACCTGTTTCGTCTTTTCTTGAACCGAAACGTGTTTTCATCAATCCCATATTGGGATGAGTAATAACAGCAGTAGCTGCAGCAATGGCTTCGGAATAATCTCCAAGAGAAATATAAACTTCCGCCAACAAATGTTGAGCAGCCTGAATATTTACTTCACCATCTTTAGCCTTTGTAATATCATTCAGCATTTTGATGGCATCTTCCAAATCCTGACGTGCCTGGTCATAAGTAGCTTCACGCGTTGCCCGTACATAATCCTTTCGAGGTTCGGTAGCTTCTTCTAATATCAATGGAACACCGCCATATAAATTTGCTAAGAAATTATAAAAATAAGCGCGGAAAAAGAGTGCTTGTCCTTTAATTACTTTTTTGTTATCCTCACCTACCTCATTTTCCATATCAATACGGCTGATAATAACATTTGCATTAGCTATGGCTGAATAAGCTCTATCCCAATATGAACTGGCTACATAAGTATAGGGAGTAAGAAACGTTTTAAAGTCATTAAATTTAGCAACAGGGGAAGTATCTGTTCCACCGGAAGCAATATCACTGCAAATTAAAGCCATATTTTGGTCACCCATTTTCCAATGCATCCCTCGTACCTCATCATACAAGTAATTTAACGCATTTTGGAACTGGTCAGTTGTAGTATAGGAATTTTCAGGCGTATAGAAATCGTAGGGAGTTTCTTTCAACCAGCTACTTTCATTACAAGCTGTGCCTAAACATGATAATGCAACAGCTGCAAATATATATTTCAAGTTTTTCATTGTGATACGTATTTAATTTTTTAGAATTCAAAGTTCAATCCCAGTGTATAGCTCTTCATCGTTGGATAACCTCCATCCAAGTCATAGCTAATACCTTGTCCTGCTTCAGGATCCCATCCGTCCCAACCTGTTATAGTAAAGAGGTTGGATGCGCTGATAAACACTTTCGCACGATTTACATGAATCTTGCTCAAGAATTTTTTAGGCAGGTTATATGCTAAAGATAACTCCTGCAAACGAACAAAACTACGGGAAATATAAGGTGAAAATCCTGAACCTAATGAATTAGTATAGAATCCCAATTGGCGATATCGAGCATCTGGATTTTCGGGAGTCCAATAATCAAATTTCATGAAACTGTTACTCAACAGGTGATCAGGAATGACTAATTTCCCAGCAGGTTGGCCCAGGTAGTGATTTTTACCTCCTTGTACAGAATTGATAAAGATATTCAACTCAAAATCTTTATAAGTAAAATTGTTTTGAATACTGAAACGATATAAAGGATCTTTGTAACCAAGAATCTTCCGGTCATCCTCAGCTGTGTATGCGTTGTCATGGTTAACATCTTCAATCTTGTAAGTACCATACAAGAAACCATCAGGAATAATGCCTTTATTATAATCTTCTACCTGCCACATGCCAATGATGTTATAATCATAAATCGGATCTAAGGGTTCACCAATAAAGATATTACTTGCAACCAAATCATCTTCCCTACCATCTTTATTCGCATCAATACCCAAGATACTTTCTACTTTATTTTTATTCAATGAGAAGTTAGCAGTAATGGTCCATTGAAAATCTTTGTAAACAATAGGGATACCAGTAATACTAAATTCATGTCCCATATTGCGCAACTTACCGATGTTAGTAGGAATACTGTTAGTAACCATACCATTCATATGAGGAATTTCAACATCGTACAACAAATCACTGGTTTTAGATACATAAAACTCGTAATTACCAAACAAACGTCCCCCCAATACACTGAAGTCAAGACCTAAATTGACCGATTTGGTCGTCTCCCATTTTAAATCGGGATTCGGCAAAGTTTTCATTAGTTGCAACAAGCCACCTGTTGCACCATCACCATACACATACCCATTACCATAGGATGAACTATTTTGCATTTGCGCCATAGTTGCATAGCGTCCACTAGTTCTATTCCCACTGGTACCATAAGACAAACGTAGTTTCAAGTTATCAATCCATTTGATATTATCTTTAATAAAAGATTCCTCAGAGAGTCTCCATGCCGCAGCTACTGATGGGAAATAACCAAACTTATTACCACTACTGAATCCCGAAAAACCGTCACGACGAATGGTTCCAGTTACAATGTAGCGATCATTGTAAGTATAGACTAAACGCAACATGTTATACAAGCTGCTTTCTTCCCAAGCATTTGAAGTAATAGCATTCAAGTCAGCTTGCCCCATTCCCATATTATTATATCCTAGAGTCTTATCAGTAAAAGTTTTGGCAATAGCATCAGTGTTCTCATAAGTGCGTTTTTCAACACCATATACAAATGTGGCATTAACAGAATGTTTTCCAAATGTATTTTGGTAAGTAATGATATTGTCCAACGTCCATTCATTTTGATTGGTATGTTTCTTCTCTGCCTGACCTAACAAAGTATTGCCATACGGATTAAAATTATAATAATTATAGATCGTCCAGTTATTCGCATAGCTGATACGATAACTCAACCCTTTTACCCAAGGAATACTAACATCGGCATATACATTACCTGACAAGTTATAGCGTATATCCTTATCAGGATTACTCATTGTCAGCAAAGGATTTACAGTACTTACCAAAGGTTGTACTTTCAATGTTTTACCATCTTCTTCATATGGAGTGGCAGAAGCCGGAATGCTAAACAAACTACTAAATGAAGTATTCGCACCGGAGAAGTTACTTATATTAAAATAGGAAGCAGTTCCAACTTTTAACCAGTCTGTAATTTTACTATCCAAGTTCATGCGAACATTATAACGTTTGTAGGTATCATTAACAACTAAGTTTTGTTGGTCAGTAAAACCAAAAGAAACAAAATAACTATTCCTTTCTGTTTTTCCACGAACACTAATGTTGTGATTTTGAATATAAGGAACATCTTCCGTCAATAAATCCCACCAATCGGTATTCACACCATTATTATAACCAGTTATTACTTCTCCATCTTTAAAATAAGTAGCGGGGTTGAAATCCGGATTACGTTGTAACATATCAGTTCCCATACGACTCTCAGCCAACTTAATATCAGCAACCTGAGTAGCGAAACCTTCTCTGTCAAGACGTTTCATATCATTGTTAATCAAACCTTGCAAAGTAAATGAACCACTATATTCCAAAATCGGCTTAGAAACACTTTTAACTGTTTTAGTAGTAATCATTAACACACCGTTTGCTGCTTGTGAACCATAAATAGCTGTACTACTGGCATCCTTTAACACATCAATAGATGCAATATCACTTGGGTTAATATCAGAAATATTACCACGATAAATAACTCCATCCAATACAACTAATGGCTCAGTAGAACCAGAAATAGAGTTACGACCACGAATAGAAACAGTAGGTGAGTCTCCCGCTTTGGTTGCAATACCAATATTCAGACCTGGAACAACCCCTTTTAAGCCTTGTAAAACATTTACATTAGGTGATTTTTCCAACGCACCCATATCTGCACGAGTTACGGCTCCCGTCAAGTCACTTTTCTTTGCCGTACCATAACCAATAACAATCACCTCATCCAAATTTTGTGCGTCTTCTTTTAAGAGAACATTGAAATGAGTTTGATTTCCTACAGTTATTTCTTGCGTAAGATAGCCTATGAATGAAATAACCAGCACCGCATTTTTATTAGGAACAGTCAAAGTAAAATTACCATCCAAATCAGTTACCGTACCATTCGTGGTACCTTTTTGCAAAACGCTAGCACCAATAACACTTTCACCAAAGTCATCTTTCACGATTCCTTTTAACGTAATAGATTGAGCCCACATCCCCAATGAATACGTCAACAAGACAGCCAAAACCATCCATGGCCTAAAATTAAAAGCATTTTTCATAACATATTAAATTTAAAATTTACACGCTGCAAACATAGTAATATGGTTATGAAATGCTCTAGTTTATTGTTACATACTATTCGGTCATTTGTAACATAGGCGTTACATTCTATATATTATTTTGTTACATATTCCTCTCCCTATACTCCCTAGGGGTACATCCATACGTCTTCTTGAAAGTAGAAGAAAACAAAATCGGATTTGAAAATCCAACAGCATAGGCTATCTGAGAAATATTAACTTTGTTATCCTTGAGTAAGATAGTTGCCTGTTGCAATCGTAAATTACGAATGAATTCACTTGTAGATACACCTATCAACTCTTTTAATTTACGATGAAGTTGCACTCTACTTATACCTACTTCATCTGCTAAATTTTCAACAGTAAAATCAACATTTGACAGGTTTTCATTGATGACCTTTATAAGACGCTCAAGAAAAAGTTCATCATTAGCTTTTATATTAATTGATTTTATATCTTTCTCCAAAATATTATACCGACTTTTTATAAGGATGCGATTCTCAATCAAATTAGCACAGAGCATCATTAGCTCATCAATATTAAAAGGTTTAGATAGGAAGGCATCAGCTTTTTCTTTATACCCCTTAATCCTATTTTCCAACTCTGTTTGCGATGTCAATAAAATAACGGGCAAATATCCTATTTGTGGTGTTCGTTTAATCCGATGTAACAGTTCGAATCCATCCATTATCGGCATAACAATATCTGAAATAACCAAATCGAATGTTTGACTCATAGCTACTTGTAATGCTTCCTGTCCATTGTGACAAGTAGTAATCCTATAGGTATCTCCTAATTTGTCCTGTAAATACTCACACAGAGCCCTATCATCATCAACAAGTAAAATTCGATACTTGCATTTCTTGTTAGATGCAGCACTTTCTGCATCTACAACCCATTCTTCCATAGGAATATTGTGAATAGGAGATGTTTCCACAACTTCTACTTCTCGTTCTTCTGCAGATAAGAAGTCATTTCCAAGCGGAATTTGTATTGTGAAACAACTTCCCTGTTTATCTGAGCGATTATCCGCCTTGATAGTACCATGATGAAGCTCAACTAACATTTTAGCCAAATTCAATCCTATGCCGAAACCCAAGCTACGATTTGGATCGGAAGGCGATTGATAAAAACGTTCGAAAACTTTTTCCATCTCTTTTTTATCAAGACCTTTACCGGTATCCCGTACACAAATTTCAGCATATTTCCTCAATGGAGAATTTGTTTTCAGCTCTTCTTTTGCAGTAAGTACTATTTCTATTTCCCCACCATCAGGAGTGTATTTAAATGCATTTGATAACAAATTGATTATTATCTTATCAAAGTTTTTCACATCAATCCAAACAAAGAGTTTCTCGGAAGTATGGTTGAAAGTAAAATTTATATTCCGCTTAATTGCTTGATAGCTGAATATCTCATAAATATCATCAATGAAACTAATTAAATCAGTCTCCCTACATTTTATCTTCATTTGTCCCTGATCAATACGCCGAATATCAAGAAGCTGATTTATAAGACTCATAATACGATTAGTATTATGTTTCATCATTCTCAATATTTTTAACATACCAGAATCCGTACTTTTTTTGAGTAGCTCATTCAACGGATTTATAATCAATGTCAATGGAGAACGTATCTCATGAGCTATATTAATGAAAAAGCGTATTTTCTCTTCATTTATTTCATCTCTTCTTTTATGGTTTTGCTGACGAATATATAGGTTTATAGAACCTAGAATCAACATAACTGCTCCAACAAAATAAATAGCCAGTGCCCACGAAGTAAGATACCAAGGTGAGGCGATATAAATGGAAATATTACGTATAGGAGACGAGATATTATTTTCGCAGGCTTGTACCTCAAGAGTGTACTGTCCCGGTGGTAAATAATTATAGGTAATCCGGTTCTCTCCAAGTAATGTATGGCTCCAGTTGCCATCCAATTCCCTTAAACGATACTTAAAATAAGTATTTTTTCGATTATGAAAATTGAATGTAGAAAACTCAAAAGAATAAGTATTACTTTTAGGATCAAAATATAATTCATTTGTATAGACAGACAAAGTATCTGCCAGCTTCTTTTTACACAAAGCTGACTTTGAAGCATTTACCAAAACATTATCTACATATAAATTGGTTAGAACCGGAATATGTAACGGCTTACCAAATTGAATACTGTCAGGTATAAAACGGATAATATCACTAGGACCACCAAAATAAATGTATCCATTATTATCTTGTAAAGACATGCCAATTATATATTCTTTATCTCTCAATCCATTTCCGGAATAATAAGTTGTTACCCGGTGACTCTCCTGCTCAATACGACATATACCTTTGTAAGTACTGCACCAAATATTTCCTTGCGTATCTTTTTCTAATCCACAAATAACATTACTAGGCATACCCTCCTTTTTCCCTATGTGCTGAAGAGTTTGCTTTTGCTTATCATAAATATAAATACCATTATTAGTACCAATCCATAGCCGTCCGTCTTTATCTTCCAAAAGTTCATAGCATACATAGTTTTTCAAATCATGGTTAATAGGAAGATCTAAAAATATATTTTTAGAAGTATCATAGCATCTTACTCCCAGAAAATGAGCAATCCAAATAAGACTATCTTTATCGCACAGCAAATCATTAATCCAATCATTTCCTAATGTTACTTGATTTTCCATAGGAGTCTGGTAAGAAATTAGTGTACTCTCTCCATTAGTTGGGTTATAAACGCCCAATCCATTACCCGGACAAGATAGATAAAGCATATGATCACGCCCTTCAATAATCCTGTTGACACTTTTATTAGCGAATAAAGAGGTCTGATAAAGTTTATCCGTATGCAAATTCAGCTGATAAATTCCGCCATCGTTACTTCCTATCCAAATAGTTCCTTCTTTTTCATAAACAGTCCGAGGGTAATGCGAAAGATTGTACTGCTTCAATCGTTTTCCTCCTCTGTCCAATTGTTGAAGCGAACCGTCCCAGTTTCCTACCCATAAATGATTGTCACAACTTTGATAAATCATAGTCGGAGATCCTTGAGTTGGTGATACGGTAAGACTTAGAGACTCAAAAAGTTTTCCTTCATTAGGTACCATTACTAAACCTTTTCGACGGTAAGCCAACCATTTATTACCATCTGTATCCTCCAAAAAACACACAATTTCTCCGTACGTTAGCTCATCAAATGTATTTCCGGATACGCGTTCAGGATATAATTGTTTCTGTTTTGTATCAATAAACATTAACCCGTTGTTTACTGTATTTACCCACAGTTTACCATCACTGGTCTGGGTGATGCCGCGTGCAACAACGTTTCGATTGTCAGCAGTACGTACAGACTGAAAGCTCTCTTTTTCAGGAGTTTTCATCAAAACATCATTGTAAGTAATAAGATACAAATTACCCTGAGCATCTTCTTTCATACCATATACTTTCGGGAAAGGAGTCTGTGGTAGTGTATAAGTAACAATTTCTTTTCTCTCAAGAGAAATACGAGCCAGCTGATTGCCAAGATAACTAATCCAAACATAATGTCTTGTATCTTCATAAATACAATTTACATACAAATAATCACAATGTTCTCCTATCCAAGTCAACTGTTCAGCTTGGTCTGTATGGGAATTAATAGAATACAAACCAGAACCGGAAGCGGCAATCCAAATATCACCATTATGCAACTCTGTTATAGCTGTAACATTAGGATTGGAGTTAACGGGTAATTTAATAGTTCTAAAAGCATTTTGTTGGGGTAAATAATACTGAATACCTTTATTACTTGCCACCCACAGTCTTTGATGAGAGTCCGAATAAACCTTGTTGATATAGTTACACGCTATAGAGGTAGAATCACTTTCATCATGAAAATAGTTGGTAAATGTATAGCCGTCAAACTTGTTTAATCCGTCTTCTGTTGCAATCCATATAAAACCATATACATCCTGCTCCAAAGAAATAATACGATTACACGATAAGTTATCATCATCATACACGATGACAGGGCGAGCATAGCCGAATAGACAGCAACAAACACATATTAAAAATAACAAAGGGTATTTCATAGCTAGCTTATTTTTCACAAAAATAAATAAAAATCTTCTTTTTTGAAGAAAAAAACGCCAATAACAATATCACTATTTAGGATTTACCTCTTTCAGCTCGGTTAATTCTATTATAACAGATACAATTATTTCTCTCTTGAAGCGCTTTTCCTAATGTTAGATTTCCATTTGCAGTTTCGAGTTCAAACTGCGTATCAAAAGAATAATATTTTTGAAATGCCCCCAAAAAAGTTAGGCGTTAAATTAAACGTTAATGGTTAAATTCCCTATAGTAGTGAGTTCAGTATTGTGCCAGGCCCACTACTTTTAATTTAAGTTTTATTCTTTTCTTATTATATTCCTGAGTTCTGACTCAAAGCTGCCAAGGTGATTGAAGTGGTTTACATACAATAATTCATTCTTCATCAGACCGAAGAAATTCTCCATCATAGAGTTACCCAAACAATTTCCTTTGCGGGACATATTTTGTATGACACCATTATTCTCCAGCATCTTTTGATATAGTGTATACTAATAATACCATACTTAATCTGAGTGCCACAACCGACCATCAAGTTTCTTGTGCCTCTTAAATTAAATGCCTTTTTAAGCATATCTGTTACCATTTTCAGGCTAGAATTACGAGAGAGTGTATATATTATTATCTCCCCATTGTACATGTCGAGTATTAGATATATATACAGTCATCCTTTATGCAGACCCGTAACACATCCGTAGCCCATTTCGGTTTGGTCTTTCTGCAAAAAAATCCCTGTCAATGACACTAGGTGCAATCTTTCTTATCAGACCTTTACAAAAGTGATAGTAACATTTCTCTTGCCTTGCTTTCAATCCCGTCTGAGACATCTGTTTCTACTATGATGATATTGTAGCCTTCATTGCGTAAAGATAAACAGACCTCCTATATCCATTCCTTATACTATTATATCCATCATTCTCCCTCAGACACGACAGATGGTAATAGAATACAGAGTGAGCTATCTTTACCATTTTGAAAATACTCTCAAGAGGAAACCCTTCCAACCTAGTTCCTCGATGGTCCATACCCAATATCTCGTAGTCGGGCATTCCTTTCCTCTACTAAGGCTCTCACTTTTTAAGCAATGCCACAGTCCAAATCCTCGTTTTCTTTCCTAAAACTTTCTAGTTCAATCAGTAGTTGGGTATTCTTTTTTTGGTCTGTCCATACTTGTCGGTCTACCACGCCTTAATTTAACGTGAGTTCGAAATAAGAATAAATAAAAATGCCATGATCTTCTTCTCCTTTCTATTATGCGGGGTTTTCCTGTTGCCCCTATTATACGCGCACACCCTCGCGCTTGCAAGCGGAGAAATGCACGAGAATGTAAATATTTTGTGTCCGTTATTCGAAGTGTTCGGCACATTTCATGCCTTTTCGATCCAGCCGCAGGCGCAGCTCACCGCGCGCTTCCACAGCCGGTATTTTTCATCGCACTCGGCCTGCGCCCGCTCGGGGGAGAACACGCGGTCGCTCACGCGCAGGGCGCGCACCTCGTCCATGCTCTGCCAGAAGCCGACGGCAAGGCCCGCCAGCGCCGCTGCGCCGAAGGCGGTCGTCTCCACCATTTTCGGGCGGTCCACCGGAATACGCAGCAGGTCGGACTGGAAGCGAAGCATCACGTCGCTTACGCTCGCCCCGCCGTCCACGCGCAGCACGGTGATCTCGCAGCCTGCGTCCTGCCGCATGGCGTTCATCAGGTCGGTCACCTCGAAGGCGATGGCCTCGAGCACCGCGCGGGCGATGTGGGCGCGCGTCGTCCCGCGCGTCACGCCGACGATGCAGCCGCGCGCGTACATATCCCAGTACGGCGCGCCGAGGCCGGTGAAGGCGGGCACGAGATAGACACCTCCCGCGTCCGGCACGCTCTCGGCAAGAAGGTCGCACTCATGCGAGGTGCCGATCAGCCCCAGCTCGTCGCGCAGCCATTGGATGGCGCTTCCGGCGTTGAACACGCTGCCCTCAAGCGCGTAGATCGTTTTTCCGCCGAGGCTCCACGCCACCGAGGTCACAAGGCCCGCGCGTGAGCGCACGGCGCGCCCGCCAACGTTCATCAGCGTGAAGCAGCCGGTGCCGTAGGTGTTTTTCGCCTGCCCGCGCTCGTGGCAGCCCTGCCCGAAGAGCGCCGACTGCTGATCGCCCGCCGCGCCGCAGACCGG
>OGGU01001358.1_pt1 | contig 14694 bp, 9 predicted proteins | sample 1571241 | NCBI WGS metagenome assembly OGGU01 (sample SAMEA2581934, study PRJEB24529) | metagenome | biome: Human gut stool | place: China | collected 2011
CCCCCAAGCTGCTCTTTCCCCCCAGATTCCGTGAAGAATCTTTTTGTTTGGTGCGAAAAATAGCCATTTGGTTGATGTGCAGCACTTTCATTTCTGCTATTCTTAACGTATAAGGGGGGAGTTCTATGAGAAGCATCGTTGTCAGTATGCAAAACATGCTTTTATCAGAGGCCGTCGCACGGACGCTTGCGGAAACAGGAGAGTTCCGCGTGGAGCAGGTTCTGCCCGGAAAAACCAGCGATACCTTCTCACTCTGCCAGGCCATGCAGGCGGATATTCTGCTGATGGAGGTCAGCCGTCTTCCCGCCTACACGCTGGAAAATCGACTGAATCTGATCGCGTGCGTACGCAAGGTGATGCCGAGCTGCAAATTCGTGCTGCTGTGTGATGAAAACGTCGATCCGGAATTGGCGCACCGGGTGATGACTGTCCGGCAGGATCGATTGATTGATGCTTTCCTCTATGCTTCCGTTACCCACGCCTATCTGACTGCCGCGCTGGATGCGCTGTGAGAAAGGAGCGACCGCCATGAAAAGACGATCCCAAGGGGTGCTGCGAAAAGGCTTCGGCAATCAAACATTTTTTGCGCAACTGATGGAGGAAAACGGATTTAACACGTTTGTCTTCTAATATTATGATTGATGAAGAAATGGAGGAATCAATTCATGAAAAGAAAGCTATGCCTGGTTCTTTTCCTGCTGATGCTGGTGACCTGCGTCACAGCGTCGGGCGAAGCTGCCGACTGGAATTATGACGCGAACTACGCCATACTCCGCGGCTATAACGGTGCGGGCGGCGACGTGGTTGTGCCCGGCGAATTGGACGGTTTCACGGTGGATGTGATCGGTGTCAGCGTGTTCCGCGGGGAAACCATCACCTCGCTGACATTGCCCGAAACCGTGCTGGAGCTTCGAAGCAACGCCATCAGCACATGCGACAACCTGACCCGCGTTTCCCTGCCACAGAGCCTTGTGGTCATCAACCGCATGAACTTCTTCAGCTGCACGGCGCTGACGGAAGTTACCATTCCCGCAGGCGTGCGCTATATCGGCGACGCTTCATTCAGATACTGCGACTCGCTGCGCAAGATTACCTTTGAGGGTGTATGCCCTGCAATCGACATTGACTGCTTCAGCCTTCTGCCCGAGGGCGCGACGGCTTACGTCCCGGACGACCAGCTGGATGCCTATATCGAGGCGTTTGAAAATGCCGGCAGTGAAGTAAGCGTCCAGCCCAGCGGCAAAAACGCCGTGATTGTGGAAAACAACGGCTATGTGGAATCGGAGTTCGATTTTGACGCTTCCACCGGCACGATTACCTCCTACAACGGCTACGCCACTTATCTGGCCATCCCCGAAACCATCGGCGGCGCGCCGGTAAAGGCCATCGGTCCCGAGGCGTTCGCGCAGCACACCTATCTGGCGCTGCTGGAACTGCCTGAAGGACTGGAAACCATCGGCGATCGCGCGTTTTATAACTGCGAAACGCTGGCCCGCGTTCACTTCCCCTCCACGCTGAAGTTCATCGGCGACAGCGCGTTTTACAACGCCTACAAGAGCAGCATTCTGGAGCTGCCTGAGGGGCTGGAGCATATCGGCGCATACGCCTTCTATTTTGCCGGCATCAAAGGCTTTCTGACGCTGCCCGAGGGGCTTAAAACCATCGGCGAAAGCGCGTTTGAATCCTGCAGCAACATGGGTGGCAATCTCTATCTGCCCTCGACGCTTGAGTCGATTGACTCCCGCGCCTTCAAGGGCGACTACAACATTCAGTACATCGTTCTGGAAAGCCTGACCGCGCCCACGCTGGGCGAGGACGTCTTCGCGGGCTGCGATTATCTGTACGACATCGACCTGAACGCACACGGTACGCGTCAGGAGATGCAGCAGTGGCAGGCGTATGTGGATGCGCTGGGGCTTCCCTGCCGCGTGTGGCGCGCGCAGGACCCGACTGCCCAATCGCCTGAGAAGGGCGCGTATCGGTACGAAAACCGCGTGTTGACCGAATACACCGGCACAAGGACGCGCATTCACCCCCATCTCACCGTTTCAAAGGAGGCGGTGGTCGGTCTGGGCGACGGCGTGTTCAAGGGCAGCCAGACCATCGAATACTTCTCCGTCGCCCACAACGACGAATTCACCACCATCGGCGCGGAGGCCTTCATGAACAGTTCCCTCCGGAATGTGGATCTGTTCGACTCCGTAACCACCATCGGCGCGCGGGCGTTCGCGGGCTGCACGCAGCTGGAAGCCCTGACCCTGCCCGACTCGCTGATCACCATCGGCGAAGGCGCGCTCGACGGTCTGACAGGGCTGAAAAAGCTGGTGATTCAGTGCGATCCGGCGATTATCCCCGCAGGCGTGTTTGCAAATCTGCCCGCTTTGAGCGACGTGACCGTCGAATTCGGCGCAATTCCGGCGCATATGTTTGAAGGCAGCGGCGTGACCGTGCTCACGCTGGGCGCGGGCGTGACCGAAATCGGCGACAGCGCGTTTGCCAATACCGTGCTGACAAGTGCCGAAATACAGAACGTGACCGCCATTGGCGCGGGCGCGTTTGAAGGCTCCGCGCTGGAGCGCGTGCGCCTGAACGCGGCCGCTTCCGTGGGCGAGAGAGCCTTCGCGAACACAAAGCTGACGAAGATGGTCATCCCCACCGCCGGCAGTTTCCCGCTTTCCGCCGTCGAGGGCACAAGCGCCGAGCTGCGTCTGCCCGCCGACGCGACCGATGAGCAGCTTGCCGCGTGGAACGAGACGCTCCAGCGCCCATGGTACGACCCCATGCTGCGCGAAGGCGAAGTAAGCCAATTCGTAAAGATGCCCTTCGAGCCAACTCCCGCCGAGAACTTTGAGTTTGATCCGGATACCGGTCTGATCGCCGCCTACATCGGAACCGACGTGGATGTGGTCGTGCCGCGCGAAATCAACGGCGTAACCGTGGTCGGCTTCAAAAACTACAACGCCTTTGACGCGTGCCATGACTATACAGATTCCTCTGTGACGAGTGACCGTACCGAGTGGGTGCGCCTGCGCACGCTGGTGCTGCCCGAAACAATCAAAGAGCTGCCGGACATGATGCTCGCCTACTGCCAGCAGCTGGAGACCTTCGTCTGCTACGCGCCCCTGGAGAGCACCGGCGGCAATCAGTTTATGCTCTGCCGGAGCCTGAACAACGTAATCTTCGTCAATGGCGTGCGCGAAATCGACAATTACGCCTTCGACAGCGCCGGGCCGCTGGGCAACCTGTACTTTGGCGAGCATCTCATAAGGATCGGCCAGCAGGCGTTCAATTTTGCCGGCCTCAGTTCCTTCGTCGCCGATGCGGAGCGTGTGGAATACGGCGCGTTTACTGAATGCAAGAACCTGACCAGCCTGCACTTCACCAGCAAGATGAAGGACTTCGGCGAAAACTGCATCGTCAACTGCCCGAACCTTGCCGAAATCTGCTTCGACGGCTGCGATTTGACCGCGTCCCCCATGGGACTGATGATGAACGTCGCGCCCAAGCTGACCGTGCGCGTACCCGAAAGCATGAGTGAAGAAAACCTCAGGCACGCTCAGAATTGCCAGAGCTGGAGCGAAAACCGCAGCGAGGTTACCGTAATCACCGAGCCATGCGCCCACGCGAAGCCCACGCTGCCCGATTTGCCTGCGCTGCTCCCCACCCTGAAGCTGGATGCAAGCGTGGAAACCGCCGCGCCCGCGCAGCCCGGCACGTTAGGCGCGGCTGAACCCGAAGTTGCGCCTGAACCCAGCCCCATTCCCGAACCTGTCGCGCAGAGCACTGGCATTCCCGATGAATATCTGGGCGTGTGGTACGGCGTGCGCATGGAGATAGGGGGCACACCCTATCCGCTGGCCGACATGGGGCTGGATGTAACCTTCACCCTCGGCGCGGACGGCGCGGCTGAAATGAACACGAACGGCGACGTGGACAGCATCCATTGCGCCATGCAGGACGGCGTACTCATGGCGGACGGCATATCGTTCACGCTGCAGGACGCGCTCCTCACGGTTTCCATGGACGGCGTGACCATGACGTTCAGCCGCGAGAAGCCGGAAGCCTCAAGCGCGGCCGTCCCGAGCATCAACGAAAGCGCCATTATCGACGATTTCAGGGGCTTCTGGACGCTTGCGCGCGTCACAGCGGACGGCATCACACTGCCCGCTGAAGCCGCTGAAATGGCGGGGGATACGCTGGTCATTTACGGCACTACCTGCGACCTGACCCTGCATGGTACGACGCTGGACGGTCTGTCCTGCCGCATGGACAATTTCACGCTGCTCATCTCCATCCTGAACGGCGAGACTGCCGTCACGCTGCGCGAGGATGGAACGCTCAGCCTTGAAATGAGCGACCTCACACTGTGGTACGAGCGTACCGGCGATGCCCCCGAAGCGGCCGCCGAACCAACTGCGGAATTCAATCCCGCCGTCACGCCCGAACCCGCCGCCGGCGCCGAGATTATGCTGGAAAAGAAGTACGTCATGACCGACGCGGATGTAAGCGGCTACAACATGACCGCCGCGCAGCTGGGCAATTATGAGTATTCCCTTCTCTTCCATGAGGACGGCACCGTCAAATTGGTCATAGCAGGCGCGGATATTCCCGGTCTCACATGGGTCTTTGGCAAAGCGCCCACGGAAGCGGGTGAGGTCGACGGCATTGTCATCAACTATTACACGCAGGCGCTGTACATCGTGCCCACGGAAAAAGGCTGCGATATGGACTATTTCGGCTCTATGCTGATCCATTTTGCGCCGGAAGAATCCGCAAAATAATGCCGTTTCTGAATGAAGCACTGCGCTGTGCTACGCGGAACGAGCGACCGTCATTTCTTTTTCATTGATCAAACAAAAAGAGGAGGATTTTCCCCCATGAAGAAAATAATCGTTTTCCTGTTGACCGCACTGCTGATGTTTTCCGTGGCCTTCGCCGATTCTGTTCCGATGAGCAAAGAGGATCAAATGGCCAGTCTGGTGAAGAATTTTCTGGAAGAAAATGAATTTCCCTATGAATATGACGACTATACCTTCACCGTGCCCTTTTCCGTCGATAACTCGATGGAATACGCCTTTATAACCGTTTATATCTACGATGATATGCTGTCCGTGTCCGTAGACACGCCGATTCACGGAACCCGGGAGGTCTTTGAAAAGATGGCCGTGTTCACCACGCTGGTCAACAACGAGATCTACTATGCACAGTTCCGCCTCGATCTGGATGGAGACGAATTCTATATCTCCTGCCGCTCCTGCAACCTGGTGGAGGACGTTCTCCCCGGTGAGAACGAGCTGTTCTACCTGTTCGCCATGCCGCACAGCTATATGGAAGATTACGGCGACGGCATCGTGGCAGTACTAAGCGGCGGCGATCCCTACGAGGCATTTGAAGCCTGTCAGGCGGCGGTAGACGCGCAATGACAAACATCACCAATCCATACTTGAGCGCAAAGGCTGTCGCCAAGAAAAAAACGGATATTCCCGTTGTGCTGGTCTGTGCCATTTTTGCGGCAGCGACTGTCTCCGCGACGATAACGATGTTTTCGCAGGGGAAAACGCTGTCCGGCGTGATGGGTATTTTCCTATTCGCTGCGCTCATAACGCCTGTCTTTCGCATTCTTCGCCATGCATACCGCAGAGCCTGCGCGCGCCGTATCGCAGGCGCGCTGCTCCCGCTGACCGAAGAAAGCCTGACCTTTGACCAGTTGGGCACGGTTCTCTCCTCCAGCAAAGCCCTTGAGCAGCTCCGATCGCTCATCGGCACGGGATACCTGCAAAACCTGCAGATTAATGCTGCGACGCGCACGGTTGCGCTGTACACGCCGGAGGGCACATTCGTGCAGTGGATCTGCCCCGGCTGCGGCGCGAAGAACAGCGGCCGACGCGGCAGCGCGCCGCGCTGCACCTACTGCGGTCAGCCGTACGCAAAATGACGACCAGCCCCCGGCATTCGCGACAGCAAGAAAATGGTCAATTTCTGCGCCACGCCGGGGAATATAGCACAATTTTCAAGCATCGTCAATTGTGCGCAAATGCAAACGCGCCCGCCAGCCTTTCCGCTGACGAGCGCGTTCTATTTTTATACTATTTTCAAATTCGCTGCGCAGGATTTCACGCCCGCAGAGAATCTCACTGCCCTGCCGCCGGCGTCGGCAGCGGCTCCGGCGTGCGGTCATCCGCCGTGACCTCCGGCGTGAGCGTCGCCGACAGTTCCTCCGCATACAGCAGCTTCAGCGTCTTGACATCCGCCGTCCCCGTCGCAGACAAACTGTTCGCCTTCTGGAACGCCTTCACCGCGTTCTGCGTACCTGCCAGGAATGTGCCGGAGCACTTGCCCGAATAGTAGCCAAGATCCGTCAGCTTCCGCTGCATCCAGTACACATCCTCGCCGGAGCTGTTCACTTTCAGCGTCCGGAAGGGCTGCGGCGGCATCGTCCCGGCGCGATAATCCGGCTCGGCGGTCGGCTGCGGCGTGACGTAGGGCAGCATGTTCTTCGTGTTCAGCGAGGGCAGCTTCAGCGCGGCGCGGAGTTCCGGGTCAGCGGGCATGTCGTTGCGAATCGTGACGACCGTCCCTGCCCCGCAGTTGTTGTAAATCCACTTCGCATCCGCAACGGTCAGGCGAATGCACCCGTGCGACGCGCGCTTGCCGAGGTTCTTGTAGGACTTGACCGATAAATCCATGGTGTTGACCGTGTTGTAAATGACGGAATGGAACGCAATGGACGAGTTGATGCGCGTCCAGTACTGCGCGTGGCTGCCCCACTCCGGGAAGTAGCACCAGCGCGCCGTGCGCCCGTTGAGTGTGAATGTGCCGATATCCGACGGATTCTTGCGCGTGCCGGTGGAGCAGAGCATCTGCCGCACAACAACGGTGTAATCGCCGTTTTCGTCGCGCCCGTAGACGGTCGTCACCTGATTGTTGACGTCCACCGTGATGGCAAACGGCACAGGCGTCGGTTCGGGCGTAGGCTTCGGATCATCGGTCGCGGCACGCACATCCGGGTCGTTGAACAGCGCGTTCCATGTGTTTTCGCCCACGATGCCATCCACGCTCAGCGCGTTCTGCCGCTGGAATGCCTTCACTGCGTTGCGCGTGTGCCCCAGAAAATTGCCGCTGATGTTGCCGGAATAGTACCCCAGTTCCGTCAGGCGGGTCTGCACGAGCTTGACTTCTTCGCCCTTGGACTTGTTGTATTGCAATTTCTTAACGAACGCCACCGTCGGCGCGGGCGTCGGGGTGGTGGTTTCATCCGAGAGGTGCATTCCGGGCGTGGGCGAAGGGGTGGGCGTTGCCGCGGCGGACGAATCCCGGCTGATGGCATCGCCGCTGAACAGGCGTTCCAGCGTCTGCACATCCGCTTCGCCCGTAATCGGCAGGGCATTCGCCGTCTGGAACAGGCGGATGGCTTCCTGTGTCGCGGGCAGATAGCGCCCGGAAATCTTGCCCGTGTAGTAGCCCAGCGCCATCAGGCGAATCTGCGTCTGCCGCACGTCCTCGCCCACGCATCCCAGCCGCAGCGGGCGATAATCCGCCGCATAGATGGCTTCCTGCGTCGCTTTGTCCGCCATGCCCGTCACCGCAAGGGCAAAATCGCGCTGGAAATCCTCCACAGCGGTTTTGGTCGCCTCGCCATAGCGCCCGGTTACGTCGCCGCTGTAATAGCACAAATCCGTCAGCGCGGTTTGCAGGGCGGACACGTCGTCGCCCTCATCATTCAGGGTCAAATCGCGCGTGATGTTCGCCGCGCCCTCCGTCCACTCCACGCTGTCATCCGGCACGGCCTCCCCCGCGTCCTCCGCCGACGCGAAGGGCAGTATCATCATCACCGCCAGCAGGAGCGCCGCCAGCGTTCGTTTCCACAAAGGCATCAAAAGCACCTCGTTCATGCTGATATTCAGGGATACGATTCTATTGTACTGGTTTTTCGCGCAGTTTGCAAGCGGATTTTTCCCCACGCGAAAGGCTGCCAAGCGTTCTGCGCCTGACAGCCCTGCGGTTATTGCCATAGGAAGTTATTTTTTCAGCGACACCTTGTGTGTCTCCTGATTTTCGCCGTCCGCTTCCGGCTTGGGTGCTTCTGCCGGAACATTCTGCGCTTGCAGCTTCTCCAGCTTTTCGGCGATGGTCTGCATATTCGCGGCGATGCTGCGGATGTTCTCGTCGCGCGTTTCCTCCACCCACGGCGAACCATCCGCCGGGCGGAGCGAATCAACGCCGATTCGGATGAAGTCAATCAGTGCCCAAATGCCAAGGCCGCCCGCGGTAAGCAGCTTCAACACGCCCAATGCCGTGTAGCCGAGGTAGAAGCGGTCAACGCTGAAGAGCCCCGTGAATCAAGCCCAGCAGCCGAAGCACCACCGCCAGCACGATAAATGCCCGATTCAGCCCTTTTCTTTGAATTTTCACGTCATTTCCTTCCCTTGTAATTCCTTACTTTCATTCTACCCTCCCCTCAAAAAAACTCAAGCGTTTTCTTTTTGAATAATATAATTTTGGCATTCCTAACAAAAGCATCCCAATTTGTTGTGGAACCTCACAAGAGGATTCCGCTGCTTGCGCCATCCGGGCAGCAAAAAAGACTGCCCGCACCCGGCAGGCAGCCTCGCTTCTGGTAAGCCCTTCATCAATATCGGTAGTTATACTGATAGCTGCTGAGCCCATCCATGATCGACACGCCCATCACCATCCCGACAATCGACAGGATAACCGCCACGATGACCGCCACCAGCACGCCGCACCAGTAACCGCGCGCAAAGTTGCGGCGATTCAGGTTGTCGTCATTCAGCGCAAAGACGATGGCGAGAATCCAGCCAATGACCGGAAGCGTGAACAGGATGCCATAGCCCACATACGCCCACGGCGACAGCAGTCGATACTGATTGTTTTCGTTCTCACTCATGCAAAAAGCCTCCTTTTTCATCAGGCGGATTTGTCCGCCGTGATACCCCTTTCAGTTTTCCCTTACTCCTGATAGTCCTGCAGCGACACCGACACCATCCGGCTCACGCCCTGTTCCTCCATCGCCACCCCGAACAGGCTGTTGCAGCGCTCCATCGTCCCCTTGCGGTGCGTCACCACAATGAACTGCGTTCCCTTCGAGTATTCCTTCAAATAATCCGCGTAATACCCGATATTCGCGTCATCCAGCGCGGCTTCAATCTCGTCCAGAATGCAGAACGGCGTGGGCTTCAATTTCAGCATCGCGAACAGAATCGCAATCGCCGTCAGCGCGCGTTCCCCGCCAGAGAGCAGCGATAAGAGCTGCAATTTCTTTCCCGGCGGCTGGGCGTTGACCTCGATGCCGCAGTTCAGCGGGTCGTCCGGATCCATCAGCTTCAGTTCCGCGTGACCGCCGCCGAACAGCCGCGTGAACGTCTCGGCGAAATACCCCTGCATCTTCGAGAAGTTCTCGACGAATGTAGAACGCATCTGAATCAGCAGCCGCTCGATGAGTTCGCGCAAGTCCATTTCCGCGCGCTTCAAGTCCTGCTGCTGGGCGGTCAGGTCGTCCACACGCGCTTTGGTTTCGGCGTATTCCTCCACCGCCCCGACGTTGACCGTTCCCAGCGCGCGAATCTGCCCTTGCAGCTCGGCGGCGCGGCGGTCGCTTTCCTTCTCGTCGAAGGGCGTGCGGCGGAATTCCTCTGCCCCGGCGTAGGTCAGCTTGTAGGTGTCCCAAATGCGGTTTTGCAGATTTTTCTGGTCGCCCTCGATGCGCGCCTTCGCCAGCTCGGTCTTGTGCAGCTTCTCGCTGTCACGGTTGTAGGCTTCGTGCAGGTTCTCCATGTCGCTGAGGATGTCACGCAGGTCACTTTGCGCCTGTGAACGTCGCTGCTCGATGGCCTGCGCGGCGCTCTCCTGCCGCAGCTGTTCCTTCTGGCGGCGGGCGGATTCGGCTTCCTCGCGCTTCATGTCGTTCTCGTCAATGGCGTCCAGTTCGTCCATCTCGTGCAGCAGCTGCTCACGGCGCTCCTGTTCGCGAAGGATTTGCGCCTGATCCTGCTGCGCGTGGGCTTCGTCGCGCTCCAAGTCGCTTAAGCCGTGGCGCAGGTCGGACAATTGCAGCGTGCGCACCATCAGGCGGTCGTTTTCCGCGCTGGCCTCCGCGCGCGCCTTGACCAGCGCATTCTGCATTTCAATGGTCTTTTGCTCCATCGCGCTCTGGTCGCCCTGCGCGCCCGTGCGCTGATGTTCAATGGTCTCCAGCTGCTGGCGAATGTCCTCCAGCGACTGATGCAGCTGCACGCGCGCCTGCTCAGTCTCCTGCATCCGCTGTAAATGGGTGTTCAGGTCGGCGGATACGCTTTCGCAGCGCGCCTGTTCGCGGGCGACGGCAATCTCCTGCTGATGCAATGCGTTCACCGCATCGCTGACCTTCTGCCGCTTTTCCTGCACCGTCTGCTGACGCTGTGTCAGTTCCTGACGGCACTTGTCCAGTTCCGCGCGCCCGGTTTGCAGCTTCGCGGTCAATTCCTTCAGTTCACGCTCGCGGCTGAGCAGGTTGGACACCTTCGACTGCGCCGAACCGCCCGTCATCGAGCCGCCGGAGTGCATCACGTCGCCCTCCAGCGTCACCAAGCGGAACGCGTGATTGCCTGCGCGCATAATCGGAATGCCGTGGTCGAGGTTGTCGGCAATCACCGTGCGCCCCAGCAGATTTTCCACAATGCCGCGATATTCCGGCGCGCACTGCACCAGTTCGCTCGCCACGCCGAGGCAGCCCGGCAGCTTCAACGCATTGCGCTCATTGCCATAGAGCGTTTTGCCGCGGATGGCGCTCATCGGCAGGAACGTCGCGCGCCCCAGCCGATTCTGGCGCAGGTAGTTAATCAGCTCCTTCGCCGTCTCTTCGGTGTCGGTGACAATGTTCTGCTGTGCCGCGCCCAGCGCCATATCAATCGCCGTTTCGTACGTCTGCGGAACGGTCATCAGCTGCGCCAGTACGCCCTTGACGCCCGTCAAGCCGCGCTGCTTGGCGTAGGTCATCGCGCGGCGAACCGCCATGTTGTAGCCTTCCATGTCGCGCGTCATTTCGGTCAGGACGTTATGACGGCTTGCCGCCGCCTGCATATCGGCGGATTGCTTTTCGACATCCGCACGCAAATTGGCATACGCGGTATCCGCCTCATCCGACGCTTGCCGCGCCTGCGCCAGCTTCTCCTGACACTGCTGCTGATGCTGATTTTCTGTTTTTAGCTGCTTTTCGACGGCAATCAAGGCTTCCCGCAGGGCAGCTTCCTGCTCCTGCAGTGCCCCTCCGGATTCTTCAATCTCCGTCAAGCGCGTTTCCATCTGCGCCTGCATCGTGTTCAGGCGCGTCTTGTCGTTGCGCACATCGGACAGGCGATTCATTTGGTCAATGACAGCGGCTTTCTGCGCTTCCAGCGCTGCGTCCGCTTCCTTTTCCTTCGCCTGCGCCTTTTCGGCGGCTTCCTGCGTCGCCCGGAGGATTTGCTCCGCGTCGGCAATCAGGCTGTGCTGCTTCTCCACGTCCGCCTGAATCCGTGCATGATCCTTCTCGATTTCCGCCAGCCGCTCCTGGGCTTCCTCCTGCTCGCGGACGATGCGCTGGCGGTTCTCGCTGCGCGTCTCGCGGCGGCTTTGCAGGGCGGAGAGCTTCTTCTGCGATTCGTGCACATGCTCGGCGCATTCCATCAGTTCGGTGCGCGCCTTCGTGATGGCTTCTTCCAGCTGATCGATGCGGTTCTGCGTCTCGTCGCGGCGGGTGGTCTTGTCGGTCAGGTTGCTTTCCGTGTCCGCCAAAATCGTCTGGACAGTCAGCAGTTCGCTCTCCAGTTCGGACAAGCGCGCCCGCGCCCGGTCGGAGCGAATCAGGAAGAGGTTCAAGTCCAAATCCTTCAGTTCGGTGGACAGCTCCAGATACACGCGGGCGTTGCGGCTCTGCTCTTCCAGCGGCTTCAGGCGCTTCGTCAGCTCATCCAGAATATCATCGACGCGCTCCAGATTTTCCAGCGTCCGCTGTAATTTCTTGTCCGCTTCTTCCTTGCGCGCCTTGAACTTGACGATGCCCGCTGCTTCCTCGAACACCTGCCGGCGATCCTCGCTCTTGCGGGAGAGGATTTCGTCAATGCGCCCCTGCCCGATGATGGAGTATCCCTCTTTGCCGATGCCCGTATCGCGGAAGAGGTCGACCACGTCCTTCAAGCGGCAGGCGGTGCGGTTTAAGTAGTATTCGGATTCGCCATTGCGGTAGACGCGGCGCGTGACCATAACCTCGGCAGCTTCCATCGCCAGCGCATGGTCATCGTTGTCAAACACCAGCGATACTTCGCAGTACGACAGCGGCTTGCGCTTCTGCGTACCGTTGAAAATCACGTCGGACATACTCGCGCCGCGCAGGGTTTTCGCGCTCTGCTCGCCCAGCACCCAGCGCACCGCGTCACCGATGTTGCTCTTGCCCGACCCGTTCGGCCCGACGATGCCCGTTATGCCCTCATCAAAGACGATTTCCGTCCGCTGGGCAAAGGATTTGAAGCCATACAGCTCCAATTTTTTCAGCTTCATTTATTAACTCCCATAGCGGGGATGCCCGCTGGTTCATGGGCATTCCAATAAACACCCATAATAAGTATAGCACAAACCCTCTTCTTGGACAACTGCCGCCGCCTGATTTTCCATGCTTTTTCCCCTCCCTTTTTCCCTTCTACCCGTTGCAAAGGCGGGCATTTCCTGCTATACTGCAAGCAGATTCCTGCAAAGCAAAGGAGAAGCATTATGTTCCGTCCCCTCTGCGCGGAAAATCCGCTGCCTGCCGCTCGGCGCGTCTATGAATACCTGCAATCGCTTTCCGGCAAGTGCCTGACCGGGCAGATGGAAAGCCAATGGTGCCGCTCGACTGAGCATGAAATCAGCTATCTGACCGATGTCACCGGTCGTCAGCCTGCCATTCGAGGGCTGGATTTCATGGATAACGACTATCTGGGCGTGACGCAGCGCGCGAAGGACTGGTGGGCGCGCGGCGGCATTCCCACCATCTGCTGGCACACGGGCGCGGATTTCTTCTCCGGTTACCCCGAATGCCGCGAAAGCGAACTGGACTGGGCTTCCGCTTTTGTGGACGGCACGGAAGCGAACCGCCGTCTGCTGGCTGGGCTTGACCACGCTGTCCCCTACCTCAAGCGCTTGCAGTCAGATGGCGTTCCCGTTCTCTGGCGACCTTTCCACGAGATGGACGGCGGCTGGTTCTGGTGGGGTCGCGGCGGCGCGGAGAATTTCGTGCGCCTGTGGCGGCTGATGCACGACCGCTACACGCATGTTCACGGTCTGCGGAATCTAATTTGGGTGCTGGGCTTCTCTGACGCGACGGAGGATTTGCGCCCGTGGTATCCGGGGGACAACGTGGTGGACATTCTCGGCGGCGACAGCTACAAGAGCGGCGCGCAGGGGGATCTATACCGGCGCTGTGCCGCGCTTGCCCCGACAGGGATGCCGATTGTGTTCCACGAGTGCGGACAGATTCCGACCCGCGCGGAGATGGACGCCGCGAATGCCCCGTGGGCGTACTTCATGGTGTGGCACACCAGCTGGCTGACGGACAGCAGCAAGGGGAACACGCCGGAGTCGCTGCGGGCGATTTATCGGGATAGCAGCTTTGTGACGCTGCATCAGCTGCCGGATTTTATCGAAAGCGACGAATGATTGCTGAAGAACATGCAAGGAGGTTATTCTCATGACCCTTCACGAACAAGTCACCGATATTCTTGCCTCCGCTGTCGAAGCGCAGGAATGCGCGGGCATCAGCGTACTGGTGCGGCGCTGCGGAGAGGAAATGCTCTATACGCAGGCGGGCATGTCCGACATTGCGTCGGGGCGGCTGATCCACCGCGACAGCATCTTCCGCCTGTACAGCCAGTCCAAGCCGATTACGGCCGCCGCCGTGATGCTGCTGGCGGAGCGCGGGCAGATTGACCTGATGGACGGCGTAGACCGCTATCTGCCGGGCTTCCGGAATGCGCGCGTCGTCGATAAGCAGGGCACGATTCGCCCCGCGACCCGCGCGCCGTGGCTGATGGAGCTGCTCGGCATGACGGCGGGCGTCTGCTACCCCGACAGCGACCCGGCGGGGCAGTATGCCGCAAAGGTGTTCGACGAAGCGACGCAGGAAATCCTCGCGGGCGGCGGCGTGCCGACAGTGGAGTTCTGCAACCGCTTGGGGCAGCAGCCGCTTTCCTTCCAGCCGGGCACGCACTGGCGCTACTCCACCTGCGCGGACATCCTCGGCGCGGTGGTGGAGGTCGTCAGCGGAATGCGCTTCGGCGAGTTCCTCCGCAAGGAGTTCTTTGAGCCGCTGGACATGGTGGACACCGGCTTCTACGTTCCCGAAGGCAAGCGGAATCGCCTTGTGACCGCCTACAAGCGCACGGAAAACGGACTTGTGCCGTGGACAAGCACCCACCTTGCCGTCGGCGTTTACGACCGCGAACCTGCCTTTGAATCTGGCGGCGCGGGGCTTGTTTCGACGCTGGAAGATTACAGCCACTTTGCCGATATGCTGCTGGCGGGCGGCACTTACGAGGGGCGGCGGATTCTCTCGCCCGCGACAGTCGCCTGCATGACGCAGGCGCAGCTGAAAGACGCTGTTCGCCGCGATATGTGGGATTCGCTGGACGGGTACAGCTACGGGCACTTGATGCGCATTTGCGCTGAACCGGGGCGCATCGCCGGATT
>OGGU01001359.1_pt1 | contig 14690 bp, 10 predicted proteins | sample 1571241 | NCBI WGS metagenome assembly OGGU01 (sample SAMEA2581934, study PRJEB24529) | metagenome | biome: Human gut stool | place: China | collected 2011
TTTATGGGCGCTGCCCATACCCGCAATTTTTGAAAAAATTGAGTAAACTTTTTTGGGAGGATAATTTAGCGTTAGCTAAATTTCAATGCCCGACCGACACTCTGCTAAACCATAATTTACCCTAATGTTTGATAAAGAAAAAAATCCCTCTCTGATTTTTCAGAGAGGGAAAAGGTTTAAATTTAAAAATTATGCCCAATTAAGAGTATCGTTATATACATTGATGTAGTCGTTAGCCGAACGATCCCAACTGTTGTCGCTCATCATTGCACGCCACATAAGCTGATGCCAGCCTGCGTCATCATGAATACCCCACAAAGCTCTTCTTACGGCATTTACCATATCTGCCGTATCGTAGTTCTTGAATGTAAAGCCGTTACCGTAGTTGTCTGCACTGTCAAATACAGAGTCTTTAAGTCCGCCAACTTCACGAACAACAGGAATTGTACCGTAACGGAGAGCAATCATCTGTGCAAGGCCGCATGGCTCCTGAGCAGACGGCATAAGGAATATATCAGCACCTGAATAAATCTTTCTTGCAAGTTCAGGTACAAAACCGTGACAGAAGCAAAGTCTGCCCGGATATTTTGCCTGCATATAGTTAAAGTAGTCCTCGTATTCCTTATCACCCGAGCCGAGAATTACAAACTGCATATTCTCGGTATTCATAAGCTCTTCAAGTCCCATTCTTACAAGGTCAAGTCCCTTATGACCTACAAGTCTTGTTACCATACCAACCATTGGTACATCCCAGCGCTGTTCAAGGCAAAGACGCTCCTGAAGTGCTCTCTTACACTCACCCTTGCCGCTCATATCGTCCTTAGAGTAGTTACGATAGATCTGATAGTCTGTTTCAGGATTATAGCTTTCGGTATCAATACCATTTTTAATACCGCAAAGTTTATAGTGACGGAGGTTAAGTTCGTCGTGAAGTCCCCAGCTGAACCATGGGTCTTTAATTTCAGCCGCATAGCTTGGAGATACTGTTGAAACTCTTGTTGCTGTTTCAATAGCGCCCTTCATCATATTGAGTTTGCCGTTCATCTCAAGAATTTTTGTTTCATTGGCAGGAATACCTACACATTCTGTATTAACTTCCCAGCCGTATTCACCCTGATACTGAATATTGTGAATTGTAAACAGGCTCTTGATATTGTGATACCATGGTCTGTGTGAATAGAACAGATAGTAGTAAACAGGTACAAGTGCTGTCTGCCAGTCATTACAGTGAATAATATCAGGATGGAAGTCAATGTATGGGAGCATTTCGAGAATTGCTCTTGAGAAGAATGCAAATCTCTCGGCATCGTCATAGTGACCGTAAAGTGTACCACGCTTGAAATAGTATTCATTGTCAATGAAATAATATGTACAGTCGTGCCATCTTGCCCAGAAAAGTCCGCAATACTGATGACGCCATGCAACAGGTACGGTAAAGTTTGTAATGAAATTTAGTGAATTTCTAAGCTCCTGCGGAATTGTGCCGTAAAGCGGAACTACAATTCTGCAGTCCTGACCCTTTCTGCAAAGTGTGTGTGGCAGACTTCCTGCAACATCTGCAAGTCCGCCGCTACCGCAAAACGGATTTGCTTCAGATGCACAATATAAAATTCTCATTTGATTTTACCTCCATTAAACTACAGATTTTTTTGCTATATATACAGGATAGGAGTCATATCCCATAAGTGAACGACCATCCTGAATTTTAACATCCTTATCTATGATAACATAATTCAGGTTGGTATTGCAACCGATTTTTGTATCTTGCATAATTATTGAGTTGCTTACTTTAGCACCCTCGCCGATATATACACCCTTAGAAATAACACAGTTCTCAACCTCACCGTTGATTACACAGCCTTGAGCAATAATTGAATTTTTGACACTGCTTGTAAGACCGTAGCGTGACGGAGCGTCATCTCTGACCTTTGTGTAAATCGGACGCTGTGGATTAAAGAGAGCATCTCTTACTTCTTTTTTGATTAAATCCATATTGAAATTGAAGTAATCCTGATTAGAAGTAATTGCCGCTGTATAACCTTTATCTTCAAAGCCGTAAACATTGTATTTGCCGACGGCAGCCTGAATAATATTTTTAATGTCTTTCTGATTTACTGCGAGAGCCTGATTTATTTCCTGCATAAGGAGATCTTTTTTCAGGAGTATTGCGCCGAATACTACATTTTCAACAGTATCTGTCTTTTGCGGATTGAGGAAAAGTCTGTTTACTCTGCCGTTATCGTCAACGCTGATTGTCATAGGACGGTCGTAGCCTGACGGTACAACCATTTTGTTGTAAATTACTGTAATGTCTGCATTCTTTTTGGTGTGAAAATCAAAAAGGTCTGTGCAGTCAAAATTAGAAATAATATTGCCCGGTGAGAGCAATACATATTCCTCACGGCTGTTTTCAATGTATCCGTGCATATTATAAATGGTTTCGGGATAGCTTGAGAAAGAACTGCCGTTATAAGGTGTGAGCAATGTAAGCTGACTTCTTCTCTTTGAAAGGTCATAAGCAGAACCCGAGCCGAGGTGGTCGGCAAGAGAAAGATAGTTCTTTGTGGCAACTACGCCTACATTGTTGATACCTGAATTTGACATATTAGAAAGAACAAAGTCAATTATTCTGTATTTGCCCCCGATAGGAACGCTTGCCATTGTGCGTGATGAGGTGAGGTCAGGCATTTTTTCGTCAAGAGTGCCTGCAAAAATAAGTCCCAAAACATTATTACATCTCATTTGCTTTTACCTCCGTGCATCTGTCAATCATTTCCTTTGGCTTTACAACTGCGCCCTCGTCAATTATAGAGTTCTCGCCAACTACGGCAATACCCCATTCATCTCTGTTAGCACAGTCCTCAGGTTTTGCGCCTACAACCGCATTCTTGCGAACAACTGTATTTTCTGCAATAATTGCAAACTGAACTGTAGCGCCCTCTTCAATTACCGCACCAGGCATAATGATAGAAGAGTTGATTGTAGCGCCTTTTCCGATAGTAACGCCCGAGAAAAGAATAGAAAACTCAAGATTACCGTAAACATTACAGCCGTCTGCAACAAGTGAATTCTGAATAACTGCGTCATTAGATACAAAGTGTGGCGGCATCATTGGATTTCTTGAATAAATATCCTTTAAGTCAAGTGTAACATTAGGGTCGAGAAGATCCATATTAGCTTCCCAAAGACTGTCGATTGTTCCGACATCTTTCCAATAACCCTCAAACGGATATGCAAACATACGCTCGCCTGCGTTGAGCATTGCGGGAAGAACATCTTTACCAAAGTCATGGCTTGAGTTTTTGTTTTCGTCATCTTCAATGAGGTATTTTCTTAACTCTTTGTAGCTGAAAATGTAGATACCCATTGATGCGTGTGTGCTTTTTGGCTTTTCGGGCTTTTCATCAAATTCGTAAATTTCGCCGTCCTCGTGTGTGTTGAGAATACCGAATCTTGACGCCTCTTCAAGAGGTACATCTATAACAGCTATAGTACAAGCCGCATTCTTTTCTTTGTGGTATTCAAGCATTTTGTTGTAGTCCATTTTGTAGATATGGTCGCCTGACAAAACAACAACATATTCGGGGTCATAGCGGTCAATGTAGTTAATATTCTGGAAAATTGCGTTTGCAGTACCTGAGTACCAATCTGCACCGTCAACAGCCTGATACGGACTTAGGCAGTTTACACCCGAGTGCATACCGTCAAGGTCCCACGGCTGACCATTGCCTATGTATTCGTTAAGAACAAGCGGCTGATACTGTGTGAGAATACCAACAGCTTCGATGCCTGAATTTACGCAGTTTGATAGTGGAAAGTCAATAATTCGATATTTTCCGCCGAATGGAACGGCAGGTTTTGCAATTTTTCTTGTTAAAACGCCAAGACGGGAACCTTGTCCGCCGGCAAGAAGCATTGCAACTACTTCCTTCTTAGGGAACATTTTACTACCTCCAGAGATTATTTAAGAGTAGGGCATAGTGTGAGCATACTGTCCTACAATTATAAGTATATTTATTTTAATTCCTCTGCCTTTACGGTTTCGGAATTGAGAACAACGGTTTTTCTCGGCTTTTCGGTGTTGCCTTCGGGATTTTCAAGTTCCTTTGTACATTTAAGATAAATTACACCGAGCGGCGGCAGGGTAAGTGAAAGTCCCTGCTTGTAACCATGAATTTTCATCGGCACCGTGGTAAGAGTGCCTGTATTTGATACACCTGTTCCGCCAAATTCGGTTAAGTCGGAATTAAATATTTCCTCATATTCGCCAAAGCGGGGAACACCTATCATATAGTTTTCGTGAACGGTCGGCTGAAAATTGCAGACTGCAATGATTTCGTTGCCGTCCGAGTCGGTTCTTCTGAATGCAATTACGCTTTGAGTGTAGTCGTTACGGTGTATCCATTCAAAGCCTTTCGGAGTATTGTCAAGCTCATAAAGCGGCTTATGTTCAATATAAAATTTATTTATTGCTTTAAAGAATGTATATAGAGCATTATGTTTTTCAAACTTAAGAAGATCCCACTGAATACCCGAGTCGGAATCCCATTCATCAAACTGTCCTATTTCGCAGCCCATAAATACAAGCTTTTTACCGGGATGAGCGTACATATATGTAATAAATGTTCTTACGCCTGCAAACTTGCTGTCATAGTCACCCGGCATTTTGCTGATAAGCGAGCCTTTGCCGTGAGCGACTTCATCGTGAGAAATAGGAAGAATGAATCTCTCTGAAAAAGCATAGAAAAAGCTGAATGTAAGGTTATCGTGGTTAAACGGTCGCCACAACGGGTCAAGCGACATATAGTGGAGAGTATCGTTCATCCAACCCATATTCCATTTGTAGTCAAATCCGAGTCCGCCCTCCTCAATAGGCAAGGTAAGTTTTGGCCACGAAGTGTTTTCCTCGGCAAATGTAAGAGCCGACGGGTGATACATATGTACTGCCTTGTTCAAACGCTTGATAAAGTCGATTGCCTCAAGGTTTTCGTTACCGCCAAAGCGGTTAGGTACCCATTCGCCGTCCTTTTTGCCGTAGTCAAGGTAAAGCATAGAAGAAACCGCACCGATTCGCATACCGTCAATGTGGTATTTGTCGAACCAGAACATTACAGCCGAAATCAAAAAGCTGATTACCTCATAGCGCTGGAAATTAAAGAGGCAAGTGCCCCAACTGTCACGCTGACCTTTTTTAGGATTGTTGTCCTCGTAAAGGCAGGTGCCGTCAAATTTATAAAGTCCGTAATCGTCCTTAGGAAAGTTTGACGGTACAATTTCCATAATAACGCCGATTCCCTCCATATGACAGCGGTCAATGAGAGCCATAAGGTCACACGGCGTACCGTAACGAGAGGTTGCGGCAAAGTATCCTGTTGTCTGATAGCCCCAGCTTGGGTCATACGGATATTCCATAAGCGGCATAAGCTGAACATGAGTGTAGTTCATTTCCTTTAAATAAGGAATAAGCTCATCTGCAATTTTTTGATAGTTAAAGTAATTGCCGTCAGGATATTTTTTCCACGAGCCTGCGTGAATTTCATATATATTCATCGGCTTGTCGGGTGAAGATGTATTCTGACGATTTTCCATCCAATAGCTGTCATGCCATACATATTGATTTGTATTAAATACCATAGAGGCATTTTCGGGCCTTGTCTGACAATGAAAAGCAAACGGATCCGATTTTAAAATTTCTGTGTGGTCAACGGTTTCTATACAGAATTTATATACGGCAAATTCATTGAGATTTTCAATGAACAGTTCCCATACACCGCCGCCGATTTTATACATATAATTAGCTTTTTGATTCCAATTGTTAAAGTCACCGACAAGAGAAACGGTAATTGCGTTTGGCGCCCATACTCTGAAAATTACACCGTTTCTGCCGTCTAAATTTATAAAATGAGCGCCGAGAAAGTCGTAAGCACGAACAGCGTCACCGTCAGAAAACAGTCGCAGCGGAGAACGCTCATCATTAAAGACATACTTCATATATTCAACTCCTTATTATGACTGCCGAATCACCCAATCGACAGTCAACCATTCCGAATAATGCGGATTGTTTGATAATCACTGTTAATTATAAAAACTTCTTGTATAAGAATACCAATTAAAACTACTTCTATATTCCTATAATATATAATACCAAATAAATATGTTGTTTTCAAGCAAATTTGAAAATTTTTACACAATATTTTCGTGTAAATTTTATAAATAACCTCTCTAAATTCCCATAAGGAACATAATTTTACATAAAAATAGTTTTTTTATAAATAAATCAAGTAAATTTTATTAAAATGTAAAAATCAAATTTATTTTATATGTTTTGTGAGCTGTACATAACTATAAAAATGTGCATAGATTTTCTGAAGTAATATATTGAAAAAAGGTATTTACAAATATTATTTTTTATAGTATATTAATACAACAATAGACAATAAAACAGCAATAATAAACAATTCTGTTTATTGCTAATTGAATAAATAGCGGTGAGGTGATACAAATTTGTTTTAGCACAATTGCACACACAATAAAATTAGGATGAGGAGAGTAACGATGAGAAACAAAAAAATTATTGCGTTAGTTTTGATACTGACAACAATTTTATCGATTTTTTCATTGCCTGCAAGTGCGGCAGAAAAAATTGAAGACCAAATTACGGTGTATTACTACAATGAGAATAATTGGAAATCACCGTATATTTATTATTATTGTGATAATTTAGCACCTGTAACCTGGCCCGGTAAGCAAATGAATGATTTTGGCGACGGTTGGTACAGTTACACAATTAATAATTTAAAAACCGCAAAAGTGATTTTCAGTGACAACGGTGCAAATCAAAATCCCGCACAAAATCAGGAGGGATATTCCGTTTCGGGCGAAAAATGGTATTTAAACGGAAGTTGGTATGACAGTGAACCAAACGGAATAACCGTGCATTTCAACAATTATAATGATTGGGATAATGTAAATATTTACTATTACAGCGGAAATAAAACAGGCACAAGCTGGACCGGCAATCCGATGATTCCTGACGGTGACGGCTGGTATACATACAAAATTTACGGCTTTGATGAAGCAAAGGTTTTGTTTAATAACGGAAAAGGTATTCAAATTCCCGGGCAAAATCAAGAAGGTTTTGCCGTAAGCGGAGAGATGTGGTACAGAAATGGGGAGTGGACTTCCGAACGCCCTGATGATGTAACAGTTTATTTTTACAAACCCGATAATTGGTCTGCTCCCAATATTTATTATTATAAAGATATTAACGATACGGGAAAAGCATGGCCGGGAAATGCAATGTCATTTGTGAGGGATAATTGGTATTCATATACCATAACAAAATATTCATCGGCAAAGGTATTGTTTAACAGCGGTTCAAATCAAATTCCGCCTCAAAATCAGCCAGGTTTTGATGTAAAAGGCATAGTTTGGTATAAAGACGGTGTTATGTGTAATGCTGAAACCGATGCGGATAATGACGGACTTCCCGACTATATGGAAATGGTACTCGGTACTAATTTGAATAATAAAGATACTGATTCGGACGGGTTGCTTGACGGTTATGAGGTGCTTACTTTAGGCACTGATCCCCTGAAAGCAGATACTGACGGAAACGGTGTAAAAGATTCTGATGAGGATGCAGACGGTGACAAGCTGACAAACCTTGAAGAGTACAAGTTAGATACTTCCCCTATCAATCCGGATACAGACGGCGACGGACTGAATGATTATGAAGAAGTTTATACATATCACACAGACCCGTTAAATGCTGATACCGACGGAGATACACTGTCTGACGGTGATGATGTTGCATTAGGTTTTAGTCCGTTGCTCAAGGATACTGATTCAAATGGTATTTTAGATTGTGATGAAAAAATTAAGCAAGAAATCACACAGGAAATAAAAAACGAAGAAGCACCGCAGATTTCAGAAGTACAGGTAAGTTTTGAGGGAACAGGAAATATTAGTAACACTACAACTATCGAAAATATTTACGGCAAAGATATACTTTCAAGTGAAGTGGTGGGATTAATAGGAGCGCCCGTTGAGATTACCACAACATCAGAGTTTGAAAATGCGACAATTACTTTTAAGTACGACAAGTCACGGTTAGGAGATACCAAAGAAGAAGATCTTGCTGTAATGTGGTACGATGAAGAAAACGGAGTATATCAGATTCTTGACAATGAAACCGTACTTGATAAAGAAAAGCAAACAGTAAGTTATAAAACCACACATTTTTCAAAATATATGGTAGTTGATAAAAATATATGGTATAATACCTGGAGAACAAACATTGACTACCGAGAGGGAACAACAACAAAATTATATTATGATTTTGCTTTTGTGGTTGATACTTCGGGAAGTATGGAAGGTCAGCGTATAGAGTATGCCAAACAGTCTATGAACAATTTTGTGGATTGTTTGACAGACAATGACAACGCTTGTCTTGTAAGTTTTGAATCAAATGCTTATTTAAAGGCTCGTTTAGGCGCAACGAAAGAAACTTTACATACTGCCATAAACTCATTGAATGCATATGGCGGTACATATGTAAGTAGTGGCTTAAATATGGCATTAAATCAGCTTATTGCGTCAACTTCCGGCAATCAAAAAGCAATAGTGTTGATATGTGACGGCGATGTTGATTCTGTTCAGTCATATGTTAATATAGCAAAGGCAAACAATATAAAAATATTTGCGATTAATGTTTTTTCGGCGGATAATGATAAACTCCAAAATATGGCGGATGAAACCGGCGGAGAGTATTATTATGCCTATACGGCAGAAGAACTTTTAACGGCATTTTCTCATATTTCATCCGAAAGTCTGTTTAATTTTGACCTTACCGATACGGACGGCGACGGTTTGCCCGATACTTTTGAAAAGAATGGTATGAGGCTTGCAAACGGCAAAATAGTTTATACTGAACCGAACAAACCCGATACGGACGGTGACGGACTTACAGACGGCGAAGAAATGGGAATTTTGAGAAGATGTATAACTACAAACTTTCCCACAATAAATATTCCTTTTAAGCCTATCAATAATGATAAGTATTATATAGGTAATGGTTGTTATTCATCTTCAACAGTTTATTTTAATAATTATAGTGATCCTACTCTTCAAGATACTGACGGTGATGGCTATAATGATTGTAAAGGAGAAAATGATTTAAAGTATAAGTATTCGGGTATAATTAGTAAAGGTGAATTTGGAGCGATAAAGTATAAAGGTGATATTTATAATATTGTAATTCCAGATCATTTAACAACATATATAACTTCACCTAATGTAGAGTGGTCAATTGTCCAGGAAGATTATATTAATAATTTAAAATTTGATGTTTCTGGTTTTATATCAGGAGCAGAACTAGGGGATACAGGTGAAAGTGAAAACATACATGATGGATACACTTTATTTAATAATAGTAAAGTGAATTTAAAACTTGGTATTCCTGGAGCACTTTGTGGATTACTTAGTTCGTTACCGGATTATGTGGATAGTTACGATATAAAATTTTCTTTTCAAAAAAGTAAAAATGGATATAAAAGAGTAATTATATCAACATATTCGACAAAATCAACGAATTTTTATAAAACATACGCAGGTAGTATTCCTTATAGTGCACTTGACAATCAGTTAAATTCGTTAGGTAAAGCTATTACTTCAACAAAAATAGCACAGTACTTAGCAGAGTTAAATGGTAAACCTTATAGAGGCTTCGATTATGATATGAAAATATATGTTGATGAACATCATATGGAAAATGATGCAGCCACTAATTTATTTATAAACTCAAATGGAGATTTTATGGAAACTCCGGTTATATACAGTAAAGATAAGGTCGTGCTTGGAAAATATGAGTTTTCGAGTTTTGAAATATTAGCAAATCTCAAATTAGGAGGAATATATAAAATAAACGAAGAATATGAGAAAGAAATAAAAGAATTTGTACTATAAGATAATGATGTAAAAATGGAGGTAAAAATGAAAAATTACTATTCAAGAATCAGCGGCTGTATACTGTTAGTTGCATTGGAAATATTGATGTTTCTATGGACTCCGTATTACAAGGGATTTATTTGTACAACATATATTGTAGAGCATATAAATGCCGGAGATATAATTTTTAGATTAGTTTATTATGCAATTTATTTTTTATCTGTGTATACAATGTTTTCGTATTACTGTTTTGGAAAGTTTTACTCGTTTTTTATGCGTAGTCCCGTAGGATTAATATTAAGTTTTGCAAGTGTAAGACTTATGGCAGATGTGGCAAACTATATTATTTATTACTTTTTTAATGATTATGTTTTTACTTTTGCGGCTTGCATTATCGAGGTAGTTTTTCTGTTTTTTACATTGTGGCTTATATCGGACTTTATTTCAGACGGTAAATTTAGATTTTGCCCGATTAAAGGGACAATACCGTTTTTTATAGCAACTTTTGTGATTGTAGCTTTGCTTGCAATATATTGTACGTTTCAGTATAACGGTTTTGCTTATATAGTTGAAAAATATACAGTCGTTGCAAATGTGAGGGTTGCATACACTGAAAATATCGGCTTTATACTTGAGGTTTCAAGGCTGATTTTTATTTGCGCATTGAATATTATTTGCTTTTTGTATTTTTATTTTTCAGTCGAAAAATGCGGACTTATAAAAAGTAAAAGCAATGTAGGTTTTGCTAAAATAATAACCCGTTTATGGGCGGTTTTGTTTTTAACGGGAATATTGTATGTTGTAAAATACATAGCTTATCCGATAGATTTGTATGAGATTATTCCGAGCAAATTAACTTCAAGTTCAGATACCACCTATTCAAATACAAATGAAACGGTAAAGGATTTCAGAACGGATACGTGTGTAACTCCGTTAAGCAGATTTTCTTCTTATGAACACGATGAAAAGCGTGTGCTGAATTTAGGTTCTGTTACTGTAAAAAACGGAAAAGACCGTATAAAGACATTTACATACTTTATGCCGTTTGACGAGGACTCGAATTATTATTGTGAGCTTGTTCCCGTTGAAACGGAATATACGGAGTCAACGGACTATTTGGAGTGTAATGTGCAAAGGCTCGAAAATTTTGGCTTGTTTTTCTTTGACGGTGACCAAAGATATGCGATTAAGACCGAGGATATAGAGAGCAAAAGCGAAAACAAGGTGCTTACAGCAATGCTCGAAACTTTAATTTCTGACGGTGAATGGAATTACTTTGAGTACGGCTGTGATTATCTTAAAAAGTATGATTCGGATTTTATAAAGCCGTATATAGAAAGATATGCAAATGGCAATTTTACGGAAGATGAGATTAATGAAAATCGTGAAATCAATACTGAATATATGACGAATTTTGCTCAAAAAATGCTTGAAATTAAATGAAAAAAGAGATGAATTTATTTGGGGAGAAACTGTATTATATAAAAATAAATATAATAAAAAAGCTTTAGAAATAGTAGTTCCCGATATGCCGATAAATGACTCAACTAAAAATATTTTAGATGACTTTAAATCAGAAGCAGAATCAATAAATATTGAAGTATGGTATGTAATAGCAAAATAAAGGAGGAAGAAAGATGAGTGTACAATCATATCCATGGACGGCATCAGTATTTAAAGGTGAAGGAAGGTTTTTAATAACGACATTGGTTGAACATATTGGTGGCTATAAAACGCATGCTGATGAAGTAACAATAGTAAGTGAAACAGAAGATGATTTAGTAGATAAATTAGGCAACAAAGTTCTTTCAAGAATAAAAGCCGTTGAAAATAGTCCGTTGTATGTAGGAAAACCTAAACAATTCTGGAAAAATGGCTCTAAGTATAAGGGTTATATAACCTTTTGGAAACATAATTTTTTAGCATATGTAAAATTGTTTGAAGACGGAAGTTATGAAATTTATTCAACTAAAAAATTCAGAGAGAAAAAAGGTGGATATAATGGCTGCATAAAGTCAATAAACTTGCCTGCCAATGCTACGGCGGAAGAAATAGGAAATGCAATAATTGATGTATTCAAAGCCGCCGAAGAATATTACGAGCGAAATCCTATGGAATATTAATTAAAAAGAAATATAGATATGGATAAAAATAAAATTACAAAACTTAATTTTTAGGTGAATTACAATGAAAATAAAAAAATCTAAAACAAAAATAATCGTATTGTCTGTTTTTTCTGTTTTGGCAATTATAGGATTTTTGGCATATCGTGTTGAGCTTTATCACAGAACAAATGATCCTAATAAGGAAAGAATATTTGAAATAGAGGATTATTCTCATGACAGGAAATTAACACCGTACGGTACCGAAAAAGATCTTCAATATAATTCTGAATCGATTAGGGCATTTATAATACAAAATTGTCCCGATAATGAGGAGAAAACCAAAGCATTAATTTATGAATTTTTAAATACATATAATTACAAAAATGAAATGGAAAACTGCGGTACGGATAAAATTTATATAGATTTTATGAAACCGAGTTGGAGATTTCCTGTGTATTGGACAGAAAAATGGGATATGAAACATACATGGCACAGAGATGGCAGTTATTTGGCTAATTATTATAACAGCAACAGAGTTGCATGGGTTGAATGTGATGTAAACGGTATTTTGGGAGAAAATTATTATTTTGACAAAACCACCTCTGATTCTTATGTCAGGGGTGGTAAATACCGATAATAGTCGCTACATTGCTAATCGTTCTAATTGTACGGTACAATGGGTATTGGAAGATAATGTTTGGAGAGTTTCCGGTTATGACGAGCGTTCGTGATTCAGAAAAGCAGAGATTAAAAATTTTTCTTGCTTTAGGCTTGAACGAAAAAATATAAGAATGAGGGAGAATAATATGAACAGTAAATTGAAAAAATGCTTACCTTTTATAATTGTGGTTGCACTCGAATTAATATCGCTGATTTTTTATAATGAGGAACATAGCTTTTTGCGGATGAAGTGCATAGGAATACTTGCTATGGGAGGATTCAAATTTGCAATACCAATGCTAATATTTAATGCGGCTTTTGTGTTTGTGTATCTGCTGGCATATAATTATGTGGTGATATTGGTTACCGATACACAATTTATGGCGAAAAAGGTGTTTAAAAATATCGGTATTTTGTTTGCCGTAAGAACAGGTTTTGATATTTTATATTATTTGCTTAACGCATCAGTGACATGTTTAAGTGAAACCTACATTGATTTTTCGTATTTAATAAATTCATCGTTTGCGGTTGTTATGTTTGTGGTAATACTAAAAAATTGTGCAAACATATCATTAAAGGAGATTAAAACCAATGTCAAGGCGAGAAAAAGTGCAATATTTTTTGCTGTAATATTTCTGATTACAAATATTATCTTCTTTGTGTATTATATTATTATGAAAGGCCTTGCTTCGGAGAATTATATGATAGGCCTTGCTTTGAAGAATTATGAAATTTTTGATAATATGATGTCAGAAAATAATTTTATGTATAATTTTATATCTTATTCGTTCTATGTTATCAGTGCGGTTTCATTGACATTACTCGGTGTTTTGTTTATTAACTTTGTAAAAAAAGTTAGTAATAAAGAAAATGTAAACGCTATGGTTTAGCTTGGAATAATTAAAATTCAGGTCACTTTTTTGTGATTTGCGTGTTAAAAAGAGAATAATTAAGTAATACTCCGCCACTTTACAACGATGGCGGAGTATCTTTGTTGAACGGCTTAAAAAATATTTTTCTTTATTCTGTCAAGTGCGCCTTTTTCAATTCGGCTGACTTGCGCCTGCGATATTCCGATTTCACTTGCAACCTCCATTTGAGTTTTGCCTCTGAAAAACCGCATTGTCAATATTCTTTTTTCACGGTCGGAAAGGTTTGCGATTGCTTCTTTTACCGCAATTTCTTCAAGCCAGGTTGTGTCGTCGTTTTTGTCACCAATTTGGTCCATAACATAAATGGTGTCATTGCCGTCCGAAAAAACAGGCTCGTACAATGAAACGGGTTCAATTATTGCCTCGAGCGCAAGCACAACATCGTGTTTTGGCACTCCCATTATTTTGGCGATTTCTTCAACTGTCGGCTCTCGGTTTTCTTTATTGGTGAGCTGTTCTTTGATTTGCATAGCCTTATAGGCGGTGTCACGCATTGAGCGTGATACTCTGATAGCGTTATTATCTCGCAGGTATCTTCGTACCTCGCCGATAATCATAGGTACTCCGTAGGTGCTGAAACGCACATCAAGTGACGGGTCGAAATTATCAATTGCTTTGATAAGTCCGATTACACCGACTTGAAATAAATCATCGGGATTTTCACCACGGTTTGTAAAGCGCTGAATTACCGAAAGTACAAGGCGCAGGTTGCCGTTTATCATTGCGTCCCTTGCTTTTTTACGCTCTTGTTCACTGCCGTTCTTTATTGTGTTGAGCAGTGCTTTCTTTTCTTTTTCACTTAGGACTTTAAGCTTAGATGTGTTTACTCCGCAAATTTCAACTTTACCATACTGCAAAAAATTACCCCCAAGCAATTTCTTACAATAAGTATTGCCATAATAGGGGAGATTAATACAGTTATAATAAAAAAGGTTGTGCGGTGCGGTTTATAAATTATTGTTTAGCGGAGTGTCGGTCGGGCATTGAAAATTAGCTAACGCTAAATTATCAGCAAAAGAACAAAAAAGTTTACTCAATTTTTTCA
>OGGU01001370.1_pt1 | contig 14611 bp, 16 predicted proteins | sample 1571241 | NCBI WGS metagenome assembly OGGU01 (sample SAMEA2581934, study PRJEB24529) | metagenome | biome: Human gut stool | place: China | collected 2011
ACCTGCAGTTTTTTCTTTTGACAAAATTTTTCTTTTCTTCCCGGTTCCATTGATAACGGATCGACGGTCCTGCCTCATTTACTTCCACACATATCATATCATCAATATTGAAAAAACTGCAGGTACGTTCACTGATCACCTTCAGGGCACTGGTCAGATTCGGTACATTTTCCAACAGGTCCATGCAGAACAGAACCAGATCTTCCGCGCTCTCGAACTGTGCCTCCTTGTGAACGATCTCGTCCTCTTTGTTCTCCTCACTGTCCAGGTAGCTTTGACCGGGCAATGCCACACCCTCCTTGACTTCCAGAAGATCATAAGCGCCCTTTTCCCGACTCTTCACCTGATACAAGGCTGCATCTGCCCACCGGAACAGCAGATTATAGTCTGTCACTGTTCCATCCGTAACCGCAGCTCCCAGACTGCAGGAGATATGCAGTCCTGTTTTATCATCATCATAGCGGTCAGACATACAGCGATTCAACTGTCCAAGCTTCTCTTCCAGTTCCTCTCTTGGCATATTCTCTACATAGCATACGAACTCGTCTCCACCAATCCTGCCTTTCAGCGCTTCGGGAAACAATTTATTCATTTCATCTGCAAAAGAACACAATACCGCATCTCCAAACAGATGTCCGTTTGTATCGTTGATCTTTTTAAAACTATCCACATCCAGAACAATAAGGTATCCCACCTGTCCCCGTTTCATTTTCTGCAGTCTGTGTGTGATCTGCTGCTTGATGGTGGAATGATTCAAAAGTCCGGTCAGGGAATCCCTTTGTGATTTTTCCTGTAGTTCCCTTTCCTTTTTCTTCTGCGCATCAATATCACAGACCTTGCCCAGGACACGTTCCGGTTCTTTTTTTTCATTATAAAAAGTCTGCCCGATGACCTTCATCCAGTGAGGATTACCTTCCTCGTCCGTCTTGCAGAGCTCAATACAAATATCCGGTTTGCCGCTGTGCAACGCTTCTGCAAGCTGCTGTTCCACTGCATCCGAGCGGTTGTCCACTTCCCGGAGAAGTTGTTCTGTGTACCCTTCCGTGATCTGTCCGCAATACAGACTGCCTTCTTCCGGACCTGCATAGTGCATTTGATCCTTTGCGATATCATATTCAAAGATCAGATCGCCGGACATTCGGATCACAGCCATCAGTTTTTCCCGTTCCCGCTGCAGTTCCTTCGTTGTTTCCTCCAGCCGTCTGTCTATATCTTTGTTTTTATCTAACCCTATTATTTTTTCGTCCATACAGCCCTCTCAGCCTTCTCTATGCTTCTTCCACTCTGCTGAAATTCCAGATCCGCAGATTATATTCCACAATAGGTGTATCACAATAAATGCACTTTTTTGCCCCAAGTCCGGGAAGCGGTGCACCACAATTGGGACAGTTCAGGGCCAGACCTGCATCCTCCTGGTTCTCGACCATATCCTGATCCTGGATATAGACCAGTTCCACATTGTATTTTGCCTGTTCTTTCCGTTCTTCACTGCCCCCGATAAGCTTACCGTTTTCTTTCAACGCATGGATATATTCTACGGCTGACTGCAGGACAATACTCTGTCTTCCCTTCTGCTTCCGGTACTGATGTATCTCTGTTCTGTGAATATGTATATTCTCAAAGCTCTCCCTCTGTGACTGGTTCTGCAGCATCTCCAGCCGCAGTCTGAGCTGTTCTTTCAATTCTTTCGTTCCCTCCGACAAAAGTGCCGGATTCTGTCTGGTAATACTTTGTAAATAAGAGGTCAGCACGTTCTCCGCTCTGCTCTTCATCTCATCATAATGGAACTCGGGAAAATCTCTCATAATAGAAGGCATATACAGATTTGTCGCGGAAGATACGGACTTCGGTGTCATCTCCACTTCCGCTTCTCTCTGCTTCATGCCCTCGATCATGGAATCTGTACCGAATAACATTCTGGATGTATCCCGTAATTTTTCACGGATCCTGCAATAAGCATAATAAATGATCCCTGCCAGTACCAGACACAATACCAGTATAACAATAATAGCGATCAGACTTCCGTTCATTTACATTTCTCTTTCTTTTTCATTCATAACAGTTCAGTACAGCAGATATCATAAAGGTATCTGCTGTACTGTTTCCGGTAAATATATTCTGACGAGTATGTATTATACTCTGTCGTTGTCATCAAAAGGATCTCCGCACTCCGGGCAGAACTTAGGAGGATGTGCAGGATCTTCCGGCTCCCAGCCGCATTTATCACATTTATAGATCGGTGCTCCTTCCGGCTTCTTTGCTCCGCATTCGGAACAGAACTTGCCCTGATTTACTGCACCACAGCTGCAGGTCCAGCCTGCGTCCGAAGGCTTAGGTGCTCCACACTCAGCGCAGAACTTACCACGGTTATCCGTAGCGCCGCAGCTACAGGTCCAGCCAAGTACCGGTGCCTGCATCTTAGGAGCCTGCCCCTGCGCGGGTGCTGCCTGTGCCTGCTGCATACCACTGTTCTGCTGGGCATCCATCTGATACAGCTGTCCGGCATTGATACCGCCTACCATGTTCGCCATGTTCATGCCTGCAAATGCCATCATGGGACCGGTAGAGGTGTTGGATGCTGCCATCTTCATAGCCTCTGCCTGTGCAGCGGTCATGGTAGCTGCTGCCATTCCGGTATTGCGCAGTACTGCGGTTCTCTGCAGATCTGCGATGGTCTTTGCATCCTCATCAGGGATCTTCGCAGAATTGATATTAATGGTAACGATCTCGATACCACGAAGTTTGGTCCACAGATCGGAAAGCTCTTCCTTCAAAGCTTCTGTCAGTTCCGCAGTATGTGCGGGAACTTCGCTGGGACGAACACCCAGGGCGGAGATCTTAGCCAGTGCAGGTTGCAGAGCAGTCAATAGTTCTGCCTTCATCTTCGCTACCAGTTCGCTTCTGGTATAGGACTCTGTTACGTTACCGCATACATTTTTATAGAATAACAAAGGATCCACCAGGTGGAAGGAATACTCACCGTTACAACGTAAGGAGGTATCCAGATCCAGTCCGATATTCTGGTCAATTACACGGAACGGAATAGGGCTTGCCGTACCAAAGAGGTTGTTCATGATCTCCTTGATATTGAAGAAGTAGATTCTCTGATCCTTCGCTGCATTACCACCAAAGGTAAAACGTTTTCCGATATTGGAAAAAGTATTCTTAACGCTCTCGCCAAGATTGCCGTAGAACAAGCTGGGTTCTGTAGAAGAATCATATACGAACTCACCGGCATCCGCACAGAACTCTACGATTCCGCCCTGATCCACAATGATCATACACTGTCCTTCGTTAACTGCTACGATGGAACCGTTGGAGATAATGTTCTCCACACCCTTGGTATTGCTGTTACGTCCATTGGTTACCCGCTGCTGTCCTTTTACTACCAATACATCGTTGGAAAGAGAATCACAGTAAAAATACTCTCTCCACTGGTCAGCCATCATGCTGCTGACTGCATCTTTTGCTGCTCTGATTAAACCCATTACCGCACCTCCATTTTATATATGAAAAATTGATTTTTCCACATCTCTTATATTTTAGCAAATTTTACACATTCCCTCAACTGCTTTTCGTAAAATATCGTGATTTTTCCTTTACAATGTGTCTTTTTTCTACTAAACTGTGATATTAGAGATGTTTGATTACACTATACTATAAAAGGATTAAAAGAAATATGGGTAAAAAAGCTACAAAAGCCGCTGATAATATGTACTATCTCGCACGTTGCGAAGCTGCCAAGGAAAATCCGGACTTCAGCAGCCGGGAAAAGGCCGCTGAACTGGTAGGCATCGACCGCACCAGACTGGCAAGGATCGAACTGGATACCATCGCCCCATATCCGGAGGAAGTCAAGGCTATGGCAGAGGCATATAATACACCGGAGCTGTGCAACTCCTACTGTGCCAGAGAATGCCCCATAGGACGCAACAGTGTATCAGAGGTTGACATTGTGGACTTTGACCGGCTGGCGCTGAAAGTACTGGGATCCTTGAAAGATATCGATACACTTCGCGCTTCCCTGATCGCTATCTCCGAAGACGGCGGGATCTCTGAGGATGAGCGTCCGGCATTTCAGGATATTCTGGATTCCCTGGAGAAGATCAGTACCAATGCCAAGGCATTAAAGCTCTGGGCCATTAAAAATATACACATTCAGGAGGAGGATGTCTGATCCTCCTCCTTTTTTAAACTATTTTTATAACACTCTCTTCGTTTTCCTTATTTTGCCGCCGCTTTCTCAGCAAATTCTGTGGTCACCAGTTTTTCATAGGGCACTCTCTCTTTCAGTACATCAGAGTCCTCCAGAATATTCTGTAACAGATCAAAGGCATCTTTGTGGAAGATCAGATCTTTTTTCCAGGTATCCTGTTCCTGATATCTGGCAACGATGGCTGTCAGCGTATCACTCCCGGTCTCTGCGAACTGGGGTGCAATACATTTGGCGATTTCTTCCGCACTGTGCTCCTGCACATAATCCATACCTTTTTGCAGGGCATCGGTAAATGCCTGGATCGTCTCCGCATTTTTCTCTATATAACTCTTCCTGGCAGAGAAAGAAGTATACGGTACATAGCCGGATTCCTCGCCTAAAGATGCCACCACATAGCCGTCGCCCTTCTGCTCTAACAGCGTAGCATGCGGCTCGAACTCAATGGTAAAGTCTCCCTGCCCGCCGGAAAAAGCTGCTGCTGTGGAACCGAAGTCAATGCTTTGGTCGATGGACAGATCCGTTGTCGGATCCATATTATTTTTCTCCAGGATATATTCAAATACCATCTCCGGCATACCGCCAGCTCTACCACCTAAGACTATAGCACCCTTTAACATATCCCACGAAAAGTCATCGATAGGTTCTCTCGCCACCAGGAAATTTCCTGCCCGCTGGGTCAGCTGGGCAAAGTTCACCACATAGTCTTCCGTTCCTCCGGCATAGGTGTAAATCGTGCTCTCACTGCCCATGAAGCCGATGTCCGCCTCACCGGTCAGCACCGCTGTCATAGTCTTATCCGCGCCAAATCCCGTTACGAGCTCCAGGTCGATCCCGGCATCGGCAAAATATCCTTCCTCGATAGCCACATACATCGGTGCATAAAAAAGAGAGTGGGCCACTTCATTGAGCACCACTCTTGTCTTCTTTGGTCCGTTCGTCTGCTGTGCGCTGCCGCAGCCCGTAAGAGCAGCCGCTGCAAGCAGTACAGCCAATATCGCTGCCATTACTTTCTTTGTTTTCATAATTGTTTATCCTCCCTGAGATTACATATCTATTCTATGTAATCCCGGGGAAAATGTTCCGGAATATTTACAGGTTCGCCTTGATTTTGTCGATCATCTCCTGATATTCTGCATCCGTCAAAAAGGTCCTGCCGGGATTCATCTCGAAAGTGCCGCCCCACTCGAAACCGTCCTTGTACTTCGGGCACAGGTGCATGTGCAGATGGCAGCCGGTGTCGCCGTATGCTCCGTAATTTAACTTATCTGGATGGAATGCTGCATGGATGGCTTTCGCTGCATGCGCCACATCCTCAAAAAATAATCTTCTCTCTTCCTCGCTGATGTCCACGATCTCACTGACATGGTCCTTGTATGCTACGATACATCTGCCGGGATGGCTCTGTTCCTTGAACAGGATCAGGCTGCTCACCTTCAGGTCACAGATGAAAATACCGAACTTATCTAACAGTTCCCCTCTCATACAATATCCACAATTTGTGTCTTTCATTTGTTCTCCTATCTGCCCGCTTGCGGGGCGTGCCTTCTCCGGCTGTATTCTTATTCCGGTAACACCGGGTGGTATCAGCTACAGTGTGAACTGGATTTCCCTACGGAGCTGCTTATGAATATTCTCCGGGGCGTAATTCAACACCAGCTCCGTAGGGAAATCCAGTTCCCTCATCAGCTGTTCGGTCTCGACAAATTTTCCTATGGCAAAACACATATGGCTGTCCGTTCCCATTATAACAGGCTGTTCATATTTCATGCAAGTCTTTAACAATTCTATGATATTTTCCCTGCCGCCTTGTCTTGACGACCGGGGATTTAGAGAAGAATTGTTCACTTCCAATGCAACATGCGCCTGCTTTGCTTCCCGCACCAGTTCCTCGTAATCTAAAGGGAATCTGCCATCATCGGGATGTCCCAGTATTTTCACATAAGGGTTCTGAAATGCTCTCACGGAAGCTAACGTATTCTCCTTACGACTTCCCGCAGTAAAAGCAAAAGGATGAATGCTGGCAAGCGCATAATCCATCTTCTGCAGATAACGTTCCTCCAGATCCAGCTTACCGTCCGCGTCACAGATATTGGCTTCCACACCACACAAAAGATGGAGCCTTCCACCTGTCACCGGTACCACTCTGCCGCTAAGCTCTTCTCTGTCATACTCTCTAGGAATCACTTTATAATTGCTAAAAAAGAACTCATGCGGTCCTCCGGGAGATGTGGGACCATGTTCACTCATTCCCAGGTATCTGATCCCGACTGCCAGTGCAGCGTCAATATTTTCTAATAAAGTACTATACGCATGCCCTGCTGCCAGAGAATGCGTATGAAGATCCATAAATGCTTTCATAAAATTTTTCCTGTTTCTGATTTTGCTACTTGTTTTTATTTCTCTTTATTTTTCTTGTGGGTTTCCTTTTCGGGCTCCCTGGCTTTCGCATCGTTTGCCAGTTCAGCTACCAGCTGTTCCACGATCATTTTCTTCATGTAGACATCAAAACTTAAGAGACAGATCAAGGCAAATTTCTGTAAGAATTCTCGTTCTTCTCCGGAGGTCTCCGTAAAGGAATTCTCTGCTCTGCGGAATTTGTCCACTACGTCTTTTTTTAAGTCCTCCAGCTGTTCCTTTTCCAAAGATACGACTTCTTTATATAAGCTTTCCAGGTCAAATGCCTGTCCATTTTGAAAATAATGATCGGTGATCGGCTGCAACAGAGTCTGAATCTCATTCATGGGAATCACGCCCTTATAGTAATAGATGAAAATGAGCATCAGAACATGTTCCTTGGAATATTTCTTCTTCACCGGAGGAGGAAGCAGATCGTTTTTTGCATAATTGTTGATCATGGTCTTGGTCAGGACGCGATCCTCGGTCTGTGGGCGTACTGCCGAACGCAACTTGCGATCCATAAAAGTCAGCACCTGATCCATATACAGATCAATATTCGGAATGTCTTCTGACTTGATATATTCCACTTTCTCCAGACTCTGTAAAATCGTCTGAAGTAATTCTTCTGTTGTTGCCATACTAATCTCCATTCCGCAGACGATTCCTTTCGTCGAAGGAATCGCGAATCAAATTTCTAATTTGGATTCTGCGATAAGGGCTACTTTGTGACGCCTGCGGCACAAATAGCCGTGCTTCGCACTCTGCTGTCTGTTTCGCAGCTACTTGTTTTCTCTATGTGGCTATTATATAGTATCCAAAACTACATGTCAACACTTCCATCTTTTCAACACTTTTTGAAATTATGAAGATTTTATAACTATTTTGTTTCACACCTTTACTTTAAAACTTTAGTATGCTAAAATACAGATAGTTGCGTTGTACGGATTACAACTATGGAAAGGTGTGTCGATCATGAATAAAAAAATCAAAACGGATGCTGTGGATTCTCTGTTTGATGCAGTATTGTGTCTTCAGTCCCGGGAGGAATGTTACAGCTTCTTCGAAGATCTGTGTACAGTCAATGAATTATTGTCTCTGTCCCAGCGTTTTGAAGTAGCTGCCATGCTGAAGGACGGCAAGACTTATCTGGAAATCGCCGAGAAAACCGGAGCCTCCACCGCTACCATCAGCAGAGTGAATCGTTCTCTGAATTACGGCAATGACGGTTATGAACTGGTATTCGGACGTATGGAGAAAAAAGACGTTGGCAAATAATCCCCAACGTCTTTTTCTTGTATCTTATTTTGTTGTTTCTTCTGCCACCGTATTTTGCGTCTGTTCCGGCACTGCTGTATTTTCCTGATTTTCTCTCTTTTCTTCCTCTTCCACTTGCTTCTGCAATTGCAGCCTTTGCACTCTTACGTCCCACACGCGTCGCTTTGGCTGCTTTCGCTTTTCCCTTTTTATCCGGTACCGCCTGGTTCATATCGATCTTACCCTGAAATATGGCATGCTCATCAATCACAATGACCTTGGTGGCAATATCTCCCAGTACCTTCGCAGAAGCCGTCAGTTCTGCCTTCTCCGGAGCCGTAATATTTCCGGTCACTTCTCCGCCGATCAGTACGGAGGCCGCCTGTACTTCTCCGGTGACCACACTACCGGCGCCAAGAATCAGACTGCCCGTTACCGTTACATTGCCGCCGATCTTACCATCAATTCTTGCAGAGCCATCCAGCGTAAAATCACCACTCAACTCCGCACCTGCACCGATCAGTGTATTTATTTTTGTATCTGTACTCTTTTTACCTAACATGTATTTTCCAAACCTTTCTGCAATCAGCCGCTGATCGCCAACATATCTATAGGATTGATATAACTTCCGTCCTTCTGCATCTGGTAACCCAGATCCGCATTATCTTCTCCTATCACAAACAGAGTCGTCCCCTGCACCACGGAATCTCCGGCAGCTACTGTGGCATCTCCCTTATTCCGATAGATTGTGATATATCCGTTACCATGATCCACCCACACACTGTGTCCATAGGTCTCATCATCATTCACTGCCATTACCGTACCGCTTGCTGCTGCAACCACCGTAGTGCCTACCGATGCATGGAAAATGCACATAGGCTCACCCTCCGTTACTTCTTCCATGGATGCCGAACCGGTCAGCGGGAATTCCGTAGGAATACTCTGCTTCTCCAGGGTCGCCGACAACTCGTTCTCACTCTGCACCTTCTGGCTTACGGTATCACTCAGTATCTGGATTTCTTCCGCCTGTTCCGTTACCTGAGCCTCCAGCTTGCTGTTCTGCTCCGCCAGTGTCTTGTTTTCCTCTTCCAGGGCTACCACCTGTTCATGGCTTCGTCTGCCGGCATTTTCCCATAATTGACCTTCATAGATAAAATAGCCGATCACTCCGCCAATGAGTATACACAGCATAATTACAATTACTTCCACGAGCCATGCCCGTATCCGAAACTGCTTTACATTTGCATCTGCTGCATCGGATGTAAGGATCAGCACATGGTTCAGTTTCCGCTTGTGTTTACGTTCTTTCATAGAGTCACCTCCGATAAATATCACTCCATTCTATCACATGAAATCCCTTACAGCAATCATTTCTTAACAATTTTGTAATAAATTCCCAATATTTTCTTTCATTTATCTCTATTTGCAAGGGAATTTCCCATATTTTTTGTGCAAATTCAATAATACTATATTTACTTTTTATATGGGCTGTGCTATTCTTATGCTGTTGTCGGGAAGATCGACAGCACATCTGTTAGAAAAGTGATTTTTGGAGGTATGTATTATGAACAAAGGTACCGTAAAGTGGTTTAACAATCAGAAGGGTTATGGCTTCATCTCTGATGAATCCGGCAAGGATGTATTTGTACATTACAGCGGACTGAACATGGATGGTTACAAGACTCTGGAGGAAGGAGCAGCCGTTTCTTTCGATATCGTAGATGGTGAAAAGGGTCCCCAGGCTGTTAACGTAACCAAGCTTTAATTTTATAAAACTACAGCGTACAAAATGCCGCAGACATTATTTGCCTGCGGCATTTTTATATTCATTAAACTTCCTCGCTGCATATCTTCAGTACGTCTTTCCACTTCATACTGCCTCCGAACAGGTCCAGTGCACTTCCGATGGTCACATTCATCCGGTTTCGTCCCAATTCCTTCAGAAGGAGCAGATCTTCCATGGAATGGACACCACCCGCATATGTGACGGGATTCCCGGTGTAACCTCCGAGGTTCTTTACCAGATCCTGTTCGATCCCCCGGGCCTTCCCTTCCACATCTACCGCATGGATCAGAAATTCCCCGCAATATGCTGACAGCTTTTCCAGCAGCGCCTCATTCACGATCTCTTCCGTCAACTTCTGCCAGCGATCCGTCACCACGAGATACTTTTCTCCCACACGTTTACAACTGACATCCAGCACCAGCCGTTCTCTACCCACCGCGTATACTAGTCGTTCCAGTCTGTCATAATCGATCCTGCCCTCTCTGAATACATAGGAAGTCACGATCACATGAGAAGCACCGGCATTCAGATAATCTCCTGCATTTTCCGGAGTAATACCGCCTCCCACCTGCAATCCTCCCGGATACGCCTGTAAAGCTGCCAATGCTTGTTTTCTGGTCTCCTCATAGTAGGGACTGTCATAGGAATTTAACAGAATAATATGACCACCTTTTAACTTATTTTTTTGATAAAGTGCTGCGTAAAAGGCTGCATCCTGCTCCGACACAAAATTTTCCTGTGCCTGATCGCCGCTGTCTTTCAGACTTCCGCCGACGATCTGTTTTACTTTTCCATTATGAATATCAATACAGGGCCGAAATTCCATTTATTTCCTCATTTCTGCAGACACCTCTGCATCTGTCTGTTTTGGAATCCATACGTATATTTTTCCCAAATCCTCACATACTACCCTTAAACCGGTCATTTCTGTCCGGATAGAACATTCCCGCAATGGGACATTTTGAAATGGAGGACATTATGAAAAATAGCGCAAAATCCAAGTTAAGTAAAAAGTTACTGGTGTTTGGAATCCTTACTGTTTACCTGTGCATGGCAACAGCCTGCGGTACGAACAAAGGAAACGGCAACGGAAATGGCAGCAGCATGGCTGCCACTCCGGAGAGTACGGTTACGCCGCCCGTGGAGAAAGGCACCTCTGCCACAGACAACATGGGTGATACCAACGGCAACGGTAATACAGTATCCGAGAATGATTCCATGCTGGATAACGCCGGCAATGCGGTAGATGAAGCCGGTGATACGGTAGGCAATATCGTGGATGATGCTGCAAACGGTATATCCGATATCACGAACGATCTGGTAGGCAATGATAACGCTACCACCGGAACCGATCAGCGATAACTCAGACTTCTTCCATGATCGTACCTTCCCGGTAAGCTTCCAGGAGTTCTTCCAGATAGAAGATATTCTCCTGGATTTCCTTGCCGGTATCGGTATCCGCCACCATTTTTCTCCGGGAAAAATTCTCCACTACAATGGAATCCGAGAAAATATCTGACTCCTTTAAAATAGCCGCTTCTGTGGATTCAAAAGGTTCATGGGCCACCAGACGCATTCCCCGGGAATTGCATACCAGGGTATATCCGGCGATTCCCGTCTTTTTCTGATAGGCCTTGGAAGTCGCGCCGGGGTACATATTGGAAAATCCCCCATCAATGATCAACAGCTTTCCTCCGCATTTGATGGGTGACTCTCCGTGAATCTGCTCTACGGGAACATGGCCGTTCACGATGTGTGCATCCGCCTTGTCCAGGCCGAACTCTTCCAGAATACTGCCTATGACTTCCTCATTCTCCAACAGCTTATAATAACTGTTTTTTTCTTCTATGTGTGTTTCCTTATCCTCCAGAAAATAACGTTCGAAAGTAGCCATTTTGGCCTTGCCGAATACCGGGGAGCCGGGGCCTGCCCAAATATACCAGATCATATCCTGTCCTAACGCACGTTCCTTAGCATCCTTGGCGTAATAACCTCTTCTGGCATGGTATTCCAAAATATCATACAGCGCTTTCCCGGAATATTCTTTTCCGCAGATTTCCACCTGTTTGAAGCTTCCGTCCGGATTCAGAGGCACACAACCGTGATATAACAGATTTCCATTGTAGATCTTATACATTCCGCCTTTGGAATAGAGGAATTTTACATGTCTCTGTAATTTTTCACAGCGCATGAACACCTGCTGCAGGCGCAGCATGACCTTGCTCTCTTCCTCGGTGAGTTCATAGGGGTGTTCCGGATCCAACGTAGGAAGATCCACATCCTTCATAGGATAGGTTTTTCCATCCACGCAGACCGTCTTTTTCTGAAAATCTATTTTATCCAGCAGCATCCGACTCTCCATGTGGAATTCCGGGTGCCGCATGATCAGCTGTCCCTCCAGTTTGAACTGTAGAATGGCAATGGCTTTATGCATTTTCGTATCCAGTCCCAGATCTTTGGTGTTATAATCTGTATTGAATTTTATGGCAAATGCATCACAGTCAGTATTTTCATAGGTTTCCAGTGCAAAGGTGGCCAGTGGAAGCAGGTTAATGCCGTAGCCATCCTCCAGGGTTGCCAGGTTGCCATATCTGGCAGACATCCGTATCACATTGGCGATACAGGCCAGGCTTCCGGCCGCTGCACCCATCCACACCATGTCATGGTTCCCCCACTGTACATCTACAGAATGGTATTGGCATAGTGTATCCATAATAATATGAGGCCCTGGGCCTCTGTCGTAAATATCTCCCACGATATGCAGATGACCAGGCGCTGGATCAGATGGCTTAACGCGATGATAAATTGCGGTGCCCTGCCGATCCGGATGATGGTATGGATGATCTCATTATAGTATGCTTCTTTATCCTGAATTTCTTCCTTTTCCGTAATCAGTTCTTCGATGACATAGGCGAAATCCTTCGGCAATGCTTTTCTGACCTTGGATCTTGTATATTTTGAAGAGACACGCTTAATGACCTGTACCAGCCGGTGCAGGGATATTTTGTACCAGTCTTCCAGATTGTCCTCTTCTCTCTCAACGATCTCCAGCTTGCTCTCCGGATAATAAATGAGAGTGGCCAGACTTTTTTTATCCTTACTGCTGATGGTGTTGCCGAATTCCTCGTCGATCTTACGGCGCACGGAACCGGATCCATTCTTTAAGACGTGATTGAACTGCTCGTATTCGCCGTGGATGTCAGTGAGGAAGTGTTCGGTGCCTTTGGGGAGGTTCAGGATGGACTGGAGGTTGATGATCTCCGTGGAGGCTGCCGCTTGTGTTTTATATTGGTGTGAGAGGGTCTTTAGAACCTTCTGTTCCATTTCGTTCATAAAGTTCGCCTTTCTCTATCCCCGTGGTCCACATTGGAGCAAGAACCGCAGACCCGCTTTCGCTTCGGACGCTTAACCGTAACGGTACATAAGCGAGGAAAATACCCTCGCTAAGTACCGACGGTTGCTTAGAGTCTGCTTGTCCTTACCCCAATGTGTCCCACTGGTTTCTTGAAAAATTCAGCAATATACTGATTACATTGCTGCATCGATAACATCAGACATGTTGTACATGCCGGCGGGTTTGCCTGCCAGGAATTTAGCAGCCTGTACAGCACCTTTGCCGAAGACAGCTTTGGAGTAGGCGGTATGGGAGAAGGTTACGACTTCGTCTGCTCCGGCGAAGATGACGTCATGGTCGCCGACGATGGTACCGCCTCTGACGGAACTGATACCGATCTCTTTCTTGGGTCTGCGTTCTCTGCGTGTACTGCGGTCGTAGACGTATTCGTATTCGTTATCGAATTCTTCGTTAATGGAGTCCGCCAGTGCCAGTGCGGTGCCGCTGGGAGCGTCTAGTTTCAGGTTATGATGTTTTTCTACGATCTCAATATCAAATCCCGCAGGTGCCAACACTCCGGCTGCTTCTTTTAACAGTTTTAACATCAGGTTGATACCCAGGGACATATTGGCGGATTTTAAGATAGCCACCTTTTTCGCTGCTTCGTCTACTTTCGCCAGCTGTGCCTCGGACAGGCCGGTGGTGCACAGCACGCAGGGGATTTTCTTCTCTACGCAGTAATTTAACAGCTTGTCTACTGCTACTGCCGCAGAGAAATCAATGATGCAATCTGCAGCCACATCGCATTTTGCAATATCCGTGAATACAGGATAAGGATTGTGTCCATCGTCTCTGGCATCGATTCCCGCCACCAGTTCCATATCGGGATCTGCCGCGATCAGTCCGCTGATCACCTGTCCCATTTTTCCGTTGCATCCATGCATCATTATTTTAATCATTTTATTTTCCTCCTGCCTGTATCATTTCACGTTTCAAAAACAATCGTTCACTACAAGTTTTTTTCCTGCGGCTCATTATTGAATCAAAAACGGATTTTTCTCTACTCAAAAAAGGATATCACATTTGAGTTCGCATCTCAACATATGATATCCTTTTCACAAAGTTTCTCGTAACAATTCAGCCACGATAAGCGCACAGTGCGGTTTTACGAATGGCGTGGGCTGAACTGTTACAGTTTCTCGATAACCGGTTCGTCAGATCATACCCGTCTTTATTCCTCATGCAAAGATAAAATCTCTGTAATATTTGACAGGTCGATTTCCGGATCGATCACCTTGAAACCTATCGTAACTTTTGTCACGTTACAGCCGGCTACATTGAATTTATTATACCATGATATAACTCCATGATATGACGATGCAGGTGCATTCCCCTTTTCAATACACTTCGTATGGATCAGATTGTTTTTTAACACCTCATATTCAAAAGAGTCTATCATTAAATAATTGCTGTCATAATAAACCGAAAACTTAGACTCCATATCAAATATATATTTATCGGCAAATTCAAAATAAATCTTCTCTGTCCGGTTATCCTTCGCCTCATATTGTATGGAACAAACTCTGCTCTCATTATGATCAATAAATAAATCTTTTTTAGAACT
>OGGU01001379.1_pt1 | contig 14535 bp, 10 predicted proteins | sample 1571241 | NCBI WGS metagenome assembly OGGU01 (sample SAMEA2581934, study PRJEB24529) | metagenome | biome: Human gut stool | place: China | collected 2011
AAATTTCGGAGAAAACTATGAGTGAACTGTTTGAAAAATCCATCCGCGTGCTGGAACTGCCGCGGCTATTGGAGATGCTCGAGCATCACGCGGTGAGCGCGGAGGCCAAGGCGCGGGCGCGACGGCTGATGCCATCGGATGATTTCGGCGAGGTCAACCGCCTGCTCGACGAGACGGACGCGGCGCGCAAGATGATCATGCTGCGCGGCAGCCCTGCCTTTGGCGGCGTGCGCGACGTGGGCGAAGCGCTCTCCCGCGCCGAGCGCGGAGGCATGCTCAACACGCGGGAGCTTCTCGACATCGCGGGGCTTCTCACGAATGTGCGCCGCGTGCAGGATTATTATAAGGAGGACGAGGAGGGGACGGTCATCGACAAGCTCTTCCTCTCCCTGCACCCGAACCGCTTTCTGGAGGAGAAGATCACGACCGCGATCCTCGACGAAAACGAGATCGCCGACGCGGCCTCGCCCGAGCTCGCGGAAATTCGCCGCCACAAGCGCGCGGCGGCGGCCAAGGGCCGCCAGATCCTGCAGCGCATCATTTCGTCCCCGAGCTACCGGAACGTTTTGCAGGACGCGCTGATCACGCAGCGCGGCGGGCGCTTCGTCGTGCCGGTGAAGGCCGAGTGCCGCGGCGAGCTGCCGGGCCTCGTGCACGACACGTCCTCGAGCGGCGCGACGATCTTCGTCGAGCCGATGGGCGTGGTGCAGGCCAACAACGAGCTCAAGGAGCTCGAAGCGAAAGAGGAGAAGGAGATCGACCGCATCCTCTATGCCCTCTCGGGCGAGGCGGCGAGCTTCAGCCGCGACATTCTGTGGGATTATGACATTCTCGTCCACCTCGACCTCATTTTCGCGCGCGGCGAGCTGAGCTACCGCATGAATGCCATGCGCCCCGAGCTCAAAAAGGACGGCAGCGTGTATCTGCGCCATGCGCGCCACCCGCTGCTCGACCCCGCGAAGGCCGTGCCCATCGACATTGAGCTCGGCCGCAGCTTCGATACGCTTGTCATTACAGGCCCGAACACCGGCGGCAAGACCGTGAGCTTAAAGACGCTCGGCCTCCTCTGCCTGATGACGCAGTGCGGCCTGCATATCCCCTGCGACGACCGCAGCGCCGTGAGCATCTTTTCCTCGGTGTTGGCCGACATCGGCGACGAGCAGAGCATCGAGCAGAGTTTGTCGACCTTCTCGGCGCATATGAAAAACATCGTGCAGATCTTGGACGAGGCGGACGAGCACTGCCTGATCCTCTTCGATGAGCTGGGCGCGGGCACCGACCCCGTTGAGGGGGCGGCACTGGCCATCGCCGTCATCGAGCAGGCGCGTTCACAGGGTGCGAAGATCGCTGCGACGACGCACTACGCCGAGCTCAAGACCTTCGCCATGACGACCGCGGGCGTGGAGAACGCGAGCTGCGAGTTCGACGTGGAAACGCTCTGCCCGACCTACAAGCTGCTCATCGGCATCCCCGGCAAGTCGAACGCCTTTGCGATCTCGAAGCGGCTGGGACTTTCCGAGGCCGTCATTGAAAAAGCCAAGGCGCAGATGGACAGCGAGAGCATCCGCTTTGAAGACGTGCTGACGCAGCTGGAGCAGAAGAGGCAGCAGTTAGAGAAAGAAAAAGCCGAGGTCGACCGCCTTTACGCCCAGCGCGAGGAGGACGCGCGCAAGGCGCGCGAGTTCCGCACGCAGATGGAGCGCGCAAAGGAGAACGCGAGAAGTCGCGGCGAAGCCGAGGCCAAGCGCCTTTTGGCTGAGGCCAAGTCCGTCGCGGACGACACGTTCCGCGAGCTCGACGCGCTGCGCAAGCAGCAGAAAAAGCTCGATGCCCAGCAGATGAACGCCCAGCGCGCCGAGATCATGCACAACATCAAGCAGGCGCGCGACGCTGCGGGCGTGCGCGACGAGAGCGCGGAGCCCATCCCCAAGCCCTCGCGCCCGATTCAGGTCGGCGATCTGGTCGAGATCCCCGGTACGCGCCGTCAGGCCGAGGTCACAGATGTCAAGGACGGTACGCTGACGCTCAAGGCGGGCGTTTTGCAGATGAAGGTCAAAGCCGGCGAGGTCCGCCTCATTGAGGCGGCGGAGCGCGCGGCGACTGCCAAAAAGCAGCCGCAGTTTGCCCCCTCGCAGCGCATTCTGCGCACGGCGTCCGCTGCGCGCGAGCTCGATATCCGCGGCATGGAGACGCTGGAGGCCGAAAGCGTGCTCGATAACTACATTGACGCTGCCGTCATGGCGCATCTTGAGACCGTGACGATCATCCATGGCAAGGGCACGGGCGCGCTGCGCAAGGCGGTGCACGCGAGCCTCCGGCGCAACAAAGCCGTCAAGAGCTTCCGCCTTGGCAACTATGGCGAGGGCGAGTCGGGCGTCACTGTGGTCGAGTTGAAATAAATGCCTGCTCGGGGAAGCGCTTTGTCTGTGTTTATTGCCAAATCCGCGCCATTTCGCGCGAAATGGCATTGACGAATCGGCCCCCGATGGTATATGATACGATAAAGTCCGAAAGATTTTTTTGGAGAGGGAGTAGTAACGATGTATACTCAGAATGTTACGATCAACAATGAAGTAGGCCTGCATGCTCGTCCTGCCACGTTCTTCATTCAGAAGGCCAACGAGTTCAAGAGCGGCATCTGGCTGGAGAAGGATGAGCGCCGCGTGAACGCCAAGAGCTTGCTGGGCGTGCTGTCCCTCGGGATCGTCAAGGGCACGACCATCACGCTGCTGGCCGACGGCGCGGACGAAAAGGAAGCCGTGACCGCTCTGTGCGAGCTGGTTTCCAACAATTTCGGCGAATAACAAACAACCAGGAAAGGCGGCTTCCACAGGAAGCCGCCTTTTTCCATTTTACCGGCACCATTCGACCGGATATACTATTATATATTATAATGTAGAGATGAAAAGAAAGGAGGGAATGTCCCGTGACAAAGCAGGAGCTTTTGGACAAGGCGAACGACCTGCCGCTCGCGCCGGGAGTCTATCTGATGATGGACAAGACCGGCTGCGTCATTTACGTCGGCAAGGCGAAAAAGCTCAAAAACCGCGTCAGCCAGTATTTTCAGGAGAATTCCTCCCACAATGAGAAAACGCGCCGCATGGTCTCACAGGTCGACCACTTTGACACGATCTTTGTCTCGACCGAGTTCGAGGCGCTGATTTTGGAAAACTCGCTCATCAAGCAGCACATGCCGCGCTACAATATCTTGTTAAAGGATGACAAGGGCTATCCCTTTGTGCGCCTCGGCACGGAGCACTATCCGCGTTTTACGATGGTCGGCAAGCCTGCGGACGACAACGCGCTCTACTTTGGCCCGTTTGGCGGACGAAACGAGACGCGCGCGGCCATCGACGCGATCTGTGCGGCATTCCGCCTGCCGACGTGCAGCCGCAAATTCCCGCGCGACATTGGAAAGGAGCGGCCCTGCCTCAACCATCACATGGGGCGCTGCGACGCGTTCTGCCGCGGCACGCCGGATGAGGACGAGTACATGCGCCGCATTGGGCAGGCCGAAGAGCTGCTGAACGGCCACTACCGTCGCTTAACGCGCGCGCTGCGCGAGGAGATGGAGCAGGAGGCTGCGGCGCTGCACTTTGAGCAGGCGGCGGCACTGCGCGACCGCATCCGCGCCATCGAGGTGCTGGGCAAGCGGCAGAAGGTCATCGCCGGCATCTGCGCCGACACCGATATCTGGGGCGTTTACCGCGGCGCGCTCAAGTGCGGCAGCGCCGTGCTGCACATCGAGGACGGCAGCGTGACGGGTCGAGACCTGAACCTCTTCGCCGCGCCGCAGGACGAGAGCGAGCAGATGATCCTGTCTGCATTGCTGCCGCAGTATTACCTCAATAAGAGCGTGCTGCCGCGCGAAATTTTGCTGCCCTGCGAGATCGAGGGCGCAGCCGAACTCGCACAGATCCTGACCGAGCGCGCGGGCCGCAAGGTGACGCTCCACGTCCCCCAGCGGGGCGAGAAGGCGGAGCTCCTTGCCATGGCGCAGCGCAACGCGCGCGAGGACGTCGAGCGCGTGACGACCGCGCAGGAGCGCGAGAACCGCACGCTGACGCAGCTTGCGGGGATGCTCTCGCTCCCCGAGCCGCCCGGGCGCATGGAGTCCTACGATATCTCGAACACCGGCGCGAGCGACATCGTTGCATCGATGGTCGTCTATGAGGGCGCAAAGCCCAAGAAGAGCGCCTACCGGAGATTCAAGATCAAGAGCCTGTCGGCCCACCCGGACGACTACGCGTCCATGGAAGAGGTGCTCACGCGCCGCATCCAGCGCTATCTGGACGGGGACGAGAAATTCAGCCCCCTGCCGGACGTCATGCTCATCGACGGCGGCATCACGCACGCGGGCGTCGCCGAGCGCGTGTGTGCGCAGATGCACGTGCACGTGCCGATCTTCGGCATGGTCAAGGACGACCGCCACCGCACGCGCGCGCTCGTCACCGCGCAGGGCCGCGAGATCGACCTGCACGCCGCGCCGAACGTCTTCGCCCTGATCGGTCAGATCCAGGAGGAGACGCACCGCTTTGCCATCACGTTCCACCACGAGAGCCATTCGAAGTCCTCGACTCGCTCGGCGCTCGACGGGATTCCGGGCGTCGGCAAGGTGCGCGCTCAGGCGCTGCTCAAGACATTCAAGAGCGTCAGGGCGATTCGGGAGGCGGACATTTTCGCCCTCGAACGTGTGCTGCCGAAAGACGCCGCGGCGTCCGTTTACCTTCATTTTCACGGGGAAACGGACGAAAAAAAGGATGAAATGTAACTTCCACTGCGATCGCCCATTTGACGGGAAAAGCGAAAAAGAAGCGCAATTTTTGTGACCTTTGCCAACAAAAATCAAAAAATCAGGTTGACATAAATGAATTTCAATAAATGAATTTTCAAAAAGTCAAACTTGCATATTTTGGCATCGCGGCACGCTGTTGAGGCGGCTTTTCGTCCCCTGCGCCCGGAAAGGGCGCAGGGGGCGTTCCTTTGCTGTCCAAGGGGATAGAGCGTGCGGCGGAGAAGCAAAAAAGCCAGTGTTTGCAGGGCTTTCCGCGTTTTTGCCGCCTTGCGGGGCGGGAGCGGGACACACCCGGCCTGCTCCCAAGAGTTTTTTGCCCGCTCGGACGGGACAAAGAGCGTCGGCAGGTGCGCCGCCTCTTCGATGCCGAGATGGCGGCGAGGCGGCGGAGAGGGGTGACGATGGTTTACATAAATCGAGAAAAACACGAATTCGATGACTTAAATCGCAACTTTTAGAAGATGAAAATAAGAAAAATATCGAAAATTTTATAAAATACAGAACTTTTGGCGAACAAACAGCGGAAACTTGACAAATCCTTTTTCAGGCGGTATACTGCCAGCAAGTTTTGGAAAAGTTACATTTTGTAATCTTTTCCGGACGCAGCGCACTTCCTCAGCTGCGCGAAGCTGCGGCGGCTCACGCCGCGAAAAAAGGAGTATCCCATGCAGAAGTTTTTGAAAAATTTGTTCACAGCCCAGCGCTGCCGCAGAGCGATGTTCTTTCTGCTCTTCGCGGCTGTGATGCTGCTGAACAGTTCGCCCGAGCTGCGCGCGGACGCGCTGTACCTCATCGCCGACGGCGATACGGTCAGCGTGCTCGACGGCACGACGGACATCCCGCAGGAGCGCGTCATTGTCGCCGGCGCGCAGAGCGGTGACGCGGAGGTCACGCTCCCTGCCGGTGAAAAGGTGACGGTGACACACGGCGACGATATCGAGTACGCCACCACAAGAAACGGCGAGCGCGTCAGCGAGCTGCTGCGCCGTTTGCAGATCTCGGTCAGCCCGCTTGAGATGGTGCTGGTCGACGTCACGGAGGAAGAGGTCGAGATCACCGTTGCCTCTGACTTCACCTACTATGAGACCGCCACCGAGGCGGCTCCCCACACCACGCTGACCTCCACGTCGTACCGCATCCCCAAGGGCGAGACGCAGATCGTCCAGCAGGGCATCGACGGCACGCGCGACATCGTTTATGAGGTCGTGTATGCCGACGGCCAGTTTGTCTCCCGCCAGGCGGTGGAGGAGAAGAACGACACCTCCGTCGCGGAGATCACCTACACCGGCACGCTCGTCGACAAGGCGCAGAGCGGCGACACGGTCAAGTCCGTTGTCACCGAGAGCGACGGCAGCGGCTATCTTCTGATGAAGTCCGGCGATTCCGTCCACTTCTCCGGCTCGATGAAGGTCACCTGCACGGCCTATACCGCGGGCTACGGCGGCGTGGGTACCAGAACGGCCACGGGCACGACGGTCCACGTCGGCACCGTCGCAGTGGATAGGAAGGTCATTCCCCTCGGTACCGAGATGTTCATCGTCGGCTCGTCGGGCTACACCTACGGCAACGCTGTGGCTGAGGACACCGGCGTGCGCGGCGCGGCGATCGACCTCTATATGAATTCCTATCAGGAGTGCAAGCAGTTCGGCCGCCAGAAGAACTCGACGGTCTACTTCCTCGACTGAGCGGGGCGGTTTGTCGAATAGTACGATAAATGTATGTTCCGGATGCGTATGTTGCGCATCCGGAACATTTACTTTATTGCGGTGATGTGATACAATTACCGGCAGAAACCGAAAGGAGAACACAGGATGAAAGCCATTATCACGGTACTGGGGAAAGATCAGGTCGGTATTATCGCGGGCGTCAGCTCACTGCTGGCAAAGTGGAACGTGAACGTTCTGGATATCAGCCAGACGATTTTGCAGGAAAATTTCACCATGGTCATGCTGGCGGATCTCGAAAATTGTTCGCTCTCTTTTACGGAACTGACGGAAAAGCTGAGCGCCCTCGGCGCGGAGATGGACATTGCGATCCGCATGCAGCGGGAGGACATCTTCAACGCAATGCACAAGATCTGAGCGGGGAGGGAAAGAATCATGCTAAGCCGCAATGATATTCTGGAAACGATCCGTATGATCGACCAGCAGCACCTGGATATCCGCACGATCACGATGGGCATCTCGCTCCTCTCCTGCGCGGACAGAAGCGCAGAGCGTGCGTGTGAAAAGATCTACGACAGGATCAGCCGCTATGCAGAGCGCCTGGTCGCAACGGGAGAAGAGATCGAGCGGGAATTCGGCATTCCCATCGTCAATAAGCGGGTTTCCGTCACACCCATCGCGCTGGTCGCCGCCGCGTCGGAGACGGAAGACTATGTCCCGTTTGCCAAGGCGCTTGACCGCGCGGCCAAAAATGTCGGTGTTAACTTTATTGGCGGTTTTTCGGCGCTTGTGCAAAAGGGCATGACGGACGCCGACCGGAAGCTGATCGCTGCGATCCCCGAGGCGCTGGCCTGTACGGACCTTGTGTGCTCATCAGTCAACGTCGGCTCGTCCAAGGCGGGAATCAACATGGATGCTGTCGCCCTGATGGGGCAGACGGTGAAAAAGACGGCGGCGCTCACGGAAAAGCAGGGCGGCTTTGGCTGCGCCAAGCTTGTGATCTTCTGCAATGCGGTAGAGGATAACCCCTTCATGGCGGGCGCGTTCCACGGCGTGGGCGAGCCGGAGAAAGTGATCAATGTCGGCGTTTCCGGGCCGGGCGTTGTGTATCACGCGCTGCAAAGCGTCAAGGGCCAGCCGTTCGACGTGGTGGCGGAGACCGTGAAGAAAACGGCGTTCCGCATCACGCGCATGGGTCAGCTCGTCGCGCAGGAGGCGAGCCGCAGGCTCGATACGCCGTTTGGCATTGTCGATCTTTCCCTTGCGCCCACGCCCGCCGTCGGCGACAGCGTGGCCCGCATTCTGGAGGAAATGGGGCTTGAGGTCTGCGGCACGCACGGTACGACCGCCGCGCTCGCCCTGCTCAACGACGCGGTGAAAAAAGGCGGCGTGATGGCGTCCTCCTCGGTGGGCGGCTTATCCGGCGCATTTATCCCCGTCAGCGAGGACGAGGGCATGATCGCCGCGGCGTCGTCCGGCGCGCTGACGCTCGACAAGCTGGAGGCGATGACCTGCGTGTGCTCCGTAGGACTTGACATGATCGCGCTTCCGGGCGACACGAGCGCAGAGACCATTGCTGCCATCATCGCCGATGAGGCGGCCATCGGTATGGTCAACACGAAGACGACTGCGGTGCGCGTCATCCCTGCGCCTGGCTGTAAGGTGGGCGACACGGTGGAGTTCGGCGGACTTCTCGGCTCGGCACCGGTGCAGGCGGTCCACCCTTATTCGAGCGCGGAGTTCATTGCGCGCGGCGGCAGAATTCCCGCGCCGCTGCACAGCCTGAAGAACTGAAAAAAGCGGACAGCCTTGACTGTCCGCTTTTTTATATAGAATTCGTCTTTTCAGAACAGCAGCTCGTAGCCCATCTTGATGAAGAGAAGCCCCAGCACGACAAAGATCATGCCGCGCACGCGCTTGCTGCCACCCTTCATGGCGTAGCGCGCGCCGCAGTAGGCGCCCAGCATATTGCAGGCCGCCGCGGGGAGCGCCAGCAGCCACCAGACCTTGCCGCTGAAGATGAACAGCACCGCCGAGGCGACGTTGGAGCAGAGGTTTGCGATCTTCGCGCAGCCCGACGCTGTGAGGAGGTCCATCGAAAGTGCCATCGTAAACGCCATGATCATAAACGTGCCCGTGCCCGGGCCGATGAGCCCGTCATAGCAGCCAAGACCCAAACCGATGAGCGCGGCGCGCGTCAGCTCCTGCTGCGGCGTGTACTCGCGCGCGGGTGCGTCATTTTCCTTGCCGAAGTCCTTTTTGAGCATCAGCAGGATCGCCGCGCAGGGCAGTGCGACGAGCATCATGATCTTCAGAATGTCCTCGTTGATGAGCAGAGCGATCTTTGTGCCGATGGCCGCGCCGAGCAGCGCGCCGATCCCCGAGACGATGGCGGGACGCAGCAGGACCTTGCCGCCGCGAAAGTATTTGAACGAGGCGAGCGCCGTGCCGGTGCCATTGACGACCTTGTTTGTCCCCATTGCAAGATGCGCGGGGATACCGGCCATCAGATAGGCGGGAAGCGTGATAAGTCCGCCGCCGCCGGCGACGGAGTCGACAAAGCCGCCAAGAAAGATGAGCGGCAGAACAACGATCAGAATTTGCGGTGTGAGCTCCATGAAAGTCTCCCTCTTTTTCTGAGATTTCTGCATTTTATCACACGGGAAAAATTTTTACTACTCTTTTGCGCAAAATATGGTAGAATCATTTTACAATTTTTTACGCCCAGCGCGCAGAAAGGAACCACGCTATGGAACGCAATGACAAAGCTGCCATCGAGGCGCTCTTAAAGCGCCACGGTTTTCATTTTTCAAAGTCCATGGGGCAGAACTTTTTGATCGACCCCGCCATCCCCTATGAGATCGCCGAGAGCTCGCGCGCAAACGAGCAGAACGGCGTGCTCGAGATCGGCCCTGGCATCGGCGCACTGAGCCACGAGCTCTGCGAGCGCGCGGGCAAGGTGGTGGCCGTGGAGCTTGACAAGACGCTGCTGCCGATCCTGGACGAGACCATGGCGCGCTTTGACAACTTCGAGGTCGTGTCCGCCGATATTTTGAAAACCGATATCCCTGCGCTTGTGCGTGAAAAATTCGCAGGCCTCACGCCCATCGTGTGCGCGAACCTGCCCTACAACATCACGACGCCCGCCATTACCGCGCTCATCGAGTCGAAGTGCTTTGAGAGCATCACGGTGCTCGTGCAGAAGGAGGTCGCCGAGCGCCTCTGCGCCGCGCCGGGCACGAGCGCCTACGGCGCGTTCTCCGTCTTCATGCAGTATTACACCGAGCCGGAGCTGTTGTTCGCCGTGCCGCGCGAGTGCTTCGAGCCGCAGCCGAAGGTCACGTCCGCCGTGCTGCGCGCCGTCGTGCGCAGGGAGCCTCCGGTCGAGGTCGAGGACGAGAAGTTCTTCTTCCGCGTGGTGTACGCCGCGTTCGCCCTGCGGCGCAAGACGCTTGTCAACAGCCTGATGACGGCGTTCGGCAGCCAGCTCACAAAAGAGCAGATCACGCAGGCGGTCACGTCCTGCGGTTTAGAGGCCAACATCCGCGGCGAGCGGCTGGGGCTCAGTGAATTTGCCGTGCTGTCCGCCGAGATCGCCGCATTACTGTGACAGCACAGAAGCATCTATTTAAAAAATTGATAAACCATATGGTTGCTATTGATAAGACATTCTGCTACAATTTTCGGCAGAAAGGAGTCAAACTCAATAGCAGCCATTTTTCCTGTGCATCGGTTAGCTCCCTGCCGCCCCAAAACGGCACAGCACACCACACAAGACGCGGTGCAAAATTTTTCTTTTTCATTACACCGTGAACATGCTACGAGGGAAAGAACAAATGACGAATTTGACGAACAACAAGGCCGTTTTGTCGTGGATCGACGAAATGACCGCCATCACCAAGCCGGACAAGATTGTCTGGATCACGGGGGAAGAGGAACAGCTCGACGCGCTGCGCGAGCAGGCCGTCAAGGAGGGCATCCTCATCAAGCTCAACCCGGACAAGCTCCCGGGATGCTACCTGCACCGCACCGACCCCGACGACGTGGCGCGCGTGGAGGACCGCACGTTCATCTGCTGTGAAAAGGAAGAGGACGCAGGCCCCACGAACCACTGGGTAGAGCCCAAGGAAATGTACGAAAGAATGTACGCTCTGGCCGACGGTGCCTATAAGGGCCGCACCATGTACATCATCCCGTACTCCATGTCCATCATTGGCTCTCCGTTCGCCAAATACGGCTTTGAACTGACCGACTCCATTTACGTCGTGCTCAACATGCACATCATGACCCGCATCGGCAAGGCCGTGTGTGACGCGCTCGGCGACGATGAGGGCTTTATCAAGGGCCTGCACTGCCAGTGCAATCTCGACAAGGACAACAAGTACATCGTCCACTTCCCGCAGGACAATACGATCATCTCGATGAACTCGAACTATGGCGGAAACGTGCTTCAGGGCAAGAAGTGCTTCGCGCTGCGCATCGCCTCGAACCTCGGCCGTCAGGAGGGCTGGATGGCCGAGCACATGCTGATCCTCGGCATCCAGAACCCGCGCGGCGAGATCAAGTACATCTCGGCGGCCTTCCCGTCCGCCTGCGGCAAGACGAACCTTGCCATGCTGATCCCGCCCGAGGGCCTTCAGCGCTGGGGCTGGCGCGTTTGGTGCGTGGGCGACGATATTGCGTGGCTGCGCGTCGGCAAGGACGGCAGACTCTGGGCGGTCAATCCGGAGAACGGCTTCTTCGGTGTGGCGCCCGGTACGTCGATGAAGTCGAACCCCAACGCGCTCATTTCGACGCACAAGGATACGATCTTTACGAACGTCGCCCTCGATTTGAGCGACAACACCGTCTGGTGGGAGGGGCTCAACAAGACGCCGCCCGCCCGCGCGATCGACTGGCGCGGCCGCCCGTGGACGCCGCAGAGCCCCGAAAAGGCCGCCCACCCCAACAGCCGCTTCACCGCGCCGGCGCGCAACTGCCCGTGCCTGAGCCCGGAGTTTGACAATCCCGAGGGTGTGCCCATCAGCGCCATTATCTTCGGCGGACGCCGCGCGAAGACCGCGCCGCTCGTCTACCAGTCCTTCAGCTGGCAGCACGGCGTGTTCATCGGCTCGATCATGGCCTCGGAGACCACCGCCGCGGCGACCGGTCAGGTCGGCGTGGTGCGCCGCGACCCGATGGCAATGCTGCCCTTCTGCGGCTACCACATGGGCGATTACTGGCAGCACTGGCTCGACATGGGCAAGAAGATCCCCAAGCCGCCGAAGATCTTCAACGTCAACTGGTTCCGTACCGACGAGGACGGCAACTTTGCCTGGCCCGGCTTTGGCGACAATATGCGCGTTTTGCAGTGGATCATCTCGCGCGCCGACAATGAGATCGGCGCGGCGGAGACCGCGCTCGGCTACGAGCCGAACACCCACGACATCGACATGGAGGGCCTTGATATGTCGATGTACGACATGCGCAGACTCCTCTCGGTCGACCGCGATCTCTGGCTCAAGGAGTGCGAGGACGCGCGCGCCTACTACGAAAAGATCGGCAAGGTGCCGCCGGAGCTTTACAGCGAGCTCGACGCGCTCGAAATGCGCCTGAACCGTGGCTACAAGGTAGAACACTGAATAAAATAATAAAAAAGGAACCGCTCAAAGAGCGGTTCCTTTTTTGTTGCTGCGATCATCGCACCACGCCGAACTGAAAAAGATAGTCGCGCCACATCACGTAGTAGGGAGCCTTGACGTGCACGCCGTCGCCGGAGTATTCTGCCGTCAGCGCACCGGTGTCGTCGTCAAAGACGGGGTTGCAGTCGATGTAGAAGACCGTCTCGTTGTCAGCAAATTTTTGTATCTCCGCGTTGCGTGCGTCAATGGTCGAATTTTTGAAGAATGTTGTATCCGACTTTTCCTGCGTCGTGTGGAAGATGGCTTGCAGGAAAATGATGGCGTCAGGCTGCAACTCGCGTATCTCATCGAGCAGCACCTTGTACTGCGCGGCCCAGCTCTCCGCCGTGCCGGCGCCAAGCTCATTGATGCCGAGCATCAGGTAGATCTTGCCGTAATGCTTGCCGCGGAGCGCCTGGGCGAGCGTCTGCCTGCCGGGGAACTCCGCCTTTTCTACCGCCGACCAGACGGTCAGCCCGTTGTGGCAGAGGTAGTCGGCGTTGGGAAGACCCGCGTAGTCCTTGAAGCCGTCGGTGTGCGAGTCGCCGATGAAAAGCGCATCGTCAAAGTAGCTTGCATCCACGGTGGTGAAGGGGGAGGCAGGCTCTTCGGGTTCCGGTTCGGGTTCGGGTTCTGGCAGCGGCTCAGGTGCGGGGGGCGGCTCAGGCGCTTTCGGCTCGCTCCACGGATATACCCCGTCGGCAGCTGCGAGCGCCACCGCTGCGACGGGCGGCGTTTTCTTGTCGAGCTTTGATAGATAGCCGCCGTACACGCCCGTGGGGTCAAACAGCGGGTAGACATTGAGCGCGACCGCGCTCAACAGGCACAGCGGCAGCAGAAGGGAAGGGATTCGGGAGGACATGAACGATCTCCTTAAAAACGAGAATAGAGGAAGGCGTTGCCCGTCGATGTGGCGATGAAGTACACGCACACCCAGAAGAGGACAAAGAGAGGCAGATCGATGAGCGGCGTGCCGCGGTGCTTTTCAAAAAAGCGGCGGGGCTGCGGCAGACAGAAGAGAATACCAAGGAGCAGCAGCCACCAGTAAGAAGAGAGCAGCTTGAGCGCATCCTGCGCGGACACGGCGCTGTGCGTGCCGAAAAACGGAAACAGGCGGGAAAAATACGCGCCGACATCGGAGAGCTTCGTGATGCGGAAGATGACCCACGTGGGCGGAATGACAAAAAGAAGGTAGAGGTGCGAGAGCAGCGCGTGCTTTTTGAGAAAGCTGCCGATGCAGAATTTTTCAAGCAGGATGAAGAAAAGCACCACGATGCCCCAGAGGACAAAGTTCCAGCTTGCCCCGTGCCAGAGGCCGGTGAAGAACCACACGACCGTCAGCGCGAGCGCCGTGCGCGCGCTTCCGCGGCGGCTGCCGCCGAGCGGAATGTAGAGATAGTCGCGGAACCATGTGCCGAGCGTGATGTGCCAGCGGCGGTAGAACTCGCTCACCGAGCGGGCAGTGTAGGGGAGGTCAAAGTTGCGCGGCACGGGCAGCCCCAGCATCTGCCCAAGGCCCATCGCCATGAGAGAATATCCGGAAAAATCAAAGTAGAGCTGCAAGCTGTAGCTCGCCGCGCCAAGCCAGGCGAGCGGCGTAGAAAGATAGCCGTAGCCGATGCGCTCAAGCGAGGCCCACAGCGGCGCAAGCTGGTCGGCCAGCAGCACCTTGAAGCAAAGACCGACGGCAAAAAGCTCGAAGCCGAGGAAGGCGTCCTCACGCGAGAGCGTGCGCTCCTTGAGCGCGCCGCGCCACTCATCGTAGCGCAGAATGGGCCCCATCGTCAGCTGCGGAAAGGCAATCGTAAAGGCGGCATAGTCGACGAGATTTTTCTCCGCCGCCGCGCCGCGGCAGACGTCGATGAGGTATCCCGCACTCTGGAAGAGGTAGAAGCTCACGCCCAGCGGCAGAATAAGCTTGACGAGGGGGAAGCTCTGCCCGGTCAGTTTTCCCCAGTTTTCAAGAAAAAATGCAGCATACTTGAAGTAGACAAGGCAGAATAGATCCGCCGACAGCGCGGCGGCAAGCAGCCCCTTGCGCATGCGCGGGGATCTCCCCACCATCAAGCGCGCGAGAAAATAGTGCAGAAGAAGCACCGCGGAAAGACGCAGCGCGTCGCGCACACCTGCGCCAAGCAGATAACATGCGGCGCTGCCCAGCACGAGCACGGCATTTTTGCAGCGGAAGGGGACGAGATAATAAACCGCAAAGAAGAGCGGCAGAAAATAAAAAAGAAAAGTAAGGTCGGAAAAGCTCACGGGACGGCTCCTGTCAGAAAGTGTTGTGGGAGGGGCACATCGGCTTAGCGCAGCATGCCGGGTCGAAAATCCGTCAAGAAGCCGCCGGGTAAACCGAAAACCGAGATTTTGGTTTACATGCGGCGGCAAGCGTGCTACAATCCTAAGACGGCGGCTG
>OGGU01001380.1_pt1 | contig 14533 bp, 18 predicted proteins | sample 1571241 | NCBI WGS metagenome assembly OGGU01 (sample SAMEA2581934, study PRJEB24529) | metagenome | biome: Human gut stool | place: China | collected 2011
TCCACCGCAGCCGCCAGAGCGCCACGCGGATCTTCCGGGAGCTGGAGTACAGCGGTCTCATTATCCGCCGCAAGCAGGGTTTGGGCAAGCCCGCGCTTATTACGCTGAATTACCCAGCGGACGCAAAGCTCATCGCAAAGGAGGCCGAAGATGCACAAGCTTGACCCCATCGAGCGGCTGCCGGATGGCACGCTCTTCCGCCTGACGCCGGGACAGCTCCGCAGCGTGCGCGGTCTTACAAAACGCTGCTGCAACTTCTTGGATGGCGACTGCCTGCTACTGGATGACGCTTGCCCGCAGAGCATCTCCCGCAGCCTGATCTGCCGGTGGTTTCGCCGCGCCGTACTGCCCCAGCAGCCCAAGCTGGAACAGGCCATTCTCAGCCCGAAAAAACTCCGCCGCTGCGAAGTCTGCGGCAAGGGCATCCTCGCCCGCTCCGGCAGGACAAAATACTGCCCCGCCTGCGCCAAGGAGGTTCATCGCCGGCAGAAGTCGAAATCCGCCCGCAAACGCCGGTCCGGTGTAGACAATTCAGGGGCGAAAAACCCTTGAATGGCAAGCCTTCCCGCACCGCCAAAACCGTGCGGCAATACGATTTCCCTCGCAGCCGCGAAATCGAATTCTATTTGTCTACATAGACGCCGGAACACACGCATAGATTGAAGCAGAAAACGCTCTGGAAAGGAGGGCAGCCATGGAAGTATTTCTGATCTTCCCGAAATCAAAGCAGGCGCAGCAGGAGCTTGGGCAGGAGCTGGCTAAGTTCCAGTCCGAGCAGGTGCTGAAAACTGTCCAGAAGCTGCCCTGTTCCACGGAGCAGAAGCTGGAACTGGTGGACGCCGCCGTGAAACACCTGAAGGGGCAGAAATGATACATACGCAAAACGGACAGACCGGCGTTGAACGCCGGTCTGCTCGTTTTTCATATGTTTCTCGCTGAATTTGGCCCCACAAGGTTTATATAGAGCTGCGCGATGGCTTCAAGCTCCCGCTGAGCGCAAGGTCAGTCACGCTGATAGATTGCCTCCAACCGTTTTCTGGATTCCACCAGTGTGTAGGCAGGTGCGCGGGAAAGCCGAGCGGTCTCTGCTGCCTCCAGCTTTGCGCGCAGCTTCAAGGTTTCCTCACGCTGTTCGGCTTTTTCATTCGCCAGATCAGAGATCATGCTGTAGTCGTTGCACAGTGCAGTCGAAGATTTGATAATCATGGGTCTGTATCTCCTGAATGATTCTGTAATAATTCTATCGGAATTATTCACAGCTTTCAAGACCCTGCTTGAAATACTTCTCCCATGTGGATTTGAAAATCTGCTTGCGGTTTTGCTCCCAATGCTTGAGATTTCCAAGACTGACGCCCAGCTTGTCCGCATATTGTTTTTGCGTCAGCCCCAGTTTCGTTCGGATTGCCTTGATCTGGTTGCCCTGACCATTCCTCAGAAATAGATTGTAGTCATCCAGAAGCATATCGACCGGCACTTCAAAAAGTTGCGCGATTTTCTCCATGTGCTCCGGCGGATAGAGGTCTTTGCCGTATTCTTCATAGTGGACATAGGTGCTCCGGTCTATCCCGGCGTAGTCTGCAACGTCTCTCTGCCGCAGTCCTTTCTGGTAGCGAAGCCAGCGCAGCTTGTCCGCTGTTTCGGTGATTTCTGAGAAGTCCGGGAACTGCAAATTGAACTTTTCTGCGTCCTGAAACTTGTGCGGCAGTATCACCGGAAATTGAAGAATTTGCAGCGGGGCTACTTTTACTGCATCTGATACATTGGAAATCAGAATATAGCAGCGGACTTCCACTTGCGCCAGCAGACGCCATTTTGCCTCAAAAGGCGTCCGTTCCGCCACCTGCAAGGCCGATTCTTCCGTTAGGTTAGTATAGCATTCTCTACACATCTTGCTGCATATGTTGCAAGCCGGGCGCCCTTGCTGGCGTCGAAGGTCGAGATCCCCTTGATAAGCCCGATCGTGCCGATCGAGATCAGATCCTCCTGATCGGCGGACTGCGAATAGTATTTTTTCATAATGTGTGCCACCAGGCGGAGATTGCGTTCGATCAGAATGTTGCGGGCCTCCAGATCGCCCTCGGCGCTGCGTTTTAGGTATATGCGCTCCTCTTCGGCAGTGAGCGGCTTCGGGAACGAGCCGCCGCCGGAGATGCGCAGCGATGTGAGCATACTGCTGAGCATCAGCCAGACTGCTGCGGAAAGCATAGGCTTTCACCTCCACAGAAAGCCTATGTCCGACCGGCAAGTCCAGATTCCGGTTTGCAAATATTTCGGGATATGGTATGATGGAGAAAAAGGAGGGCGCGCGATGAGGCGGTTTCTGCTTCGGCTGGCGTGGCTGACCATTTTCCTATGCGTGCCGGTTCAGACGGCTGCTCTGGCAGCGGAACCGGCAGAGCCTCTGACGGTGCGGGCTGTGTTTGAAGGGCAGCTGCCGCTTGCCGGGATGCGGTTTAACGTGTACCGGGTCGCAGACCGTTCCGGCGGCGGGACGTGGAGCCTTGAGCCGCGTTTCAAAGCGTATCAGACGCGGCTGGAAACGCAGAACGGCGGGACGGAAGCATGGGCCGCGCTTGCGCGCGTGCTGGAAAAGGTGGCCTTGATGGAGGAAGCCTGCCTGCCGGACGTTTCTGCGGAGACAGACGAGGATGGTACGGCAGTCCTTGACGCGCTGCGGCCCGGCCTGTATCTGCTGAGCGGGCAGAGCGTCTGCGTGAACCGGCAGATCTATACGCCGTCGCCTATGCTGATCGTCTGCCCCGCGGAGTGCGCGGCAGAGCCGGAGCTGACCCGCAGTCCGGAAAAGGCGGATTATTCCGTCCAGATCGTCTGGGACGATGAAAAGACGCCGGAGCAGCGGCCGGGATCGCTGCCCGTCCAGCTGATGTGCGACGGGAAAGCCTATGGCCGCCCGGTTCTTTTATCCGAAGAACAGGACTGGCATTATACATGGAGCAGTCTGCCGACGGCGCATTACTGGGCGCTTGCGGAGCAGGTCGTTCCCGGCTATCTCGACGCGGAGGTGCAGAAAGAGGGGACAGTCTTCCGCGTGACCTATGCCGCAGCGCAGCCGGAACCGAAGCCTCAGCCAGAGGCCGGGGAAGCGCCGGAAACCGGAAAGCGCGGCTGGCTTGCAGCACCTGCGCTCATACTGATCGCCGCAGCGGGGATATTCCTGCGGAATCTACGAAAAAAATCAAAAAAAGCTTGACTGTAAACCTGCTTGATACTGTACGCTGAGGGCAGGAGGGATGCATATGACGATCAAGGAGATCGAAACACTGTCTGGACTGCCGCGGGCCAACATCCGGTATTATGAATCGGAGGGGTTGATCGCGCCCAAGCGGGCGGAGAACGGCTACCGGGAATATTCGCAGGCCGATGCAGAGGTGCTGCTGCGCGTGAAGCTGCTGCAGGCGCTGCCGTGGTATCTGGTGCTGCAGGCCGCAGGCGTGGACCCCAAGGCGAGGCTGACTTCTATCTGGCTGAGCATACTCGGCATGGTTACAATGCTTGTGCTCGAACCGCTGCTTCTGCCGACGAGGCGCTTGCAGCCGCCGCGCGGCAGCTGCTGGACGAGCCGCTGCAGGAGCTTCACACACAGGCCGCAGGCTATCAGATCGACTATTCCCTCACCATGACCGGCTTCACCGGCCTTGCCGAAGACGGCTCACTGGAGCTTCCGCGAAATACGACCGGAAGCTATACGCTGTCCTTCGATATGCGGAAGCTGGATGGGTAACGCATCGACCCTGCAGCCAAATGAGCAAGCGGATACAGATCTGCTGCGGCTTTTCACAAAAAATTCTGCTTCCGCCGGGCGGAACAGGAACCCTGCCAATTGCAGCCGGGTTTCCCTGGTTCTTTGCATAAAACAGGCGCAGCCTGCACCGGGGCACGCGCAAAAACCGGGCCGTCCGCAGAGGGACGGCCCGGCTCTGATTGCATTCGTTCAGTCGACGATCTCGACGCTGACCTTCTGGCCGGTGCGCTGGGCAACGGACTTGATGATCGTGCGGATCTCCTTGGCGATGCGGCCCTGACGGCCGATGAGCTTGCCCATGTCCTCAGGAGCAACGCGAAGCTCAAGCACGGTCGTCTCGCCTTCTACCTCAGTGACCGTAACGCTGTCGGGATTATCGACCAGACTTTTTGCCATATACAGCAAAAGATCCTTCATGCCGGTACCCCAGACTTACAGGACGTTTGCCTTCTTGAGAAGACCGCGGACGGTGTCGCTGGGCTGTGCGCCGTTCTTGATCCACTGCTTGGCCTTGTCGGCGTCGATGGTGATGGCGTTGGCCTCGTTCTTCGGGTCGTAGGTGCCGATCTCTTCGATGCAGCGGCCGTCGCGCGGGAAGCGGGAATCGGCGACAACGATGCGGTAATACGGCTCCTTCTTGGCGCCCATTCTTCTCAGTCTGATCTTAACCATGATTGTTCCTCCAAAAATAAATCGAGTTTTTCTTATTTCGTAAAGCCAAATCTGTTACGGCTGAAACGATGTGTTGACAGGATGCTTACAGGCCGGGGAAGCCGCCGAGGCCACCCATGCCGCCGAGCTTGCCCATGCGCTTCATCTTGCGCGAGGCGCCGGGGCCGGAGAACTGCTTCATCATCTGATTCATCATGTCAAACTGCTTGAGCAGCTTGTTGATGTCCTCGACCTTCACGCCGGAGCCGAGCGCGATGCGCCGCTTGCGGCTGGAGTTGAGCACGGATGGATTCTCGCGCTCGTACGGGGTCATGGACTGGATGATGGCGGCGGTGCGGGCCATGGCCTTTTCGTCGACCTGCGCGCCCTTGAGCGCTCCGGCGTTCATGCCGGGCATCATGGCCGCGATCTCGTCGAGCGAGCCCATATTTTTCAGCTGCGAGAGCTGATCGTAGAAATCGGAAAGGGTGAATTTATTGCTCTTGAGCTTCTGCTCCAGCTCGGCGGCCTTCTTTGCGTCGAACGCGGCCTCCGCCTTTTCGATCAGCGTGAGCATATCGCCCATGCCGAGGATACGAGAGGCCATGCGGCCGGGGTGGAACGGCTCGATCTGGTCGAGCTTTTCGCCGGTGCCGATAAATTTGATGGGCTTGCCGGTCACGGCCTTGATGGAAAGCGCCGCGCCGCCTCTTGCGTCGCCGTCGAGCTTGGAGAGCATGACGCCGGTGATGTCCAGATACTCGTCGAAGGTCTTGGCTGCGCTGACGGCATCCTGACCGGTCATTGCATCGACCACGAGCAGAATTTCGTCCGGGTTGACTGCGGCCTTGACGGCCTTGAGCTCGTCCATGAGCGCCTCGTCAACGTGCAGACGGCCTGCGGTGTCGAGGAAGACCATGTCGTTGCCGTGCCGCACGGCGTGAGCGACGGCTGCCTTTGCGATATCGACCGGGTTTGTCTGGCCCATTTCGAAAACGGGAATGCCGAGCTGTCCGCCGACGACCTGCAGCTGCTTGATGGCGGCGGGGCGATAAATGTCGCAGGCTGCAAGCAGCGGATTTTTGTTCTGCTTTTTAAATAAGCCCGCGAGCTTTGCGCCGTTGGTCGTCTTGCCTGCGCCCTGCAGGCCGACCAGCATCACGACGGTCGGCGGCTGGGAAGCGATCTTGATCTTCTGGTTCTCGCTGCCCATGAGCGCGGTCAGCTCTTCGTTGACGATCTTGACGATCATCTGCGCGGGCGTGAGGCTTTCGAGCACGTCCGTGCCGACGCAGCGCTCGGTCGTCTTTTTGATGAAGTCCTTGACGACCTTGTAGTTGACGTCGGCCTCGAGCAGCGCCAGACGGATCTCGCGCATGGATTCCTTGACGTCGGCCTCAGACAGGCGGCCCTTGCCGCGCAGCTTTTTGAACGCGTTCGAGAGCTTTTCGGTTAAGCCTTCAAATGCCATGTGTTACTCCTTTATTTCCCGCACGGCGCGCAGGATCGCGCCGGCCTGCGGCGCAGCCCCCGGAACAGAAGCAAGCGCCTGCGCGTTCTGTGTGATCGTATCCAGTGCGGATTCCAGCCGCCGGTCGCGCGCGATGCAGCCGAGCGCAGCTTCATAGCCCTCCAGCAGCTCCTCGGCGCGGGCAAGCGTATCGTGGACGCCCTGTCGGCTGATCCCGGCAGCGGATGCGATCTCGCTGAGAGAATAGTCCTGATTATAGTAGAGATCGAACAGGCCCCGCTGCTTTTCGGTCAGCAGCTCGCCATAATAGTCGTACAGCAGCGTCATGGTGAGCGCATCAGACCGCATGGCAAGACCCCCAGATCAATCGTTCCGGTATACTATACAAGATTTTATCCCGGCTGTCAAGTGTTTTTCCTTGACAGCACGCACATAAAATTGGCGGGACACGGGCTTGCGCTGATGACATTGCCTCTTTCCGGCAGAGCGCAGATGTGGTAGAATAGGGTATATCGCGAATTCCAGACAGGAGAGCTTCCTATGAACCATGAATCACAACAGCAGTTTGACCCTGAAAACGCACCCGCGTTCGAACGCCTGCGCGACCGCAGGCGCGCAAAGCGCCGCCGGGTGCTCCGCGTCGCGCTGACGCTTCTTGTGTGCGCGGCACTGCTGGGCGGCGCAGTCTATTACGCGCACCGGCAGATCGTAAAGCCCTATCTCGATACGCCGGTCACGAGCGGCGAGACGGATACGCCCTCTGAGCCGGAGGCCGCCGTCCCGGAGGCGCCGGTGCAGGAGCCTGAACCGGAACCGCTGCCCGAACCCGAACCGGAGCCTGAGCCTGAGCCAGAACCCGAACCGGAGCAGCCTGCCCTGACGCTGGCGCAGGCGTCGGAGAATACCAGAACGCTCGATCTGGAGCTGTATTCGTCGTCCGCCGTGCTGGTCGACGTGCAGAGCGGGACGGTGCTGGCCGAAAAGGGCATGGACGAAAAAATTTACCCCGCATCCATGACGAAGGTCATGACGCTGCTGGTGGCGGCGGAGAATCTGCCGGATCTCGACGCAACATTCACCATGACGCAGGCCATTATCGATCCGCTGTATCTTGCGGGCGCGTCGATGGCGGGCTATGTGAACGGCGAGACGGTCACGATGCGCGATCTGCTGTACGGCGCAGTCGTGCCCTCCGGCGCGGAGGCGACGGAGGCGCTGGCGCAGGCCGTGGCCGGAAGCGAGGAAGCGTTCGTCGCCATGATGAACGAAAAGGCCGCGGCGCTGGGGCTTGCAAACACGCATTTTATGAACACCAGCGGCCTGCACGACGAGAACCACTATTCCACGGTGCGCGAGATCGCCCTGATCTTGCAGGCAGCGCTGGAAAACGAGACATGCACCGAAATACTGAGCGCGGAAAATTACCGGGCCAGCGAAACGGAGCAGCACCCGGACGGGCTTGCCATGACGAACAAATTCCTCTACCGCGTCCACCACGAATATGCCCTGAACGGCGCGGAAATTACAGCCGCCAAGACGGGCTATACCGCCGAGGCCATGAACTGCTGTGCCAGCGCAGGAACCACCCCGGACGGCAGAAGCGTGATCTGCGTGACGGCGAACGCGTGGACAGGCGAGTTCTGTATTGAGGACCATATTGCGCTCTATACAAAATACTGCGGCAGCACAGAAGCTGAATAACGGGAGGATGCCGGATATGAAAAAGCTGTCCCCGCGCGTCTGGCTGACGCTCATTCTTGTCGGCATGGTCGGCCAGTTTGCCTGGACGATCGAAAATATGTATTTTAATGTCTACCTTTATAATACCATCTCCACCGACCCCGGCTATATCTCCGCCATGGTCGGCTGGAGCGCGGCTGCCGCCACGCTGACGACGCTGCTGATGGGCGCGCTGTCCGACCGCGTGGGAAAGCGCAAGCTGTTTATCTGCGGCGGCTATCTGCTTTGGGGCCTTTCTACGGCGGCGTTCGGCCTCGTGACAGTCGAAAACGCGGCGAAGCTGTTCCCGGCGGCCTCTGCGACGGCTGCCGCGGCGGTGATGATCGTCGTGCTCGACTGCGTCATGACGTTTTTCGGCTCGACGGCCAACGACGCGGCGTTCAACGCGTGGATCACCGACACCGTGCCGAACGCGGCGCGGGGCAAGGCTGAATCCGTGCTGGCCATTCTGCCGCTGATCTCCATGCTCGTCATTTTTGGCCTGTTCGACGGCATGACACAGCGCGGGCAGTGGCAGAAATTCTTTGCGATCTTCGGCGGACTCGTTGTTCTGACGGGAGTTGTGTCCGTCTTCCTGATCCCGGAGCCGAAGCTGGAGCCGAGACGGGACAATGGTCTAAAAAACCTTGTCTACGGGCTTCGCCCGTCGGTCGTGCGGGGAAATCCAGCGCTCTATCTGTCCTTCGCGGCGTTCTGCCTGTTTTCCGTGGCCGTGCAGGTCTTTTTCCCGTATCTCATCATCTATATGCAGAACTATCTGCATTTTGACGGCTATGCCCTTGTGCTGGGCATTGTGCTGATCTTCGCGTCGGTCGTGAGTGTGCTCTCCGGCCGCGTGATCGACCGGCTCGGCGAGCTGCGGTGCGTGCTTCCGGCGGCGGGGGTCATGTTCGCGGGACTGCTTGGGATGTTCTTCGCGCGGTCGATGCTGGCCGTGATCCTGACGGGCTGCATTATGATGTCCGGCTATATGCTGGTCACGGCGATTTTGTCCGGCGTCATCCGCGACCATACGCCTGCCGGAAAGGCCGGGCATTTTCAGGGCATCCGCATGATCTTCGGCGTTCTGCTGCCGATGATCTTCGGCCCGGCTATCGGCGCGGCGGTCATTCGCGGCAGCGATTCGACCTATGTTGACCTCGGCGTGGTAAAAACCGTGCCGACGCCGTCCATTTTTCTGGCGGCTGCCATTGTGCTGCTGCTGATTCTGCCGCCGGTGCTGGCGCTTAAAAAGAAGGAGGGGACAAAATGCTGACACCTTGGGGCGAAGCGCTGGACAAGAACGCTGTTTTGCAGGAATATCCCCGCCCGCAGCTCGTGCGGGAAAGCTATTACAATCTTAACGGCCTCTGGGACTACGCCATCACGGCCTCCGACGCCTGCCCCGGCGCGTGGGACGGGGAGATCCTCGTACCGTTTTCGCCGGAAGCGCCACTGTCCGGGGTGGGCCGAATTCTGAAGCCCGGGCAGGTGCTCTGGTACCGGCGGACGCTGCCGTTTGCAAAGCCGGACGGCGGGCGGATGCTGCTGCACATCGGAGCCGCTGACCAGCGGGCCTGGGTGTACGTCAACGGCCTGCTTGCCGGGACGCACACGGGCGGCTATACGGCCTTTACATTGGATATGACAAAGCTTCTGCGGGATGGCGAAAACATCCTGACTGTCGCCGTGCGCGACGATACGGACGCTGTACCCCTCTCGCGCGGCAAGCAGAAGACGAAGCGCGGCGGCATCTGGTACACGCCGCAGAGCGGCATCTGGCAGACCGTCTGGGCCGAGCACGTGCCGGAGAACTATGTGCAGGCGCTCCTGTTCACGCCGGAGCTGCCGGAGGGACGCGTCCGTTGGAGGCTCGCCGCGCCCGCGCCGAAGGGCGCTCGAATCGAAATTTCCTATCAGGGAACGCCCGTCGGCAGCGGCGAAACGGACGAGGACGGCTGCGGCAGCGCCGTTCTGCCGCCGGAGCAGCTGCACCTGTGGTCGCCGGAGGCGCCGAACCTCTACGACGTGACCATCACGCTGGGGGACGATACCGTCAGAAGCTATTTCGCCATGCGCACCGTCGGCACCGGGAAGGACGCGGCGGGCCATCCGTGCCTGCTCTTAAACGGGCAGCCGTATTTCCACCATGGCGTGCTCGATCAGGGCTACTGGCCGGACGGATTATACACCGCGCCGTCGGACGAGGCGCTGATCTATGATATTACGCTCATGAAGCGGCTGGGCTTCAATATGCTGCGCAAGCACATCAAAATTGAGCCTATGCGCTGGTATTACCACTGCGACCGGCTGGGGATGCTGGTCTGGCAGGATATGCCATCCGGCGGCGGACAGTACAATCTGCTGACCATCTCCGCGCCGCTCATCACCGGCGTTCATCTCAAGGACAGCCATTACCGGCTTTTTGCCCGCACGGACGCGGAGGGGCGCGACAGCTACACCCGTGAGCTGGAAGAACTGGTCGCGCAGCTGCAGAACTGCCCGTGCATTGTCCTGTGGGTGCCGTTCAACGAGGGCTGGGGACAGTTTGACGCGAAAAACGCAGTGCGGCTGATCCGCAGGCTCGACCCCACGCGGCTGATCGACCACGCCAGCGGCTGGCATGATCAGGGCGTGAGCGACGTGAAGAGCCTGCACGTGTACTTCAAGCCGTACCGCTTTAAGCCTGACAAAAAGGGCCGCGCGGTCGTCCTGTCGGAGTTCGGCGGGTACAATCTGCCGGTTGCGGGACATACCTGGAACGCGAAAAACTTCGGCTACAAGGGCTATCAGACGCCCGAGGCACTGGGCGAGGCGGTCAAAACGCTCTATGAAACGCAGATCGTCCCCGCGTGCAAGTCCGGCCTTGCCGCCGATGTGTACACGCAGCTGAGCGACGTGGAGGACGAGGTCAACGGCTTTGTGACCTACGACCGGCGCGTGGAAAAGCTGCCGGAGGCGCTGATGCGGGCCATTGCGCGGGAGCTGAAAGGAGACTGACCATGAAAAAACGGATTTTGGCGCTGCTTCTGGCGCTGACGCTGCTGGTGCCCGGCGGCTGCACGGTGCGCGACACGGTGCAGATCGTGGAATCCAGCGCTACGACGCTGCAGGAGCTGGCGGACGCTGCGCTGTCCGAGGAGACGGAAGCGCCCGAATCGGGTGAGCAGTTTGTGACCGCCGAGGACCCGGAGGTCACACAGACCGCCGACACGGTCGATGCGCACGCGTATTATTACGACGCGGAGCACGTCGTTCTGTATCTCGATACCTACGGTCATCTGCCGGACAACTACATGACCAAGGAGGAAGCCCGTGCGCTCGGCTGGGAGGGCGGCAGCGTGGAAGCGTATCAGGCCGGAGCCGCCATCGGCGGCGACCGCTTCGGCAACCGCGAGGGGCTTCTGCCGGAGGAAACAGGAAGAACCTATACCGAATGCGATATCAACACGCTCGGCGCGGACTCGCGCGGGGCCGAGCGCCTGATCTTCTCGAACGACGGACTGTACTTTTACACATCCGACCACTACGCGTCGTTTACGGAGCTGACCGTGGACGGAGGCACCGTCATATGGAACTGACATACCGCATCGACTGCCGGGAGCTGACCTCCCGCGCAGCCGCGCACGACTGCTTTGCGCGCGTGTTCGCGCTGCCCGCGTTTTACGGGCGCAATCTCGACGCGCTGTACGACGTGCTGACGGAACTGCCGCCGTGCACGCTCCTGTTGGAGCATACCGGCTGCCTGTATGACGCGCTCGGGCCATATGCGGAAAAGCTGCTCGGCGTCTTCCGCGACGCAGCACGGGAGAATCCAAATATCCAGATTCAAGAAGATATCAAAACTTTTTGAGCATTTTTCGTACCTTGTCTATATTGCCAGAAAACAGGCGTTTTTCCTTGTGCGAATTGTCAATTTACAAAGTGCGGCATCGTCGGATAAAATACGCAATATGAACGAATTGTGAATAAGTCGTTCAAGAAAGAGAAATCAAGGAGGAACTCTATGGAAATCCAAACTGGCGCATTGGTTATTGTCCTTGCGTACATGGTCGGCATGATGATCATCGGCTACGTCGTCGGCAAGATCAACATCAAGGGCAGCGCGGACTATCTCGTTGCCGGCCGCAGAATGGGCCTGTTCATGGTCGCGTTCTCGCTGTCTGCCAACAACATCGGCGGCGGCAGCACCACCGGCCTTGCGCAGAAAGCGTTCGGCGCATGGGGCGTCAGCGCGATCTGGTACGTCCTGGCCGCATCTCTGGCCATGATCCCGCTGGCCTACTTTGCACCCAAGATCCGCAAGACCATGGCGATCACGATCCCCGAGGTCGTTGGCCGCCGCTTCGGCAAACTCTCCAGCAACTTCACGGCAGTTCTCAGCGTTCTGTCGCTGTTCTGCCTGACCTCCTCTCAAATCGGTGCTTCCGGTGCTGTTATCAACGCGCTGATCCCGACGATCCCTCTGAACGTCTGCCTGCTGCTGGCCGGCTTCGTCACCATCTTCTACACGACCTTCGGCGGCATGATCGCGGATCAGGTTTCCGACCTTATCCAGTTCGGCATCATTCTCGTCGGTCTTGCCATTGCAACGCCGATCGTTCTGAAGTACGCCGGCGGCTGGGCTGCGATCTCCGCTGCTCTGCCCGGAGAAAAGCTGAACATGACCCAGATCGGCTGGGCCTCCATCATCGGCTACTTCTTCAACTACTTCTGCACCTTCCTCTGCGGCCCCGAGATGGTCTCCCGCTTCGAGACCTGCAAGGACGAGAAGACTGCGGTTCGCGCCTCCTTCCTCTGCGCCATTCTCATGGCTGCTATGGCAGTCTTCCCGACCCTCCTCGGCCTTGCCGCTTTCGCGCTGAAGGATCAGCTGCCCGGCCTTGCCGAGAACGGCTCCAACGCCATGATGGTCGTCACTGGCACCTATGCGCCCGGCATCATCACCGGCCTCATCTCCGCCGCCATCATCTGCGCGACCATGTCCTCGGCAGACTCCAATCTGCTGTGCATGTCCACGATGATCATCAACGACATCTATCCCGGCTTCGGCGGCAAGAAAAAGCTGAATGACAAGCAGACCATCTTCTATACCCGTGCCTGCAACGTCATCGCGGCGCTCATCGCCATGTGCATCTCCATGTTCGGCGTTTCCCTCGTCGCCATGAACACCTTCGCATTCGGCATCCGCTGCGCAGGCCCGTTCGCGGCTTACGGCCTCGGCCTTGCCGTTCCGAAGGCAACAAAGAACTCCGGCCTGATCTCCATCTTCACCGGCACCATCGCTTTCGTCGTCTGGCAGCTCCTGTCCAACGGCGGTACGCTGTGGTTCATGATGCCGGTCGTCTTCGGCAGCCTTGTCTCCGTCATCACGTTCTATGTTGTGAACCTGATCGAGTGGAAGCGCGGCGTTCCCGCTGCCCCCTCCGCTTACGCTGTCGAGGAAGCCAAGTAATCCCTCTTCCCCCAACTGAAACCGCCCGCCCTGCCGCATGGCAGGGCGGGTTTTCTGCCTCTTGACATTTTCTGCAGAGTTCGTTAAAATAGTTTCTGTTCATCGGAGGGTCGATTCATTGATTATTCGGCTGGATAAGATGCCGGGCATGCGTCCGGGGTTTTATCCGGTCTTTTTTTGGAGTTGAAGCTATGGAAAACCAGAAAAATGATTTCCTGAACGGGCCAATTCTTTCCCCGCTGCTGCGGTTTGCGGGGCCGGTGCTGCTGGCGCTGTTTCTGCAGGCGATGTACGGCGCGGTCGATTTGATCGTTGTCGGAAAATTCGCGGGCACAGCGGACATCTCCGCCGTCTCGACCGGCAGTCAGGCTATGCAGCTTGTCACATCGCTTCTCGTCGGGCTCACAACGGGCGTGACCGTTCTTCTGGGCCAGAAGATCGGCGAGGGCAGGCCGGACGAAGCCGGGAATGTCGTCGGCAGCGCGATCTGCCTGTTCGTGTGCGTCGCGCTTGCGCTAACGGCGCTGCTTTCTGCGCTGACCGAGCCATTCTGCCGTCTGCTGCAGGCCCCAGAGGAGGCCTTTGTTCCCACGACACAGTATGTGCGCATCTGCTCGGCGGGAACGCTGTTCATTGTGGCGTTCAACGTCATCGGCAGCGTCTTCCGCGGGCTTGGCGACTCCAAAATGCCGCTGATCACGGTTGCGATCGCGTGCGTTACAAACATTTTCGGCGATCTGCTGCTGGTAGACGTATTCCAGATGGGTGCAGCCGGCGCGGCGCTTGCAACGGTGTTCGCACAGGCGGTCAGCGTGATTTTGTCCCTGTTCGTCATCATGCGCCGCAAACTGCCCTTTACGTTCCGCAAGGAGCAGCTGCGCTTTGACCGGCCGCTCACAGCCGGAATTCTGCGTCTCGGCATTCCGATTGCGCTGCAGGACGTGCTGGTCGGCGTGTCGTTCCTCGTCATTCTGGCTATTGTCAATTCTCTGGGACTCTTGCAGTCTGCCGGCATGGGCATTGCGGAAAAGGTCTGCGCGTTCGTCATGCTGCTGCCGTCGGCATTTTCTCAATCCGTGTCCGCGTTTGTCGCGCAGAATACCGGCGCAGGTAAGCCGGAACGCGCAAAAAAAGCGCTGCGCTACAGCGTCGCCGTCTCGCTGTGCATCAGCGTGTTTGTGTTTTACTTCAATTTCTTCCATGGCGATCTGCTCGCTGGAATTTTTGCAAACGACCATGCCGTCATTCTCGAAGCGGCAGACTATCTCAAGGCCTACGCCATCGACTGTCTGCTGACCTCATTCCTATTCTGCTTTGTCGGCTATTTCTCCGGCCTCGGCAAGACAGTCTTTGTCATGACGCAGGGCATTCTGGGCGCGTTCGGTGTCCGTATCCCCGTGTCGTTCGCCATGTCCCGGCTGCCGAACGTGCGCCTGTTCTACATCGGCCTCGCGACCCCCTGCTCGACCGTTGT
>OGGU01001388.1_pt1 | contig 14450 bp, 10 predicted proteins | sample 1571241 | NCBI WGS metagenome assembly OGGU01 (sample SAMEA2581934, study PRJEB24529) | metagenome | biome: Human gut stool | place: China | collected 2011
TTTGACCAGCTGGGCAAAACCGGCAGCCGGGAGGCCGTCACCGCCGCCGGGGACTATCTCAGCGGGGCGCTGTATGCCCTGCTGCGGCAGCTGTATCGCCGGGGCGGCGGCAACGAGGACTTCTTCGCCGTGTCCCCCGGGGACTATGACGGCGGCCTGGTGCAGGCGGACATGACCATGAGCCAGGTGCGGTACCGCCGGGCCCTGAGCCAGGCGGAGGAGGTCCAGGAGATCACCCCGGACACCCTGACCGCCGGGTATCCCGGCCTGGGTCAGAGCGTGGCCCAGGTAATCCACAACACCGACGAGCGGTGCAAGAGCCTGCAATAACATTCAAAACAAGGAGGTATCCCCCATGTCTGACGAGACGAAAGCCAGCGCCACCGTGTCCGACTACCTCCGGTGGCGGGGCGACCTGACCTTTGCCCAGGACGGGTTCAACGAGGTGGACAACCTGCTCCTGTGCATCATTTCCTATATCAAGCTGGAGAACATCCCCCGGCTGCGCAGCTTCGACCCTCAGGACGCCATGCCCATGGGAGACGTGTGCCGCCTGCTGACGGAGGAGGACGAGCAACTGGGCCTGTCCACCCTGGACTACATCCCTCTGATGCGCCAGGCGGCGGAGACGCCCCGGTTCCGGGAGGTGTCCCTGTTCGCCTTTGAGAGCCTCCACGACGAGGACCGGCAGATGCAGTTTGCCGCCGTGTCCTTCCTGCTGCCGGACGGCAGCGTATACGCCGCCTACCGGGGCACGGACATGACCATTGTGGGCTGGCAGGAGGACTTCAACATGAGCTTCCTTTCCGCCGTCCCCGCCCAGGTGAAGGCCGCGGAGTATGCCGGGGCCGTGGCCCGGGCCTGCCCCCGGCGTGCCCTGCGCATCGGCGGACACTCCAAGGGAGGAAATCTGGCGGCCTGGGCGGCGGTCCACCTGGACGAAAAGCTCCAGCGCAAGCGGCTTATCGCCGCCTATAACAACGACGGTCCGGGCTTCAGCCGGGACCTGGTGGACACCCCCAGCTATCAGGCGGTGGCGGATCGGCTGTTCACCTATATCCCCGCCTCCTCCATCGTGGGGGTCCTGCTGGAGCACGCCGAGGACTATGAGGTGGTGGACAGCACCGCCCGGTCCATTATGCAGCATGAGCCCCTGTCCTGGTGCGTGGAAGGCCCCCGGTTCGTCCACCTGGGCCAGCGGTCCCAGCTGGGCCAGCTGTCCGACGGAGTGCTGCGGGAGTGGATCGGCTCCATGAGCCCCCAGGAGCGGGAGCAGTTCTCCCGGGCGTTTTTCGACATCCTCAGCCGGGGCGGCCGCACTAAGACCCTGGAGGACCTGCGCAGCGGCGGTCTGGCCGCCGGAGCGGCCCTGATCCGGGAGTATGCCGGGGCCGACGAGGAGAAGAAAAAGATCATCTCCGAGATCTTCCGCCGTCTGGCGGTGGACGTGAAGGACGAGCTGGTGAAGGCCGCCGGAGCCGGGGTGCGCCGGGCCGGGGAGTCCATCCTGGCCACGGGCCAGGCCATCGCCGACCTGCGGAAATGAGGATTTTGTCCTGAATATCGAGTTTACTGCCGTGTTTTGCGTGACATGGCAGTAAATTTTTACCATTTTGAAAACTTTTGTTACCAATCTGTAATTTTTTGTAGCTTTTTTGAAACCATTGTGGTATAGTATCTCTTGTCGTTAGAAAATCCCCTTATGGAAAGGAAGTCTTACCCATGGTATCCCGACGTTTCGCCTGTCTGTTTCTGGCCGTGTCCATGACGCTGTCCAGCATCTGGATCGTCAGCGCAGATCAGAGCCATCAGATACAGGACGCGGCTGAGGCCGCCGCCAGCTACTCCGCCGCCGTGCAGGCGCTGGAGGAGGCCGGCCTGTCCCAGTCCGCCCAGGCCAATTCCAACATCGCCATCGACCTGGGGATGCTGGAGCAGGAGGAGACGGTGGACCTGTCCCAGCTGGCCGTTCAGGCGGTGCAGCTGCAGCAGGAGGAGGAAGCCAGGCAGGCGGAAGCCGCCCGCCAGGCCAACCGCGAGGCCGCCCGCCGCACCGGCCGTCAGGCCGCCCGCCAGGCCCTGCTGGACGCCTATGACGGCGCCATGGCCGCCCGTCAGATCACCGTGTACGCCGCACCCAGCGACAGCGCCGCCTCCCTGCGGACCCTGCGCCAGGGCAAGGTGGCCCGGCTCAACGACGTCACCGAGGACGGCAATTGGTATCAGATCACCTTCAGCGGCACCACCGGCTATGTCCGGGCTGACGGGTGCCAGACCGTGCAGTACAGCGACTACGCCGGCACCTCCGCCGTGAAGAGCGCCCGGGAGGACCTGGTGGACTATGCAAAGTCCTTCCTGGGCACCCGGTATGTGTGGGGTGGGGCCTCCCCCAGCGGGTTCGACTGCTCGGGCTTCACCATGTACGTCTACGCCCACTTTGGCTATCGCATGTCCCACGGGGCCAGCGACCAGCTGTACGCCTTCACCCGGGTGTCCACCGCGGAGCGGCTGGCCGGGGACCTGGTGTTCTTCTCCTATGGCGGCGGCGACATCTCCCACGTGGGCATCTATCTGGGCGGCGGGGCCTTCATCCACGCCACCTCCAACGGTGGGGTCAAGATCAGCTATTTCGATGGCTATTACAGCAGCACCTATGTGGGTGCGGTGCGGATCCTGGCCGACTGACAACGATTTACTCTCTCATCCCCCCTTTGCTTCTCCGCGCAGCGTGGGACCGCTGCGCGGAGAACTATTTTTTCTGCCGGGTTTCACCGAATCCGTTTGCCGTATTTTCGCTTTTGTGCACGATTCAAAGACAAAAACACTTATTTTGGCGATGAAGGGTTGACCTTTCCGCATTTTCCCCCTATAATGAAGAAACTGACGATTTCTTTACATAAGGAGGCGATGCGGCGTGGCCGCCATCAACCGCAGCACCGATATGACCACCGGCTCCATCTGGAAGCGCATGGTCAGCTTTGCAGTGCCGGTCTTTTTGGGCAATCTCTGCCAGCAGCTGTACAACACGGTGGACAGCGTCATCGTGGGCAAATTTGTGGGCAAGCAGGCTCTGGCCGCTGTGGCCAGCAGCGGCAACCTCATTTTTATGATGACAGGCTTTTTTATGGGCCTGTTCATCGGGGCGGGCATCGTCATCGCCCAGTATTTCGGGGCCAGGAACTATGAAAAGGTCCGCTCCGCTGTGCACACGGACATCGCCTTTGCCCTGTGCTGCGGTGTGCTGCTGACCCTTCTGGGCGTGTTCTTCACCCCCACCCTCCTCACCTGGATGCGGACACCGGCGGATGTTCTGTCCACGTCCATCCTGTATTTCCGGCTGTACTTCCTGGGAAGCCTGGCCACCATCCTGTATAACGCAGGCATGGGCATTCTGCAGGCGGTGGGCGACAGCCGCAGCCCCCTGTACTATCTGGTTATCTCGTCGGTGGTCAACGTGGCCCTGGACCTGCTGTTTGTGGGGGCCATGGATATGGGCGTGGCAGGTGCCGCCGTAGCCACCGTGATCAGCCAGGTGGTCAGCGCCGTCCTGTGCATCATCAAGCTGACCCGGTCCGACGGGCCGTACCGGCTGGAGATCAAGCGCATCGGCTTTGATCTGCCCCTGCTGAAGAAAATCACCTCCCAGGGTGTTCCCTCCGGCGTGCAGAACTCCATCATCGCCATCGCCAACGTGGTGGTGCAGTCCAACATCAACACCTTCGGCTCCGACGCCATGGCGGGCTGCGGCTCGTATTCCAAGGTGGAGGGCTTCGTGTTCCTGCCCATCACCGCCTTCGCTATGGCTCTGACCACCTTCATCGGCCAGAATCTGGGAGCGGGGCAGTTTGACCGGGCCAAGCAGGGCGCGCGGATCGGCATCCTGTGCTCCATGGCCATGGCGGAGCTCATCGGCGTGGCGCTGTTTTTCCTGGCCCCCTATGCCATGCAGCTGTTCAACGACGACCCGGCCGTGGTGGCCATCGGTGTGCGCCAGTCCCACATCGAGGCACTGTTCTTCTGCTTCCTGGCCTTTGCCCACGGTGTGTCCGCCGTGCTGCGGGGCGCGGGCCGGGCCCAGGTGCCTATGTACACCATGCTGGGCTGCTGGTGCATCCTGCGGGTCAGCTATATCACCCTGGCCCTGAAGGTCTGGCCGGATATTGCCACCATCTTCTGGGCCTATCCCATCACCTGGAGCGTCAGCTGCGTGGTGTTCCTGATTTATTACCTGAAGGCCGACTGGGTCCACGCCCTGGAAAAGAGCCTGTAAATATGCTTCAACCCCTCTGCGAAAAGTTTTCGCAGAGGGGTTGAGACTGTCCAAAAAAGGCGAAGCCCTTTTTGGACAAAAGGCTTGCAGTCTGCCGCGCGCATAATTTGTTCGCTGAAAGCGAACAAATTCCACACTTGCAGACTGAGAAGTATTTTCGCCCAGGTACACGCCCCGGGCGAAAATGGATTGCATTTCATTTGCCGCCTGCGGGCGGCAAACTCTGCGAGGCTATTTTGACAGAGCAACGTGTCCCACCGGGGCGCATTTTTTGCGAAAGTGTTGCATATAACACAGAATTTTTGCCGGAAAGAGGCTATAATAGAACGGATAAAATAGGGAAAGAGGGGTTTTCTGATGTTCTGCACAAGAAAGGTCAATGACGATTACACCTGGGTGGGGGCCGACGGCCGCCGCCTGGCTATGTTCGAGGGCGTCTATGACGTGCCCCGGGGCATCTCCTTCAACAGCTATCTGCTGATGGACGGGAAAACGGTGCTGTTCGACACCGCCGACGCCTCCGTGTGCCGCAGCTTTCTGGAAAACGTGGCCCACGGGCTGGGAGGCCGGGCCCTGGATTACCTGGTGGTGCAGCACATGGAGCCGGACCACGCCGCCGATATCCGGGACCTGCTGACCCGGCACCCGGAGACCACCGTGGTGTGCTCCGCCGCCGCCAGGAATATGCTGGCCCAGTTCTTCGGCCCCGGGTACGAGGGCCGCATCAGCGTGGTGAAGGAGGGGGACACCCTCTGCACCGGGCGGCACACCCTGCATTTTGTGGCCGCGCCTATGGTCCACTGGCCGGAGGTGCTGATGACCTATGACGAGACGGACAAGCTCCTGCTGACGGCGGACGCCTTCGGCACCTTTGGTGCTTTGAACGGCGCGCTGTTCGCCGACGAGGTGAACTTCGACCGGGACTATCTGAACGAGGCCCGGCGATATTACACCAACATCGTGGGCAAATACGGGACCCAGGTCCAGGCGGTGCTGAAAAAGGCCGCCGGGCTGGACATTCAGATGCTGCTGCCCCTCCACGGCTTCGTGTGGCGGCAGGATCTGGGGTACATCCTGGGCAAATACGACCTGTGGAGCCGGTATGAGCCGGAGCAGCGGGGCGTGGTCATCGCCTATGCCTCCGTCTACGGCGGCACGGAGAACGCCGCCAACATCCTGGCCTGCCGCCTGCGGGAGCAGGGGGTGCAGGTGGAGATGTTCGACACCTCCGTCACCCCGGCGTCCTATATCCTGGCGGCGGCCTTCCGGTTCAGCCATGTGGTGCTGGCGGCTCCCACCTATAACGGCGGCGTGTTCGTCACCATGGAGAACCTGCTGCACGACCTGACGGCCCACGGCCTCAAGGGCCGCCGGGCGGCGTATATCGAAAACGGCTCCTGGGCCCCCACCAGCGCCCGGGGGATGCAGAAGCTGCTGGAGCCCCTGAACTGGGAGACGGCGGCGGACACCGTGACCCTCCGCTCCGCCCTGCGCCAGGGGCAGCAGGAGGACCTGGAGCGCATGGCCGCGCAGCTGGCCGAAAGCGTGAAGGCGTAATATATTGTCGAAAATCAGCAACATATGATGCAAAAACGGACACACCGCCTCGTGGAGACGGTGTGTCCGTTCCATTTATGCGTTGTCCTCTATGCCCTCAGGCGCAGCTCAGTTCTGCTGCTCCTTGATGGCAGCCTGTGCGGCGGCCAGACGGGCGATGGGCACGCGGAAGGGGGAGCAGGACACATAGTCCAGGCCCACCTTGTGGCAGAACTCCACGCTGCTGGGATCGCCGCCGTGCTCGCCGCAGATGCCCAGGTGGATGTCGGGACGAGTGGCGCGGCCCATTTCAGCGGCCATCTTCACCAGCTTGCCCACGCCAACCTGGTCCAGCTTGGCAAACGGATCGCTCTCATAGATCTTCTTATCATAGTAAGCGCCCAGGAACTTGCCGGCGTCGTCACGGCTGAAGCCGAAGGTCATCTGGGTCAGGTCGTTGGTACCGAAGGAGAAGAACTCCGCCTCGGTGGCGATCTGGTCGGCGGTGAGGGCGGCTCTGGGGATCTCGATCATGGTACCCACCAGGTACTTCATCTCCACACCGGCGGCGGCCAGCTCCTCATCGGCGGTCTTGACCACGATGTCCTTGACGTACTTCAGCTCCTTCACCTCGCCCACCAGGGGGATCATGATCTCAGGGACCATGTTCCAGTCAGGATGCTTCTTCTGCACGTTGATGGCGGCGCGGATGACGGCACGGGTCTGCATGGCGGCGATCTCCGGGAAGGTAACGGCCAGGCGGCAGCCGCGGTGACCCATCATGGGGTTGAACTCGTGGAGGGAAGCGATGATGTTCTTGATCTGGGCCACGGTCTTGCCCTGAGCCTTGGCCAGCTTCTCAATATCGGCCTCCTCAGTGGGCACGAACTCGTGCAGAGGGGGATCCAGGAAGCGGATGGTGACGGGGCAGCCTTCCATGGCCTCATAAATGCCCTCGAAGTCACCCTGCTGCATGGGCAGGAGCTTGGCCAGAGCGGCCTCCCGCTCCTCCACGGTGTCGGAGCAGATCATCTCGCGGATGGCATCGATGCGGTTGCCCTCGAAGAACATATGCTCGGTACGGCACAGGCCGATGCCCTGGGCACCCAGCTCACGGGCCTTGGCGGCGTCGTGGGGGGTATCGGCATTGGTGCGGACCTTCAGGCGGCGGAACTTATCGGCCCAAGCCATGATGCGGCCGAAGTCGCCGCCCACGCTGGCATCCACGGTGGGCATTGCACCGTCGTAGATATTGCCGGTGGAGCCGTCCAGGCTCAGCCAATCACCCTCGTGATAGGTCTTGCTGGCCAGGGTAAACTGCTTATTGGCCTCGTCCATGCTGATGGCGCCGCAGCCGGAGACGCAGCACTTACCCATACCGCGGGCCACAACGGCAGCGTGAGAGGTCATACCACCGCGGACGGTGAGGATGCCCTGAGCGGCCTTCATGCCCTCGATGTCCTCGGGAGAAGTCTCCAGACGGACCAGAACCACCTTCTCGCCACGGGCGTCCCAAGCCTTGGCATCCTCGGCGCTGAAAACGATCTTGCCGCAGGCGGCGCCGGGAGAGGCGGGCAGGGCCTTGCCCACAGGCTCAGTAGCCTTCAGAGCCTTGGGGTCAAACTGGGGATGCAGCAGAGTATCCAGGTTGCGGGGATCAATCATGGCCACGGCCTGCTGCTCGGAGATCATGCCCTCGTCCACCAGGTCGCAGGCGATCTTCAGGGCGGCGGGAGCAGTGCGCTTGCCGTTGCGGCACTGCAGCATGTAGAGCTTCCCATGCTCCACGGTGAACTCCATATCCTGCATGTCGCGATAGTGATCTTCCAGAATGTCGCAGACCTTGACGAACTCGTCATAAGCCTCGGGGAACTTCTCGGCCATCTCAGCGATGGGCATGGGAGTACGCACGCCGGCCACCACGTCCTCGCCCTGGGCGTTGGTCAGGAACTCGCCCATGAGCTTCTTCTCGCCGGTGGCGGGGTCACGGGTAAAGGCAACACCGGTGCCGCAATCATCACCCATATTGCCAAAGGCCATGGATTGAACGTTGACGGCAGTGCCCCAGGAATAGGGGATGTCGTTATCGCGGCGATACACGTTGGCACGGGGGTTATCCCAGGAACGGAACACAGCCTTGATGGCGCCCACCAGCTGCTCCTTAGGATCGGTGGGGAAATCCTCGCCGATCTTGGCCTTGTACTCGGCCTTGAACTGCATGGCCAGCTCCTGCAGGTCGGCAGCATCCAGCTCCACGTCCTGGGTGACGCCCTTCTTGGTCTTCATGGCGTCGATAAGCTGCTCAAAGTACTTCTTGCCCACCTCCATGACCACATCGGAATACATCTGGATGAAGCGGCGGTAGCAATCCCAGGCCCAACGGGGATTGTTGGACTTCTTGGCGATGACATCCACCACGTCCTCGTTCAGGCCCAGATTCAGGATGGTGTCCATCATACCGGGCATGGAGGCCCGGGCGCCGGAACGAACGGAAACCAGCAGGGGATTCTCATGATCGCCGAACTTCTTGCCGGTGATCTGCTCCATTTTCTCGATGTACTCCATGATCTCAGCCATGATCTCGGCATTGATCTGGCGGCCATCCTCATAGTACTGAGTGCACGCCTCGGTGGTAATGGTGAAGCCCTGGGGAACAGGCAGACCGATGTTGGTCATCTCAGCCAAGTTGGCACCCTTGCCGCCCAGCAGCTCACGCATGGATGCGTTGCCCTCGGTGAACAGATAGCAGAATTTTTTACTCATAATACCCTCCAAAATACCTCTATATTTGGTAACAATTTATTATAACCATAATAAAAAATAAAAGCAACACAAATCCGGTGTTTTTTTAATTTTTTTATCCTTTTACCTATTTCCTGATGGGATTTCCCGGAGAAATGATGCATATTACAAAAAAAGCGCCGGGGGATGTTGAGAATGTGCGGCGCTCGTGTTATAATATTTAATGTATTTGGTTTTTTAGCAAGGAGGTGCCGCTGATGGATTCCACCCTGGAGCGGAGCATCCGCCGGGCCGGCCGCAGCGGCAAGCTGCCCCACAGCGTGATCTTTTCCGGCAGCGGCGATCTGACGGCGGCTGCGCGATTCTACGCCGCGGCCCTTGAGTGTACACAGCAGGACAGGCCCTGTCTGCGCTGCCCCGCCTGCAGCAAGGTCCTGCGCGGCATTCATCCGGATGTCATCACCGCCGGAAACGATGACGGCAAGGACCTGTCTGTAGAGGCTCTGCGAGCCCTGCGCAGTGATGCGTTCATCCAGCCCAATGAGGGCGCATGCAAGGTGTTTCTGTTTCCGGATTGCCGCCGCCTGACGGTGCAGGACCAGAACGTGCTGCTGAAGCTGGTGGAGGAGGGGCCCGGCTATGCGGCATTTCTATTCTGCGCAGAAAATCCCGGGGTGCTGCTGCCCACGGTGCGCTCGCGGTGCGTGGAGCTCGCGGTGCGCCCTATGGGGGAGGAGAATATCCAGCTGCTGCCCCAGGCCCGGACATTGCTGGAGGCTATGGCCGGAGGAGAGCGCCAGGACATGATACGCGCGCTGGTAGGCCTTGAAAACGGGAAAATCACACGGGAGGCTCTGCAGCAGGTGCTGCTGCAGGCCCGCGCGGGCACGCAGCAGGCCCTGCGCCTGCGTTATGGCGTGCCGGCAGAGGAGCCCTATGCCGCGGCGGCCGGACCCCTGAGCCGCCGATTGGGAGAAAAGCAGCTCATGGAGCTGTGCGAAATGCTGGGCAGATTTGCCCAAGAATGTGAATGGAATGTGGCGGTGGGCCAGGTTTTGGGCGCCATCGCTGCGGAATGGGAGGAGATCCTATGACAGAAGTCATCAGCGTCCGCTTTCGCAGCGGATGCAAAATCTATTACTTTAGTCCCGGACAACTGCACATTGAGGCAGGCCAGGACGTGATCGTGGAAACGGCCCAGGGTGCAGAATATGTGACGTGCACGGAGGGCAACCACCCGGTGGAGGACCACCAGGTGGTGGAGCCCCTGCGCCGAGTGCTGCGCTTGGCCACGGAAAACGACCGACGCAGCCTGCAGCTGGCCCGGGAAAGGGAGAAGGATGCCTTCGCCGTTTGCCAGAAGAAAATCGCCCAGCACGGGCTGGAGATGAAGCTGGTGCGGGTGGAATGCTCCTTTGACAGCAACAAGATCCTGTTTTTCTTTACCGCCGATGGTCGGGTGGATTTCCGGGAGCTGGTGAAGGATCTGGCTGCCGCCTTCCACGCCCGCATTGAGCTGCGGCAGATCGGTGTGCGGGACGAGGCGAAAATGCTGGGTGGCCTGGGCATCTGCGGCAGACCCTTCTGCTGCAATCAGTTCATGGACGACTTTATCCCCGTATCTATCAAAATGGCCAAAACCCAAAACCTGTCCCTGAACCCTGCAAAGATCTCCGGCACCTGCGGGCGGCTCATGTGCTGCCTGAAATACGAGCAGGATGCCTACGAGGACGCCGTGCGGCGGATGCCTAAGAATGAATCCTTCGTGCAGACGCCCGACGGGCCCGGCAACGTCAGCGCAGTGAATCTGCTGAAGGAGCAGGTCACCGTTCGGCTGGACAGCCAGCCCGACGCCCCCCGTTGCTACCACAATTGCGAGGTGTGTGTACTGCGCAACGGCAAGGGTAGCCGGGACGGTATCCAGGTGCCCCAGGAGCGGCCCGCACGCCTGGTGGCAGAGGAGAAGCAGGAGGACTTTCCTGCGGTGGTATCCGACTTCCACTTTACTCCACCAGAGGCGGTGAGCGCCGCACTTAATGGGGAAAAAGAGGAGGGACGGGCCTCCCGCAATCGCCGGCGCAGAGGTGGACGCGGACACAGCGACGATGAGGAGCGCAGCGCCGAAAAGAAGCCGGCGGAGCAGGCAGAAAAACAGAGCCGGATCGAAAAATCCCGGCCTCCCCGCCGCAGAGGCGGCAAAAGGCCGGAGGGCGGGGCGGCCCCTGTGGCCCAACAGCCTAAGTCCCAGCCGCCGAAAGTCCAGCAACCCAAGCCCCAGCCCGGCACCGGGGATCCGGCGGCTGCCAAAAAGAGCCGCCACCGGGGCGGGCGGCGCCACAGCAGACGCAGCGGCGCAGGCGGCAGCGGCAAGGCGGAGGCATGACACATGGGAAAGTTCGACGGTGTACTGCTTCTCAGCGATTTTGATAACACCCTGGTCTACACCGAAGACGCGCTGTTAAGCGGCGGCAGATTGCCGCCGCTTAACAGCGCAAACCGGGAGGCCATCCACTATTTCATGGCCGAGGGCGGCATCTTCTCCGTGGCTACAGGCCGGGCCCTGCCAAGCTTTGCCCCCATTGCCCCCACACTGCCCATGAACGGGCCGACCATTCTTTTCAATGGAGCCGCCCTTTATGACTTTGCCCGGGAGGAGTACCTGGAAACAGCGTTCCTGCCGGAGGATATACGGGAAAAGCTGCTCCCCGTGGAGGAGGCTTTTCCCGGCCTGGTCTGCGAGATCTATCACGACGGCAACACCATCCACACCCTGCATCCCAGCGAACTGACGCGCAATCACCTGCGCCTGACAGGCTCCTCGGCTGTGGAGGTACGCTCCATTGGGGAGGTCCCTCCGCCCATCAGCAAGGTGCTGTTTGAGGAGACCGGCCAGCGGGGCGACGCCCTGGAGCAATTCGTGCGCAGCCGGAGTTGGGCGGGGGAGTTTGAGATCGTTCGGTCCGGGAAATTCTTTCTGGAAATCACCGCCAAGGGTGCCACCAAGGGTGGCATGGCAAAAAAGCTGACAGAGCTGCTGCACATCCGCCCGGAGGATGTCTGCTGCGTGGGTGACCAGGCCAATGACCTGTCCATGCTGCGGCTTGCCGGCCATGCCTTTGCCCCGGCCAATGCCATTGAGGCCGTGCGCCGATCTCCGGGGGTAGAGCTGCTGCCGGACTGCCGGGAGGATGCCCTGGCGGCGCTGATAGGCCGGCTGGACGGTCTTTATGCCTGACTCGGCAGAAAATCGCGGCGGAAATGCACCTTTTTCATCAAAAAAACAATTTACATCCACCTAAAGCATGGTGTATAATATAAGCATTATGATTGAAACGGTTCTGCGTTTTATCTTATAATTCTGAAGCCTCAGGAGGAAATCACTATGTCTAATTACATTCTTGTTATCAACCCCGGCTCCACCTCTACCAAGATCGGCGTGTTTGAAAATGACACCCTGCTCTTTGACAAGACCCTGCGTCATCCCGCCGAGGAGATCGCAAAATTTGCCACCATTCCCGACCAGAAAAGCTGGCGCAAGGAGCTGGTGGAGCAGGCCCTGGCCGAGAACAACTTTGACATGAAGAAGCTCACGGCCATCTGCGCCCGGGGCGGCCTTGTAAAGCCCATTCGTGGCGGCACCTACGCCACCTCCGATGCCCTGCTGGCCGATTGCGTAGCAGGCGTCCAGGGTCAGCATGCCTGCAACCTGGGCGGTCTCATCGCCCGGGAGATCGGCGACGAGCTGGGCATCCCCTCCTTCATTGCCGATCCCCCCGTGGTGGACGAGATGCAGGCCATTGCCCGCTATTCCGGCCATCCCCTGATCCAGCGGGTCAGCAAGTTCCACGCCCTGAACCAGAAGGCCGTGGCCAAGCGCTATGCCAAGGAGGTGGGCAAGAAGTACGAGGAGCTGAATCTCATCGTCTGCCATATGGGCGGCGGCGTGTCTGTGGGTGCCCATGTGAAGGGCAGCGTGGTGGACACCGAGAACGCTTTGGACGGCGAGGGTCCCTTCTCCCCCGAGCGCTCCGGCAGCCTCCCCACCGACGCCGTGATGAAGCTGTGCTTCTCCGGAGACTATACCGAGGCGGAGCTGCGGAAGATGTTCGTGGGCCGCGGCGGTCTGGTGGCCTATGCCGGCAGCACCGATATGCGCGACCTGCTGAAGATGGCCGAGACCGATGCCAAGGTGGCTGAGGTCATCGACGCCTTCCACTATCAGATCGGCAAGGAGATCGGCGCCATGGCCGCCGCTATGCACGGCCAGGTGGATCAGATCATTCTCACCGGCGGCATCGCCTACGGCAAGGAGACCGTCCACGCCCTGAAGGATATGGTGGAGTGGATTGCCCCCGTCACCGTCTATCCCGGTGAGGACGAGCTGCTGGCCCTGGCCCAGGCTGCCCTCCGGGTCCTCAACGGCGAGGAGCAGGCAAAGGAATATTGATCCCTCTGAACTGCCGAAAAAACTCCGGATTTTTCGGCAAAAGGCTTGCAGCCTGCTGCGCGCATAGTTTGTGTGCCGTAGGCGCACAAATTGCAAACTGGCAGCCTGAGGGATATTTTTTCCCCACGCACATGTCGCAACAGAAAATGATCTGACGGCTTTGCCGCCTGCGGGCGGCAAGCTCTGCGAGGCTTTTTAACACGCCGAAGGGCGGCAGGATGTTCCTGCCGCCCTCTTTTATGCAAAAACGGCCGCCCGATGGGATATTTCTCCACCGGGCGGCTGCTTTTTCTTTTATTACTTGGCGGCGGGCTTTTTCATTACGAAGGCCTTGCCGTCCACGGCGCGCATGGTGGCCAGGACACCGTTGAGATGGTCATACTCGTGCTGGATCAGCTCAGAGAGATAGTCCTCACAGGCAAGCTCCTGTACCTGCCAGTTTTCATCCCGGTAGCGGACAATGCAGCGGCGGTTGCGCCGCACCTTCACCAACAGCCCGGGGAAGCACAGGCAATCATCCATAAGCTCCATGGTCTCGCTGCCCACCAGCTCCAGGGTAGGGTTCACGATGACCCGGCGCACGCCGTCCAGATCCAGGCAAATCAGACGCTTGCGGATGCCGATCTGCGGGGCCGAGATGCCGTGGCCAAAGCCCGCATCCTGCAGGCACTCAAACATATCCTCAATATCCGGGCGCAGCTGCTCCAGCTCCCCCCGGGTGACGGCGGTGCTGACCTCGTACAGGGCCGGGTCGCCCAACAGCAATACTTCGCGTTTCATTTCCGTTCTCCTCTCACTTTTGCGCAATGCCATCGATCCACAGGATCCATGGTTCCTATATTATACAGCTGTTTTCCCCTGCTGTCCAGTTCCCCGAGATGGAGTCTTTCCTTTTATTCAAAAAAGATATAGGACGCCGTCCCGCAGGTCTGAATTAGGTCCGGCAGCTCCTCCGCGGCGCCGCCCGTTATGGTCACCGTATCGGCCAGGGACAGGTCGCAGCTCTCCAGCGGCGGCTCTGCAGACGCTTAAACCGGGGTGTGCGCTCTATGACGCACAAAATGCCATAGGCCAGGCCCCAGCAGATGTAAAATTCAAACGTTACACCTTCTCATGAATTGCCGGAGAAGCTCTGTTTTCCCGGTAATAGGATTGTAATTTTTGTGCCAGCAGGCGGCGGGCGCGCTGCCCCGCGCCGGAAGGCAAAAAGATCAGTCACTATCCAGCTTCAGCACCGCCATGAAGGCCTCTGTGGGCACCTGGACGGTGCCCAAATTCCGCATCTTCTTTTTGCCTGTGAAAGGATCTTTGATCCTCTCACAGGTGAGTTTTATTTCATTTTACGCCGCACAGCGGCGGGCGCGCTGCCCCGCGCCGGAAGGCAAAAAGATCAGTCGCTGTCCAGCTTCAGCACCGCCATGAAGGCCTCTGTGGGCACCTGGACGGTGCCCAAAT
>OGGU01001393.1_pt1 | contig 14404 bp, 10 predicted proteins | sample 1571241 | NCBI WGS metagenome assembly OGGU01 (sample SAMEA2581934, study PRJEB24529) | metagenome | biome: Human gut stool | place: China | collected 2011
TTCGTAATCAGCAGGTCGCCGGTTCAAGTCCGGCCACTAGCTCCAGAAACCGGTGAAAATCGTAAGATTTTTGCCGGTTTTCTCTTTTATTTGTTCGAATTTTCGGGCGGCGAATTTTCCTGACCCACACCGTGACCCACACGGCGAAATGTTCAGAGAGCGTCGGAGAGGATGTTTGTCTTATCCTCTCCGCCGCTCTTTGTTTTTCGGCTGCGTGTTCACATGACCTGCGCCATGAAATTACCCATCTTTTCGGCTGCGCTTTCCTGCATCTGCCGTGTGACGTGGGTGTAGGTGCGGAGTGTGAAGCCTGCATCAAAGTGACCGAGCATGCTGGACACCGTTTTTACGTCTACGCCGTTTTGAAGAGCCAAGGTTGCGAATGTGTGACGTAAGTCGTGAAATCTCAGGTGTTCCAGCCCTGCATCCTTCAAAATCTTCTTGTGGATGTTGACTACCGAATCCGGATGGTACATTTCGCCGGTTTTCGGCGACGGGAACATCCACGGGTTATTTGGGTGCTTCTGACGTTCTGCGGCCAGCAGATCAACGGCATCCTGCGGGATGGAGATTTTTCTGATCGAATTTTCCGTTTTCGGGCGCGTGATGTCCGGCTTGCCTGCATTGTTTCGCCCTGCCTGTTTGCTGACGGAGATGGTTTTGTTCTCAATGTCCAAGTCTGACCATTGGAGCGCGACCAGCTCGCCCTTGCGTAAGCCGCTGATGAGTTCGAGATAGAACATCGGCAGGACACCACGCTGCTCAGCAGCCGTCAGGTAGGACTTGATCTGCTCCGGCGGCAGGATTTTCATTTCGTGCTTCGGAATTTTCGGCGGTACGCAGTCGTCCGCTGGATTTCTGACAATCAGGCGTTCTTTCACTGCCCGGTCGAGCGCGTTGTGCAGCATTGTGTGGATGCCGCGGATCGTGGAATCACTCAGCCCCGGCTGCTTTCCCTTCTGCGCTTCGCGGAGCCGTCCGTGTTCCCGCAAGTCCTTGTACAACCCTTGCAAATCGCGTCCGGTCAGCTTTTTGAGCGGAATATCGCCAATACGCGGCGTGATATGCAATTCGATGCCGCGCCGGTAGTATTCGGCAGTCGAGAATCGCAGGTGTGGCTTTGCGTATAGCTCATACCACGTTTGCAGCCATGTGCCGAGCGTGTACTCGTCTGCTCTCCGCACATCGACAGTTTCCGCTTCCGCGACTGCCTTTGCCAGCTTCTCTTTTACCTCTGCCTGCGTTTTACCGAGGACATTCTTAATCAGTCGCTTTCCAGTCTTTTCGTCGTACCCTGCGGTGTAGCGCCCCTCCCAGCGTCCGTCCTTCCGTTTCCGGATGTTGCCTTCCCCGTTTGCCCGTTTCTTTGCCACGTCTGTGCCTCCTTTTCTTCGGTAGCACAAACAACTACCACAGAACCGGCACAAAGTCTACTGATTTTTTTGGAAGATCGGAATATCTTTTAGTTTGTTCCGCACATGTCGGAAAGCCCTATAAAAAGGCTTAGTCTTTGTTTACAGCGGCGCAGTTTTTGCGTGTGGTATTTTCCCGATAAGCTGAAGTTTGGCGTGGGAAAGTACCATGCGTTCTTATGAAATGGTATTTGGGGACGTCTTTACACGGTGGACTGGTCAAAAAGCCTGACCCACACCGTGACCCACACGCGGAATACGAGCGGACGGAAGCAGTGGAAACAGGGACGTGAAAGAGCATTTCAATTCTAGCGAAAACGGTCAAAAACGTCTGGAAAACAATATTTTCAGAATTTTTCTACTCTTTGTAATCAGCAGGTCGCCGGTTCAAGTCCGGCCACTAGCTCCACCAAATCGGTGAAAATCGAAAGATTTTCACCGGTTTTCTCTTTTATTTGTTTGCTTTTCCAGGCGGCGAAACCGCCTGACCCACATGCGGAAATGTCTGAAAAGCGGCGGAGAGGATGATCGTGTCATTCTCTCCGCCGCTCTTTGGTTTTTCTTTACTCTTTTCACAGCACCTGCGCCATGAAATTACCCATCTTTTTCGAGGCGTATAGAAATATTACATGGAGTTGTTTACAGGCCGTAAAGGACAGGGAGCTTGACATGAGAGGGGTATTCCCTGCCATGGTAAATGGTCTGGGTGGCCTTGATGGGCTTCGGATCGGTATAGGGATCGATGCCGGTGTTGGTGTTAGGGAATGCTTCCATCAGCTCACTGGAGGAGATATCGATACGGATCTTGTGGCCCTTTTTGAAAACCATGCCGTAGAAATACATCTCCATCTCATATTTTTCAATTTTCCCCGGCGTGAGCAGCTCAGGCTTGTCCCAGCCCTTGCGGAACTCGGCGCGGATAATATTGAAGCTGACATTACGGGCAGTCCCCTGCTCGTCCACATCACTGACGCGGACGATAAAATCCGTGTCGACGGCGCTGGAGGCTGCGTAAAGCTCGGCATACAGCGGGCCGGCAATGGCAATATCCTGATCCAGCACGGGCGTGTCATAGACCAGAACGTCGCTGCGGATCTGACGGGAATTGCACTTGTAAGGAGAAACCAAACCGTCGTCGAAGCCGTCGCCCTCGCCGCCGCATGGAAATTCGGGATCGTAGACATATGCGTCGCTGCCGGTCTCAGCAGGTGTCAGCGTGACGCGTCCGTCGCCGTTCATGGAGTTTGCGTGGCCGTCACTATCCAGATAGAGGTTGACAAGACGCGCTTCCTTCGGCATCCAGTCCTCGCTGGTGTGCCACTGATTTTCACCGTTGACGTAGTAGGTCGCCTTGGGCTTCTTGTCCTCGCCATTTTCAATACCCTTGAGGTAATGGTCGAACCAGCGGATAATGCGCGTATCGAAATCATAGTCGACCGCATTATTGCCGAAGGCCAGATCCATGCTGTCGCGCCACGCGTTCAGACCGTGCGGCCACGGGCCAAGCACAATACGGTGGCCGGGAACGGGGCTTTTGGACAGGAAACGCCAGGTCTCCTGCACGCCAAGCGCATCGCCGTCGTACCAGCCGGAGAGAATCAGCATGGGGATCCTGATATTGTCCGCATGGGCTGTATTGTCACTGTGCCGCCAGAAATCATCGTAATGATAGTGCTTCGACCACATGTCCCAGCTGGTAGAACGGCAGCCGATGATTTTCTCCGGGATCGCAGTAATAGGCCGGATCCGGACAGCCTCGAGCGGATCGATGGAAACGCCCTTGAATACGTCCATATCGACGCGGTTCGAAACGCTCTGCGCCAGCGTCCAGCACAGCAACGGCCACGAGCAGACGGTTCCGCCCTTGCGGACGGTATCATAAAACGGCGATCCGACGTTGACCTCGCTGACGGCGGTCTTCAGATGCGGATTTCCGCCGGTGCAGGCGGAGGTGGTAGTATAGCCGAGATAGCTCGCGCCCCACATGCCGATATTACCGTCGGACCACGGCTGCGCCGCGATCCAGTTGAACAGATCGTCGGCGTCCTCACGCTCATGCTGGAAGGCCTCAAGCGTACCGTCAGAGTCGCTGCGGCCGCGCACATCCTGAATCACGAACGCATAGCCGCGCGTGACCCAGTGCCAGCTGCGGTCAATATCGCGGGCCTTGCCATAGCAGGTTCGGATGACAATAGACGGAACCTTCTGGCCAGGCTCCAGTCCATTGGGCAGGAAGACCTCCGTTGCAAGACGGACGCCGTCCTTACAGGGAACCATGATATTGCCGAGCGGATTGACACCGTAGGCGACTTTGGACAGAAGCGGATCGTCAAAGCGCGTCAGCGGCGTGACGGACTCATACCCGGCCAGGACGGTAATTTCGGAGCAGATGCGGCCGGGATTGATGAAGCCGATGATCTTCTGGTCAACGGTCAGGATATCCATGCAGCCGTGGCTCTTGCGCTGGCACCAGAGCTGGGCGGTGACGGTCTTTCCCTCAACCGTACCGGTATAGGTGATGTGGCGGCTGTAGACCGCGCCGTTTTTAAGCGTCAGCTCATCCTGATCCCATGCGCAGCCGACGTAGGCATCCAGCTCCCGGAAGAGCTTTTCATAGTCAATCATCGTCTCGGCGATCGCGCGGCCCTCTTCGCGCGGAAGGATCGGCGCTTCCTTCAGCTGTACACGGGTACGGCGGTCAATGGCGCACATAACGGCCTTCTTCTCGCGGAAAATAATGCTGCCGTTGGGAACGCCGGAAAAATAGGTGTGGAACACCTTATCAGTCAGGTAATTCATGCGGTTCTTCCTCCTTTAGCCCTGGGGATAGAAGCAGCGGATCGTATGCCCGCTGCCAAGGTCTGTGATCTCAGGCACGCTGCAGCGGCACTGCTCCTTCGCGTAGGGGCAGCGCGGCGCAAAGCGGCACGCAGGCTTTGGGTTGATAGGGCTGGTCAACTCGCCCTTCAGCAGCATACGCGGCTTTTTCTCGTCCAGACTCGGTACGGGAATCGCGGAGAGCAGCGCCTGTGTATATGGGTGCCGGGGATTGCGGAACAGCTCTGCCGTAGGCGCTTTTTCTACCATCTGGCCCAGATACATGACCAGCACCTCGTTGGAGATATGCTTGACGACAGCCAGATCATGCGTAATAAACAGATACGTATAGCCGTTCTGCTGCTGAAGCCGCTTCAGCAGATTCAAAATCTGCGCCTGAATCGAAACATCCAGTGCAGACACCGGCTCGTCACAGATGATAAACTCCGGGTCGAGCGCCAGCGCACGCGCGATGCCGATACGCTGGCGGCGGCCGCCGTCGAGTTCATGCGGGTAGGCGTTGACGAAGCGCTCAGACAGGCCGACAGTCTCCATCAGCTGATAGACACGCGCCTCGCGTTCCTGCAGCGTACCTGCGCGATGAATGTTCAGCGGCTCAATGATGGTTTCAAAGGTCGTCATGCGGGGATTCAGAGAGGAAAACGGGTCCTGAAAGATCATCTGGATCCGCTTTTTGTATGCCATTGCCTCTGCCTTGGACATCTTTTTCGCGATATTCTGTCCGTCAAACAGAATTTCGCCGCTCGTCGCCTCCAGCAGCATGGCAAGCAGTCTTCCCATTGTGGATTTTCCGCAGCCGGATTCACCGACAATGCCGATCGTGCTGCCGCGCGCAATGGAGAAATCGACGCCGTCAACGGCGTGAAGCTCGCCTGCGGGTACGGAGAAGATCTTTTTCAAGTCTCTGACGCGGACCAGTTCGTCACTCATATTTTACGACCTCCTTCACATCCAGCGCGTTCTCATAGATCAGGCAGCGCACGAAATGCCCTGGCTCCGTCTCGGTAAGGACGGGTGCACGCTCGGCGCACAGCGGGCAGGCGTATTTGCAGCGGGGATTGAATTTGCAGCCAGCCGGCAGCGCGGCGGGATCCGGCATCAGGCCCTCGATGGGCGAAAGGAACTCCACGTCCTTGCTGATGTCCGGCAGCGAGCCGAACAGTCCGTTGGTATACGGGTGCTGGGGATTGCGGTAGATATGCTCGAGCGAGCCGTATTCCACGACCTCACCCGCGTAGATGATCGCGACCTTATCGCAGACCTCGGAGACAATGCCCAGATCATGCGTGATCATGATCATGGAGGTATCATATTTTTCCTTCAGATCCTTCATGAGTTCGAGTACCTGCGCCTGAATGGTCACATCCAGCGCGGTAGTCGGCTCATCAGCAATCAGCAGCTTGGGATTGCAGGCCAGCGCCATCGCAATGACCACGCGCTGCTTCATGCCGCCGGAAAACTGGTGCGGGTACTCAAAGGCGCGCTCTGCGGGGATGCGCACCGTCTCCAGCATGCGGATCGCTTCGAGCTTTGCCGCGTGCTTGGAGATGCGCTTGTGGTTGCGGATAGCCTCCGCGATCTGGTCGGCCACCGTCATGGTGGGGTTCAGCGCGGTCATGGGATCCTGAAAGATCATCGAGATTTCCTTGCCGCGGAGCTTCCGGTATTCGTGCTTGCTGAGTCTGGACAGATCCTGTCCGTCAAAAACGATGCTGCCGCGCTCAATGCGTCCGGGCGGACAGGCGACAAGGCCCATAATGGCCAGCGCCGTCGTTGTCTTGCCGGCGCCGGTCTCGCCGACCAGCCCCAGCGTCTCACCGGCCTTCAGCGAGAGCGAAATGCCGTTGACAGCCTCGATCACGCCGTCGTCGGTATGAAACCGGATGACAAGGTCCTGGATCTCCAGCAGATTTTTTTCTTCCATAGCTTCAATCCATCCTTTCCTGTCAGCGCTTCATGCGCGGATCCAGTGCGTCGCGCAGGCCGTCTCCCATCAGCGTCAGGGAGATAATGGTGATCACAATGGCAAGACCCGGGAAAATGGTCAGATAGGGCTGGTCACGGATAAACTGCTGTCCGGCCGCCAGCATGGAACCCCATTCCGGCGCGGGCCGCTGTACGCCAAGCCCAATGTAGGAAAGCGTGGAAATCATGGTGATCTCGCCCGCCACAGAGGATACGATCTGCGCGATCAGCGGACTGATGGCGTTGGGCAGCACATGCTTGACCACGATGCGCACGCCAGACGCGCCCATGCCGCGCACAGCCTCAACGTATTCATTGCGCATGACCGAAAGCATCTGGCCGCGCACAATGCGCGCGATGCTTGGCACACCGCTGATGGACATGGCGATGATCAGGTTGAACGTGGTGGGCTTCATGATATTGACCAGCGTGATCATGAGCAGCATGGACGGGATCGCCATGAACACGTCCAGTGTGCGCATGATGATGCTGTCCGTCGTGCCGCCGTAATAAGCGGGGATCGCACCCAGAATAATGCCAAGCACGGAGGAAACGACCGTCGCGGCCAGCGCGATGGTAATGGACGTGCGGCCGCCCCAGAGAATACGGAGCAGAAGATCGCGGCCCAGCTCATCCGTGCCGAGCGGATGACCCTCGACGGGGTATTTGCGGATCAAGGCAAGGTCACTGTTGATGACCTGCGCGTCATAGTCGCTGAAAAGCGGGGCGCTGAAACAGACGATCACGATCAGCGCAAAGAGGATCATGCCGATAACCGCCGTATGGCTGCGGCGCATGCGCCGCCATGCATCCGTCCAGAGCGAGCGCTTCTGCCTGCGGACGGCGGTCTGTGTGGGGTCTTGATGCAGGCTCATGCGGCGGCCTCCTTCTTTTTGAGCTTCTTGCCGCCGGAGGTATAGACGGCGCGGATACGGGGATCGACGACACCGTAAAGCAGGTCGGCGACCAGATTGCCGAGCGCGATCATTATGGCGGTAATGATAACGCCGGCCATGACCGTTAGAATATCCTTTTCACGCAGTGCAGAAAGCATCATGCGGCCCATGCCGTTGATGCCGAAGACCTGCTCGATAACGATGGAGCCGCCGAAGAAATTACCGATTGAAAAACCGATGGACGTAATAAGCGGCAGCAGCGCGTTCTTGAACGCATGGCGGAACAGCACCTGCCGCTCCGGCGTCCCCTTTGCGCGGGCGGTGCGGACATAATCCTGCCGGATCGTATCAAGCACCATGGCGCGGATATACCGGGAAGAGCCGGCCCATGTGCCGAAGCAGGAACACAGCAGCGGCAGGATCCAGTGCAGCGGCGTATCAAAGCCGTTGCTGGGGAGAATGCCGAGCTTGACGGAAAACAGCAGCATCAGCAGCAGGCCCAACCAGAAGGCCGGGATCGAGGATACAATCAGCGCAACCACGCGGAACGCGTCGTCAAAGAACGTATTCTGCTTGACCGCAAGCAAAATTCCGAGCGGAATGGCGATCAGATACGTCAGAACCAGCGAGCCGAAGGCCAGAATACATGTGGCGGGCAGGCGGACAGCGATCATCTTGGCAACAGACTGCTTGGTCGTATAGGAAACGCCCAGATTGCCTGTCACCAGGCCCTTCATGTAGTTCACATACTGAACCAGAACAGGCTGATCCAGACCATTTTCATGGTTGAAGGCTTCGATCTGCTCCGGCTTCGCGTTCATGCCGAGCGCCAGACGCGCCGGGTCGCCGGGGCTGAGGCTGAGCATCAGGAAAACGATGATCGACACGCCCAGCAGGACGGGGATCACCTGAACGATGCGCTTGAGTATATATTTGATCATGGCGCAGCTCCTCTGTGAATAGACTATGGTTCAACACCAAAGGGGCTTGCGCCCCCTTGGTGTTGTGAAAAACGGGTCTTCAGACTTAGCCAAGCGTCGCCGTGCGGAAGGAAAGCGTGCCGCTGGGCGCGATAACAACACCGTTCAGATTCTTATTGTAGACATAGCCCTCGGTACGGCCGAATGTCGGGAACATCGGGACATCCTCCCACGCGATCTGCTGGATCTGCTGGCAGGCATCCTTGATCTCCGCTGTGTCGTTGGAGGTCTTGGCGGTGATATACAGTTCGTCGCAGACGGGGTTATCGTAGAAGGAGATGTTCTGGGAGCCGAAGCTGCCGGAATAATAGCACTCTGCAGATGTCAGCGGGTTTCCGGTGGTATCGCCCCAGCCGCCGGTAAGCATCTGGAAGTTCATGCCGACCATGTTCTCAAGAAACACGCCGAATTCCTGCGTGACGAGCTCCACATTGACGCCGATGGACTTCAGATCTGCCTGATACGCCTGCATAACAACGTCATTGTTGGAATAACCGATAATCTCAAACGTAAGCGGGTTGCTCTCGTCATAGCCCTCGGCAGCAAGCAGCTCCTTGGCCTTCTCCAGATCAAAGGTGATGGCATCGTCGGATGCGTAATAATACTCGGACATCATGGGGAACATGGAGTCGATGGTGTGGTAGTTCTCACCCTTGACATTCAGATAGCCTTCCTTATTGTAGGCATAGGCCATCGCCTTACGGACATTGACGTTGTCAAACGGCGGCTCCTGCGTGTTCATGGCCACGAACGCAGTGTAGGTCGTGTCGCCGGTGTAGAAAACGAGGTTGTCGTTGGCCTCGGCGCGGGCATAATCGGTCGCGTCGATCTCAGTGAAATCAGCGTCGCCTGCCTCAACCGCGATATAGGCTGCGGAGGGCTCTGCGATCGCCTTGAAGGTGATGGTTTCGATGGAAGCTTTCTGGCCGGGGTAATCCGCCCATGCGGTCAGGACAGCCTTTTCACCCGGGACATACTCAGACATAATGTACGGGCCGGTGCCGATCGGCGCGTTGGCATATGCGTCGCCGGCCTCTTCGCAGTAAGACTTGTTCAGGACAGGCACTTCAACCAGATTGCGGATAAAGCCGCTGTTGGCCTCCTTCAGGACGATGGTCACGACATTGCCATCAGCGGAAACGCTGTCGATCTGTGCGTACAGGTCGGCTGCCTGAGAAACATTTTCCAGACGGGTCAGGGAATAGACAACGTCCTCAACCTCCAGCGGCTCGCCGTTCTGGAACACAAATCCATCGCCGACAGTCAGCTCATAGGTCAGCTCGTCCGGCTGCTCCCAGGAGGCGATCACGCCCGGCTGGAGCGAGAAATCCAGATTGCAGTTGAGCAGATTGTCATAGACATGGCTCATGATGGTAGAAGTGTTGATGGCGTTGGCAACACTGGGGTCCATGTTGTTGCCGACGTCGTTGAGTACAACGGTAATGGCGCTTGCGGACGGCGCCGCGGATTCTGTTTCGGCAGCTGCCGTGCTGCTGTCAGCTGCGGGTGTGGTGTCAGCGGGCTTGGTGCTGCCGCTGCAGCCGGCAAGTACGGTGAGCAGCATGGCTGCGGCCATCAGGATTGCTACAAAACGTTTCATAAAAAAGATCCTCCTTTTGATTGATAAATGGCGTTACTTCTTCCAGACCTGCTCAAAGACGCGCAGCCAGTTTTCACCTAATATTTTGCGGATTGCCTCGTCGGAATATCCACGCGCGACAAGGCCGCGGGTCACATTGATAAACGAGCGGTAATCCTTCAGCCCGTGGATCCATTCGGTAGACGGACCGTTGCCGGGCGCGAAGCCAATCGTCGGGGCGACGTACTTCTTAAAGGTAATAGCCGCCCATTTGGTCTGCGGCATGGGCCAGTCCGTGCCGATGCCGACATGATCGATACCGACCAGCCTGACGACATAATCGATATGATCGATAAAATCATCTACTGTCGTATTTTCGGGGTCCGCGCCCGTGAACCATGGCATTGCGAAAATACCGACAACACCGCCGGTATCGGCGATCGCGCGGATCTCGTCATCGCTCTTGCAGCGTGCGTGGAAGTTGACCTTCTCCACGCCGGTATGGGATGCGATGACAGGCGCCTTGCTGTACTTGCAGGCATCCATCGTGGTATGATAGCCGCAGTGTCCGGTATCGACCACGATACCAAGCTCGTTGCACTTTTCCACAAACCGGATACCGAACTTGGACAATCCCGCTCCCCCGTTCGGCTCCATACAGCCGGCGCCGATCAGATTCTGATTGTTATAGGACAGCTGCTGCACGCGCAGGCCATAATTGTACAGAAGCTCCAGCAGCTTCAGATCCTTGCTGTAGCCCTCCGCCTCCTGGCTGGTGACGATACCGGCCTTCAGGCCCTCTTTTTTGCAGCGGCGGATCTGTTCGACCGACGTGCATTTGACCAGCCACGGGTAAGTATCGAACTCAGCCTGCAGCTCAACTGCCGAGCGCAGCGCCTCATCGCGGTCCGTAACGCTGAGCTGGCGGCAGCCGCCAGTCAGACCGCTGTCATACCAGCAGTCCTTATACAGCTGCGAATACGAGCCGCCGATCATCCGGCGCAGGATCTCAGCCGTTGCCCAGTTACACTGGGCGATCTCGTCGCCGGGGCAGGCTTCCTGTGCCAGCGCCAGCAGCTCCTCCTCCGCGCCCTCCGGCAGGGAGTACGTCCCGACAGGTCCCTGGAACAGCATGTCCAGAATGATGCTGCTCTCATGCAGCGTTCTGGCTCTTGCCTCCTGCTCCGCAGTCAGAGAAAAATCATACAGGGGTTCAATCATCATACAACCGCCTCCATTTTCTTCCCCTTTTCAAATACATAGTTTCCGGCGGCCAGATCCTCAACGGCAAGCCCCTGCGATTCATAGACCGTAATGTCCTCTGGACTGAGCCGTCCGGCAAGCTCACCGGACAGAACCTGTCCGATCTCACCCAGAAGATGTGACTCAGCAACCTCGCCGCCGCGCAGCGGGATCAGGAAATCTCCCGCCTCGTGCATGCACGATTCCCGGCTGTCGCAGAACAGACGCGCTCTGCGGATCGCCTCGGTGTCAAGCTCCCGGTTCGCCGCGCCGCACGCGCCGACGGCATTGACATGCGTCCCGGCGGACAGATGCGCGCCAAACAGGATCGGCTCGCGCGCCGCGGTCACGGTGCAGACGATATCCGCGCCCGAGACAGCAGCCTGTACATTGCCGCTGCAGTCGACCACAGGAATGCCGAATTGAGCCTCCATGTCCGTCTTATAGCGTTGGACGCTTTCCGGCACGATATCCCAGACGCGAACCTCGCGGATCTCACGCACAAGATGGATTGCCTCCAGATGACGTCTTGCCTGCAGGCCGGACCCCAGAATGCAGAGCGTATGCGCATCCTTCCGCGCCAGCGCGTCGGTCGCGGCAGCGCTGACAGCAGCGGTGCGGACGCCGGTGATCGCGTCGCCGTCCAGCAGGGCCTTCAGCATGCCGGTATCCGCGTCAAACAGCAGCACAACCCCCTGATGGGACGGCAGTCCGCGCTGGAAGTTGTCCGGGAAGACTGTGATCGCCTTTACACCCATAATTCCGGCAGCTGTATTCGCCGCAGGCATCAGCCCCAGCAGCTTTCGCTCGCTGACCGGCAGGACGCTCCGCAGTGTCTGGATGGTGCGGCCCGCGGAATAGTCGATCAATACCTCCCGCATGAGCCTGATACAGCCGCCCATGTCCAGAAGAGCGCAGACCACTTCTTTCTCATAGTAATGCATGTCAAAACCTCTCGAAAAGAATTTTATTTGATGCTTTCTTGCATGATAATTATAGTAGAGAAGTTCCGGACTGTATATTGACAATAAATCGTCATTAAATTATCATAGGGTGTATCTGAAAACTCATGATGTGACCGGCAGCGAGGGATTTTTGCGTTGCGCAAGACATTTTTTCGCAGGAATACTGACGTATTGCAAGGAAAAATGACGCGGCGCACCGCAAAAAGGCCTGCTGTCCGGGTGCGTTGGGAGTTTTCAGATACACCCTAGTAAAAAACACAGAGGAGGCGCAGCGTCATGAGCTTCAGGCTTGCGCTGGTCGGACACGGCTCGTCAATCAGAGAAATCCAGGAGATCGTAGCCGAAACATTTGAGAATATCGAAACTGTCGGAATTGAGATGCCCAGTGATGAGCGGGTCGATGAGGCGGCACAGGCGCTGAGGCGCTGTCTGCCGGAGCTGGACGGCGTCCTCTACACAAGAAGCGAGCCGTATAAGCTGATGGTGAGCCGCGTGGATCATGGGGCGGTGCTGGCGCGGTATGTCAACGTCGACGCAGCCAGCTTCATCCACGCGCTTTTGATCGCGCAGAGCAAATACCACGCGGATATTTACAGAGTCAGCGTAGACACGCTGGACTATGTCACCGTTATGAAGACGTATCGTTCGCTGGAGCTGGACATGGATCACGTGCAGCCGGTCAGCATCAGCGTGGATACCAATGCGGCGCATTTTGTCGACGCAACGACAAAGACGCACCGCGAGAGCTACCGCAGTGGCCTGTGCAGCGTCTGCATTACAAATATCCGCAACGTGCAGGACACGCTCGCAGCCGAGGGCATCCCCTGCGTGCTGATGGCGCCGAGCTCGGATAATTATATCAGCGAGGTGCGCCGTCTGATCCTGTCCTGGCACGTGAAGGAAAAGGAAAAGGAAGGCAGTGTGATCATCCGGATCCACGCAGAGATCAGCGGTGATTACTATCTGAATCGGAAAACGATGGTGCAGAGCGTACTGGATCTGGCCAAGCTCGCGGAGCAGATCGTTCTGTTTGCGCAGCTGGTGAGCGGCGCGTATCTGCGCATGGGCGAGCAGGATTTCGCCGTGATCTGCAGCTACGAGGTGCTTTCTGACACAACGGATCGGTTTTCCCACTTTGATCTTCTGGCGCAGGTCTACGGCGGAACGCCCTACCGACTGGCGGTCGGGATCGGAACAGGGCTGCACTTCCAGCAGGCGCTGGTAAACGCGGATCTCGGCACGCAGCGTGCATGGGAGGAGGGCTCCAACCGGGCGTATCTGGTCTACGCGGAGGATCGCTTCGTCGGCCCCATCCAGCCGAACGAGCTGATGCATGTAAAGCGGAGCCAGTTTGACCCACAGCTGCTCAAGGTCGCGCAGGACTGCGCGCTGTCGAACAATACGGTTCTGAAGATCAGCACCTTCGTGCAGCGTAAAAATAACGGCACGTTCTTTACCGCGGAACTGGCCGAGGAGCTGCACATCAGCTTCCGCACAGCCGCGCGCATCGTGGAAAAGCTGGAGCAGAACGGCTATATCGTCGAGGTCGGCCGCAGCGTTCTCAATGGTCGAGGCCGGCCGACCCGCGTCTTTCAGCTGCTGCGCTGAATTTCACGCAGAAAATCAGTTCCAGCGATATGACCCGACGCAGTGTGTTTTTACCGCAATGCTGCAGAACAGCGGCAGCTATACGCCGCGGAAAAGTTTGGATCCTTCCGGTTTGTCCGGATGGTTTTTACGGAATGGATGCGCGAACGGCGGAGAGGATCGTTATCTTATCCTCCCCGCCGCTCTTCTTGTTTTCATCTGATCCAATGGTCCTGTTTTCAGCAGCCAAGACCATTGCCGCGCGGCCCGTTCGCCCCTGCGTATTTCTCTGTTCCCTGCGGCGCAACTTTTGCGCCGTCCTCTGCCCGGCTTATCTTTCAGCGTAATTGTGCCGGTTGACATCATTTCGATCCGTGTTTTTCAAAATTAACAATTCTCAAACAAAACGCAAACAATCGTGAAACGCAGCGCTTGTATGCTATACTCACTATGAAGCAGGGAGCAATGGTACCCATCTTTTCGGCTACACTTTCCTGCATCTGGCGTGTGACGTGGGTGTAGGTTCGCAGCGTGAGGCCCGCATCGAAATGGCCGAGCATACTCGATACAGTTTTCACATCCACGCCATTCTGCAATGCCAACGTTGCGAATGTGTGTCGCAAGTCATGAAATCTCAGGTGTTCCAGCCCTGCGTCCTTCAGAATTTTCTTGTGGATGTTCACGACCGAATCAGGATGGTACATCTCGCCTGTTTTCGGAGACGGGAACATCCATGGGTTGCTGGGATGTTTCTGGTGTTCTGCGACCAGCAGATCAACGGCATCCTGCGGAATTGAGATTTTGCGGATGGAGTTTTCCGTTTTCGGACGGGTGATGTCTAGTTCGCCCACATTGTTGCGTCCGGCCTGCTTGCTGACGGAAATCGTCTTGTTTTCGATGTCCAAGTCCGACCATTGGAGCGCCACCAACTCGCCCTTGC
>OGGU01001394.1_pt1 | contig 14396 bp, 12 predicted proteins | sample 1571241 | NCBI WGS metagenome assembly OGGU01 (sample SAMEA2581934, study PRJEB24529) | metagenome | biome: Human gut stool | place: China | collected 2011
TCACCATCAATGCCGGCGAAGTGCTGGGCATCGGCACGAACCTGCAGGAGGCTATCTTCAAGGGACTCGTCGCCGCAGGCTACAAGATGCGCCATCAGGGCGGCATTCTCGTCTCCGTCCGCGACAAGGACAAGCCGGAAGCCATTGACTGCGCGCGCAAGTTTGCCAAGCTCGGCTTCAACATTTTCGCCACGCCCGGCACGGCGCGCGCCATGCAGGAGCATGGGCTGTACGCCGCCGTCGTGAAGAAGGAAGCGCAGGAGAAAATGCTGGAAATGGGGCAGGTGCAGTACGTCATTTCCACGTCCAACAAGGGTCGTCTGCCGCAGCTGGAATCCGTCCGGATGCGCCGCAAGGCGGTCGAACGCGGCATCCCGCTGTTCACCAGCCTTGACACGGCGAATGCCCTCGCCAACGCGCTGACCAGCCGCTACTCGCTGGGCAACGTCGAATTGGTGGACATCAACAACATGCGCACCAAGCACAAGAAGCTGACTTTCACCAAGATGCGCGGCACGGGCAATGACTACCTGTACTTCGATTGCTTCGACCAGACGGTGGAAAGCCCCGAATCGCTGGCTGTGCGCCTGTCCAACCGCCGCACGGGTGTCGGCTCGGACGGTATTGTGCTGATTATGCCCTCGACCATCGCCGATGCGAAGATGCGCATGTTCAATGCCGACGGCACGGAAGGCTCGGTGGCGGGCAATGCCCTGCGCTGCGTCTGCAAGTACCTGTATGAGAACGGCCATGTGCGCAAGGACGAAATGGCGGTCGAGACTGGCAGCGGCGTTAAGACGGCGAAGCTGTTCATCCGCGAAGATCAGGTGTTCTCCGTGCTGGTGGACATGGGCTGCCCGCAATTCGCTCCGGTGAAGATTCCCGTCAAGCTCGACGGCGACCGCGTGATGATGCGCCCTGTCTTCCTTGCGGGCGAAAAGCGCGAAATCAGCTGCGTCAGCATGGGCAATCCGCATGTTGTCATCTTCGTGGAGGATGTAAACCGCATCCCGCTGGAGCAGGTGGGGCCGCAGATTGAAACGGACAGCCTGTTCCCGGAACGCGTGAACGTTTCGTTCGCCCAGATTGTGGACAAGAACGACATCGTGATGCGCGTATGGGAGCGCGGCATCGGCGAAACGGCGGCTTGCGGCACGGGCGCGTGCGCGGTGGCAGTCGCGGCAGTCGAAAACGGCTTCTGCACTCGCGGCGCGGACATTGATGTGCGCCTGCCCGGCGGCACGCTCGTCGTCCGCTATCAGGAGGACGGCAAAGTCTGGCTGACTGGCGACGCCAACACCGACTTCACGGGGACTATCGAAATTTAAGCAAAAGCGGCATCTCGTTTTTCACGCGGGATGCCGCCCTTTTTGCAAAGGGGAGGAAATTTGCATGAAACACGTTCTTTGCTTTGGCGACAGCAATACTTGGGGCTTCATCCCCGGCACCTGCAAGCGCTACGACGAACACACCCGCTGGACAGGCATTTTGCAGGACGAACTTGGCGCAGAATGGCGCATCCACGAGAACGGGCAGAACGGCAGAACCACCGTCTTTCCTGAACCCGGCAAGGACTTCATGACCGGCTTGGGCGCGCTGCCCTACGCGCTGGATACCCTGCGCCCGCTGGACGCCATCATCATCATGCTCGGCACGAACGACCTGAAGGAGCACACCGCACAGGCGAGCGTCAACGGTATCGGCACGCTGATTCGCACGATTCAGACGTTCGACCAGCTGTACCCCGCGAGCGTGCCGTTGTTCGGGGATAACAAGCCGCGGATTCTGGTACTGACGCCGATTGAGATTGGCGAGAATGTGGCGGAATGGGACACGCTGCATGGGAAGGGGCAGGAATCGCGGAAATTCCCGGCACTGATGAAGGGTTTGTGTGAGTGGCTCGGTGTGGAGATGATGAATACGCAGGAGATTGTGCAGCCGTCGAAGGTGGATGGGATTCATATGATGCCGGAGGAACATCGGAAACTGGCGCTGGCGGTGAAGGAGAAGCTGCTGGCAATGATGGCAAAGTAAAATGAGCAATGAGAAATGAGCAATGACTGGCGCGCAAACGCAATCATTGCTCATTAAAAAAATCGGAAGTCAAGCCGCTCATTTGCGTGCTTGACTCCCGATTTTTTTCTTACTTTGTGTTCTTGATTTCCATCCACAGGTTTTCATAGATCTTGCGGAAGGTGTCGTCGATGTCGTGGAAGAATTCGCAGCGATCCTGAACCTCCTGAGAAGGATTCAGAACGTGGTTGTTCTCGTATTCCTCGCCCATCAGCTCAATCGCGCCCTTGTTGGGGCTGGAGTACCAGATGTATTCGCAGTTCATCTGCGCGATGTCGGGGCGGCAGAGGAAGTTGATGAACTTCTCGGCGTTCTCCTTGTTGCGGGCGGACTTGAGGATGACCGCGCCGTCCACCCAGATGTTCGAGCCTTCAGAGGGCACGAAATAGTCCAGATGGTCGTTCAGGTCGATGGCGTACTGTGCGTCGCCAGACCACATCAGCGCGAGCGCCGCTTCGCCAGCCACCATCTTATCCTTCGTTTCGTCCACCTGATACGCCTTGACAACGCCGGACTGCTTCTGCTCAATCAGCTTATCCTTCGCTGCCATCAGCTCCGGAACTTCGCGGCTGTTCATGGAATAGCCGAGGTACTTCAGCGTGATGCCCATGCTGTCGCGGTAGGAGTCCAGCATGAACACGTTCTTCTGGTACTGCGTGTCCCAGAGGATGCTCCAAGACTGGTTGGGTTCGGGAATCATGTCCTTGTTGTACAGGATGCCGACTGTTCCCCACATATACGGCACGGAGTACTTGTTCTCCGGGTCGTAGTCGGGATTGCGGAGCTTGTCGATAATCTGCTCGAAATTCGGCACGTTGTCGTAGTTAATTTCTGCCACAAGATCCTTGGCAATCATGCGCTCGATGATGTAGTCGGACGGGAAGCACACGTCGAACGCACCGGGGTTCGCCTCGACCTGCACAATCATGTCCTCATTCGTGGTGAAGCACATGTAGTTGACCTTGATGCCCGTCTCTTCGGTGAAGAGGGTCAGGACTTCGGGTGCGATGTAGTCCTCCCAGTTGTAGACGTTGACGACCTCTTCCGCGAGGGCGGCGGGGGCGACGGTCAGCGCCAGGCACAGGAGCATCAGCAGGGAAAGCAGCTTTTTCATCAGAGATGTTCCTCCTTCAAGGTAATTGGGGGTTTAGTCATTATTCGATGCGGTGCGGCGGTTGACAATCAGCAGCAGCACCAGCAGAGCGACGAACATGAGCGCCGACAGTGCGTTGAGCGTCGGCTCGATGCCGCGGCGGGCGGCGGAGTAAATCAGCGTGGACAGATTCTGCACCAGCGGGGAAGTCGTGAAGTAGCTGATGGTGAAGTCGTCCAGCGAGAGGGTGAACGCCAGCATCGCGCCCGTGATGATGCCCGGCATACATTCGGGGATGATGACGTGGAACAGTGCGTACATCGGCGTTGCGCCAAGGTCAAGCGCCGCTTCGTAGGTGTGTCGGTTCATTTGCTTGAGCTTCGGCAGCACCGATAGGATGACGTAGGGCGTATCGAACGTGATGTGCGCCAGCAGCATCGTCACATAGCCGCGGTCGACCTTCGTGAAGAGGAACAGCAGCATCAGGCTGATGCCGGTCACGATGTCGGGCATGGTGTTGGGCAGGTTCGTCAGCGTCATCATGAACGACTGCGGCCGCTTCTTCATGGCGTGGATGCCAATGGCGGCGAGCGTTCCCAGAATCGTCGCGACGACCATGGCCAGCAAGGCAATTGTCACCGTGACGGTCAGCGCGTTCATGATGCGCGTGTCCTGAAATAGCTCCGTGTACCAGCGGAAGGAGAATCCCTCCCACTTCGCGCGGCTCTTGCCCGCGTTGAAGCTCTGCACAATCAGCACGATAATCGGAAGATACAGGAAGATAAGGATGAGCGCCAGATACGCGCGCTTGCAGAACTTTTTCATGCGATGCCGCCTCCTTCGCCGTTGGGGTCGGCCTTGCGCAGGATGGAGAGCGAAATCAGAATCAGCACCATCATGATGAGGGAGAGCGCCGAGCCGACGTTCCAGTTGCCTTCAGTCAGGAACTTTGCCTCAATCAGGTCGCCGAACATCATCGTGTTGCCGCCGCCCAAGACGCGCGGGATGAAGAACGTCGTCACCGAGGGCATGAACACCATCGTGATGCCGCTGACAATGCCCGGAATGGACAGCGGCATGGTTACCTTCCACAGCGTCTGCCAGCTATTGCAGCCGAGGTCAGCCGCCGCTTCGGTCAGGCGGTAGTCCATCTTGCTCAGCAGCGTGTAAATCGGGAAAACCATGAAGGGCAGGAAGTTGTACACCATGCCCAGCAGAACCGCGCCGGAGTTGTACATCAGCTGTACACCGTTAAAGCCCAGCGCGCGCAGCACCGTGTTAATCAGCCCGTTGTCCTCCAGCAGGCTCATCCACGCAATGGTGCGCAGGAGGAAGTTCATCCACATGGGGATGATGAACAGCACGACGAGGGTCGGGCCGAGCTTGATTTCGCGATCGGCCATAATCAGCGCCGCCGGATAGCCCAGCAGCAGGCAGATAACCGTGCACTGGAACGCCATCCACAGCGAGTAAACCAGCGTATCCACGTTGACCGTGCCGCGGGAAATGTATGCCTGTCCGGCTTCGCCCATGGCGTCCAGGATGATTTTGTTCGATTCGTAGTTCGAATCCCAGAAACTGCGGAAGTTGTCCAGCGTGAACGCGCCGGAGGAATCCGTAAAGGCGTAGTAGGCAATCAGGATGACCGGAACGATGGTAAAAATCATCATCCACAGCGCGTAGGGCGAGGCAAACAGGGAACGGTGCATACCGCGGTTGCGGTGGATGGTGATGGCAATCAGCGCGATAAAGATGCACAGCCCCGCGCCCATGAGCGCATACGCCCACCACGGGAGAGACAGGTTGCTTAACATTCGGCATCCACCTCCGCCGCGGGCGTGGTGTCCTCCAGCCGCTTCATGATGTGGATGTTGAAGGGGACAATGTTCAGCCCGACGCGGCTGCCCTGCGGCTGCATCGTCGTCGAATGCACCTTGAAGGTGTACGCGCCGGTGTCAATCATCATTTCGTAATGCACACCCTTGAACAGCACGCTCTTGATGGTGCCGACCATCTGCCCGACGTCCTCGCCGACGAGCATGATGTCCTCCGGGCGGACGACGACGTCCACCGGCGTGTTCTCGCCGAAGCCGAAGTCCACGCACGGGAATTCCGTGCCCGCAAACTCGACCAGCTCATCGTGAATCATCGTGCCGCGCAGCAGGTTGCTTTCGCCGATGAAGTCCGCGACGAAGGCGTTTGCCGGTTCGTCGTAGATGGTCTTGGGGTCGCCGATCTGCTGGATGGTGCCGTCCTTCATGACGACAATCGTGTCGGACATGGTCAGCGCTTCCTCTTGGTCATGGGTGACGAAGATGAACGTAATGCCCAGCCGCTGCTGCATGGCTTTCAGTTCCAGCTGCATTTCCTTGCGCAGCTTCAGGTCCAAAGCACCAAGCGGTTCGTCCAGCAGCAGAACACGGGGCTGGTTGACCAGGCTGCGGGCAATGGCCACGCGCTGCTGCTGTCCGCCGGACAGCTGGTAGATGCTGCGGCGTTCAAAGCCCTTCAGGCCGACGATCTCGAGCATCTCGAGCACCTTCGGGCGGATCTCATCCTCGGTCATCTTTTTCAGGCGCAGGCCGAAGGCGACGTTCTCAAACACGTTCAGGTGCGGGAACAGCGCATACTTCTGGAACACCGTGTTCACAGGCCGCTTGTACGGCGGCATGTTGGCGATGTCCTTGCCATCAAAAAAGACATTGCCCGATTTCGGTGTTACAAAGCCGGCAATCACACGCAGGGTCGTCGTCTTGCCGCAGCCCGAGGGGCCCAGGAAGGTGACAAACTCCTTGTCGTGGATGTCCAGCGAAAGTCCGTCCAGGACCTTCTGCCCATCGAATTCGACAACAATGTCTTTCAGAGATACGATCAGATTTTCATTCATTTTTATTGCATCCCCCTTTGCGGAATTTCCCGTTACAGCACTCTCTTTACGCACCGTTTCTTCCTTAGGCCGGCACAGAGTCCTTGACGAGTCAGCGCCAATTATGCCGCCCCGCAAAGGTTTGTTACACGACTCCCTGCTGAAGAAGCCGCTGCAAGCAGCACATACAACGCCAATGTGTCAGGGCAGAAAAGATTTACCCTATAGATGCACACACAAGGTATATTATACGGCTTGTGGAATGTTTGTCAATAAGAACTTTTTAACAAATTGGTAAAGAAGCGTTCATGATTTCGAAAAAGAAGCGGCTTTTTTGAAAATGTGCGATGCAGCAAGGTTTATAAAAATCGAGGCAGCCGCCGCCGCAAAAAGCACGGCACTGGGCAGGGCAGCAAAGCGGCCGTACAAAAGCCCGAACGCCGCCTGCCCGACCGGCTGGGTCAGGCAGGCACAGACATACCGACTGGCGGTTTGTATGTAGGCTGAATAATACGGCGGCTGGAACCGCCGTTGAAATGATTGGGTGTATTGCACTACTTTACATGCAGCACTGAACAAGCTCTATGAAAAGGGTGGCACAACGCGCAGGTGATAGCAGATTCTATAAAGTAAAAACGGCACAAAACGCTGCAGCTTTGCGTTCTGTGCCGTTTGGCTATTTGGCTATGGTCACGCCAGATTCAGCCGCTTCGTCATGAGCCACTGGGTCAGTGCCCACAGCAGGGCATCGACAAGGGCAATCAGCGCAAAGACGGCGAGCAGGGGGAGTACGATAACGCCCAAGGTATTGTCGGGACCGAAAAACGACGCGGCGCTGAAGCCGGTATTGTTAAGGTACTTATACCCGCGGAACGCGACAAAGACTGCCGTCACAAGGGCTGCCATCTGCCCGATAAAGCCGATGACAAAGTAGGCGGCAATGCTGATGAGCAGCCGCTGCTGGGTAAACTGCGCGGCAAAGGCACAGGCCAGATATGCGTGCAGCAGTGCGCCCGCGATAAGGGCCAGTATAATCAAAAGCATTGCAGACCAGATGGCGACATCCTCGGCAGTGACGCGGCTGAAATCAGATGCAAACCCGCCGCCACTGACCGTGTCGGTAGTCAGCATGCCGCAAAGTGTAAAAAATACCATGCCGAACAGCGTCCATACCGTGCCGCAGATGACCTTAGCAGCAATGTGCTGCCAAATGGGCACGGGCAGAGCCAGCATCAAGTATCCGCGCTCGCCCAACAGGCGGTAAAACTGCTGAATTTCAATAAAAGAGCAGATGGCGAGCACAACAAGAAGGCTTTCCCGCGGTATGTATCGGCCTCGGCGCGGGTGTCCTCGGCGTCGCCGAGCTCCTCGCTGATGACATTCATCTGCTCACGCAGGTAGTATTCGCGCTGGCCCTTGTCCATGCGGGCGTTGACCTTGTCGTCCAGGCCGCGCTCGATGTCCATGATCTGGCATTCCTGCCGCAGCAGGGTCAGCAGCTTTTCGAGGCGGCCCAGCAGGGTCGATTCGTTCAGGATAACCTGCTTATCCTCATACTTGAACAAGAGGTTGGCGGGCATGTACTCGCTCAAATACAGCGGTGAATCGGAGGAAACGATGTTATAGACGACATCCTTGGAAATTTGCGGGCTGTAGGACAGGTACTCCTCAAAGCAGTCCTTCAGGCTGCGGACGAGAGCCTCGACCTGGTTGCGCTTGTCGGCAGGGATGCCGCGCACCGCCACGGGGCGTACCGTGGCCTGCAGATACTTTTCGCCGGCGTCCAGCTCCAGCAGACGGGCACGGGTCTTGCCCTCGACGAGGACCTTCACGAGGTCGTCGGAGACGCGCAGCACCTGCTTGATTTCGGCAATGACACCGTAGGCATACAGGTCGCGAAGGGCCGGTTCTTCCTCATCCATCTCGCGCTGGGCGACGAGAAAGACGCTGCTGTTGGCGTGCATGGCGGCCTCGATGGCGGCAATGGACTTGGTGCGGCCCACCTCAAAATGGACCACATTGTTGGGGAAAACCACCAGCCCGCGCAGGGCGATGGCCGGCAGATGCACCACATTGCGGGCGATCTTGATCTTTACTTTTTCAGACATTCTTACTCTCCCATAGCCTGCAGAACAGGCGTCTTGTTTGCGTTTGCGGCAAGCTCCGGCGGCAGCAGAATGCGCGCCGCACTGTGCGCGATCTCCGCGTGCATCCGCAGCTGGGGCGAGCACTCACCGTCCAGCGTTGTGATGAGCGGGTTGCCGTCCAGCACCTCTATGTCAATGCTGCCTGTACGGAAAAACGTCATGTACGGGGCAAATTTTTCGGTGACGGTGTCACCCTCCGAAAGATGCTCCCCTTTTTTGTAGCTGCCCAGCAGCCCCGGCAGCTTTAAACGCGGCACGGGCCGCAGCAGCACCACATCCAGCAGACCGTCGGTCATGCTGGCGTGGGGCGCGGCGCAGTAGCCGCCGCCGTACTGCTGGCCGTTGCAGACCGCCAGCATCATGAAGGTGTCCTCCAATTGGCGGTCATCGGCGGTGATGCGCAGACGGTGCCTGAAGGTGCTGCACACGGCCTCGAGAATCGACAGCGTGTAGGCCGTTGTGCCGCCGCAGAAGGGCACGCGCCGCCATTTGGGGATGCCGTTGGCGACCTGGGCGTCGATGCCCGCGGCATAGATGTCGATGCCGCAGCCCTGGGGCGTGCGGATGACGTCCGCTGCGAACGGTTGTGCGGCCAACTGTGCGTCAAGGTCCAGGAACTGCGCCTGCGTGCCGAAGTTGCGCACATAGTCATTGCCGCTGCCGCAGGGCACGCAGCCAATGGCGGCGTTCGGGTGGCCGACGGTACCCTGCAATATTTCGTTCAGCGTGCCGTCGCCGCCGCAGGCGTAGAGGTATACTTCTTCCCCGCCGGCGGCGTATTGGGCGGCCAGGTCGCGGGCCTGCCCGGCGCGGCGGGTCACCTCAATGGTAGGATGAAGCCCTGCGCGGCTGGCAGCGGCGTGGATCTGCGGGATGAGCGCCACGCTGGCGTCCACCTTGCCCGCCGTTGGGTTTATGATAAAAATATGCTGCATCGGTTTGTCCCTTTCAGCATCGGTTACTTGCGGTCTACAGATACTAATTATTGTAGCTTTTTTGCCGCAAAAGTGCAATACCTTGGAGGAAATTGGTTGACGGAGAGATTGGCTTCCCCCTCGGAGGAAGCTGTCAGTGTCCCCGACCACTGACTGATGAGGGGCGGATATGCCGTTGCTGCCCGGTAAAGTGCTGCGGCAGCAAGGTCTGCCCTCATCCGGCCCTGCGGGGCCACCTTCCCCCGAGGGGGAAGGCTTAGGAGTTCTCCCACACAGCCAGAATTTCGGTAACCTTTGCAAATATCGCGGCGCTGGAGGTTTCGGGCTTTAAAATGCCGTCCTGCAAAACGGTAATGGTATACCGCGGGTCGTCCGCCGGGTAAAAGCCGCTGAACCAGTAGTTGAGCAGCTCCTCGCCGTTCTCGTCGTACTGGCCGGTCTGTGCTGTGCCGGTTTTGCCGCCTGCCGTGCCGGTTTTGGGCTGTGCCTCGCTGCCGATCCCCTCCGACACGACGGAGGCCAGCATGCTGCGCAGCACCCGTGCCGTGGCCGCATCAAAGACCGTGCGGGTGTCAGCCGCCCGGGTCTGCCCGGTCAGCGTGCCGTCGGCGTCAACAATTCCCTGTACAAAGGCCGGTGTCCTGTACACGCCGCCGTTTGCGACGGTGTTCATCATGGCTGTAATTTGCAGCGGCGTCACGGTCAGTGCTCCCTGGCCAAAGCTGAACGTCGCCAGTTCGCCTGGGTTTTCAAGCGCGGCGGCATCGGACAGTGTGCCCGATGCGCCTTGCAGGCCGGGCGCAAGCTGCGTGGCCGTGCCGAAGCCGAGTGTCTCTGCCATTTTGCGGATGCGCTGTGCCCCCAGCAGGCGGCCCAGCTCGATGAAATAGGTGTTGCAGCTTTGTTCCAGTGCGCCGCGCAGGTTGACCACGCCGTGGGCGCGGCCCAGTGCACAGCGGTAGGTCTGCCCGGCAACCTCGACCTCACCCGTGCAGTCGTGGGTGTACCAGTCAAGGCCGCTCTCGTAGGCGGCTGCAGCCAGCACGACCTTGAACACCGACCCGGCACTGAATGCGCGGAGAGGCCGGTTGAGCAGCGAGGTATCGTTGGCGGCAATGCTGGCGGCGACATTCTGCGGGTCAAACGACGGCATACTGACCGAGGCAAGCACCTCGCCGGTGGCCGTGTCCATCACGACGATGCAGCCGCGCGGCAGATACAGCGTGGCCAGCCCCTCACAGGCGCGCTGCAGGTCGGCGTCCAGCGTCAGCCGCACGCCCTGCCCCGTGCCGGGTGTTTCCACCGCCACAAGCGGGCTTGTGTCCGTCAGCAGGCGTCCCTGCGCGGTCATAAAGCAGGTCACAATGCGCGCGTCTCCGGAGGCGGCCAACAGATCGTCGTAGGCTTTTTCCAGGCCGGACACGCCGCGGCCCTCGCTGTCCAGATAGCCCAGCAGGTGCGCGGCGGTGCTGCCGCCGAAATGCTGCGGCACGGTGCAGGTCGTGATGCCCTGCGCGGTCAGGTCGCGGTCCACCTGTATCAAAAAGGGGCTTGCAAGGTTGCGGCGCTCATACAAAAGGCTCTGCTCCGCATACGGGACATACGGAAACAGCTCCGTGTACCCGGCGTCTCCGGGCAGGCAGAGTGCGTAATACTGCGGGGAAAGGCCGGTCAGCCTGCGGCCCGTGCGGTAATAGAAATCGCCCCGGGCGCGCGGCAGGGTCAGCGTCTGGACGCTCTGCCCGCCCGCACTGGCGGCATAGGCCGTCTGCTGCCCCCCAGCAGCACCAGCACAGCGCAAAGCCCATACAACCGACGCAGAGACAAGGCACATCCCCCCGGTGGAAGTATGGGCGGCAGGTCAACCTAAAATACCTCTATTACCCATATCATTTTGGGTTGAGTCCTGTTAATTGCGCAGCCTCCTGACAGCCCAAAGCACCAGATACACCGCCGCCACGCAGGGCAGAAAGCCCATGGCGTCAATCGCAACGTCGCTCAACTGCGCGGCACGGCCCGGCACAAAATACTGGTGGAACTCATCACCGGCCGCATACAGCATACACAGCGCCGATGCCAGCAGTGCCTTTTGCCGCAGCGTAACGCGGTGCAGCCACAGCTGCACGGTCACGGCCATGCTGACGCCGAGGGCGCAGTAGATATAGATGTGCGCCCACTTGCGGACGTTGGCGTTCAGGTTTGTGGTGCTGAACCACAGCGGCGTGATGGCTTTTATCCTGCCGGCCTGCACGGTCTCGGTAACGGCGCGGCTGACCTTGGTGGACAGCTCCGCCGGCTGCGAGGACAAGACAAAGATCACCGCCATAATCGCCAGCGTAACGGCCAGTGCCGGATATTTTGCGTATTTTTTCATGGCGGCTCCCCCGCTGCGTTATTTCTGTCTATTATAGCACACTTTGCCGGTTTATACAAAAAGGCCGAAGCCTCTTTTTGCGGAGACTTCGACCTTATGGTTGCTTGTGGGGTGTACCCAATTAGTACATGCCGCCCATGTCAGGGGCCGGAGCAGCCGGAGCCGGGGGTTCCGGCAGGTCAGCGACAAGGCTCTCGGTGGTCAGGACCATCGCGGCGACGCTGGCGGCGTTCTCCAGAGCGGAACGGGTCACCTTGGCGGGATCGATGATACCAGCAGCAACCATGTCGCAGTACTCTTCCTTATAAGCGTCGAAGCCGTAGCCATTCTTGCCGGAGGCACGAACTTTCTCCAGAATCACGGAGCCGTCCAAACCAGCGTTGGCAGCGATCTGACGGATGGGAGCCTCCAGAGCCTTGGCAATGATGCGGACGCCGGTCTTTTCGTCGCCCTCCACAGCGTTCAGCAAAGCTTCCACGGCGGGGATGACGTTCACAAAGATGGTACCGCCGCCAGCCACAACGCCTTCCTCAACGGCGGCGCGGGTAGCGTTCAAAGCGTCCTCGATGCGGAGCTTCTTCTCCTTCATCTCGGTCTCGGTAGCAGCGCCCACCTTGATGACAGCCACGCCGCCGGCCATCTTGGCCAGACGCTCCTGCAGCTTCTCCTTATCGTAGTCGCTGGTGGTGTTGGCGATCTGGCTGCGGATCTGAGCCACGCGGTCCTTGATGGCGGTGGCATCACCGGCGCCGTCCACGATGGTGGTGTTCTCCTTGGTGACCTTCACCTGACGGGCACGGCCCAGCATGTCGATGGTAGCGGTCTTCAGTTCCAGACCCACTTCCTCGCTGACAACGGTACCGCCGGTGAGGATAGCGATGTCCTGCAGCATCTCCTTGCGGCGGTCGCCGAAGCCGGGGGCCTTGACGCAGACAACGTTCAGGGTACCGCGCAGACGGTTCACGATCAGGGTGATCAGAGCCTCGCCCTCAACATCCTCAGCCACGATGACCAGCTTCTTGCCGGACTGGACCAGCTGCTCCAGAATGGGCAGGATGTCGGAGATCACGGAGATTTTCTTATCGGTGATGAGGATATAGGCGTCATCAATGACAGCCTCCATCTTCTCAGTATCGGTGACCATATAGGGAGTGATATAGCCGCGGTCGAACTGCATGCCCTCCACGACCTCGCTGTAAGTCTCAGCGGTCTTGGACTCCTCAATGGTGATCACGCCGTCGGCGGAAACCTTCTCCATCGCGTCGGCGATCAGCTTGCCGATCTCCTCGTCACCGCTGGAAACAGCGCCGACACGGGCAATATCGCTGGAGCCGTTGACCTTCTTGGCCTGCTTCTTCACCTCGGCTACGGCGGCTTCCACAGCCTTGGACATGCCCTTCTTCACAACGATGGGGTTGGCACCGGCGGCCAGATTCTTCAGACCCTCGTGGATCATGGCCTGCGCCAGCAGGGTAGCGGTGGTAGTGCCGTCACCGGCCACATCGTTGGTCTTGGTGGAGACCTCCTTCACCAGCTGAGCGCCCATGTTCTCAAAGGGATCGGGCAGTTCAATTTCCTTGGCGATGCTGACGCCGTCGTTGGTGATGAGGGGAGCACCGTACTTCTTATCCAAAACCACGTTGCGGCCCTTGGGGCCCAGGGTGATCTTAACAGTATCGGCCAGCTGATCAACACCGGCCTGCAGAGCCTTGCGGGCTTCATCGCCGCGCATAATGAGCTTAGACATAATTCATAACCTCCAAGTTTTCTTAAAGTGGGGGACTGCGTCCCCCCTTTGCCCGTAAAGGGCACGCCGCATCCGTAAAGCAACAAAGCTGCTAACGGCTGCGCAGTAGATTCCCCCTCGCCAGTTTGTGAACTGGCGACGCCGTCCAGGACGGCTGGGGTCAAGGAATTTTTGCCACGCACATGTCGCGGCAAAAATCAATTCAAGCATTTTGTCAGGACACATGCCCCACCGTTCCTTCATCCCCTTCCGGAGCAAACCAGCGAAGCGTTTGTGCCGGAAAAACGAGGAGCAGCGGAACGAGCGAGCTTTGGCCGCAAGGCCGAAGCGAGGGATGTGCAGCTTGTGACGAGTTACTCGACGATGGCCAGGATATCGTTCTGACGGACAACTACGTACTCCACGTCCTCCAGGGTCACCTTGGTGCCGGCATACTGGCTGGTGATGACCTTATCGCCAGGCTTCACGGTCATGGTGACTTCCTTGCCGTCTACCATGCCGCCGGGGCCCACGGAAATGACTTCGGCCACAGAGGGCTTCTCCTTGGCAGAGCCGGTGAGGATGATGCCGCCCTTGGTGGTCTCCTCGGTCTCTACCATTTTCAGGATCACACGATCAGCTAACGGGGTAAGTTTCATGTTGGGTTCCTCCTTGTATATTTTCATATGATAAACGATTTCAGCGTTAGCACTCAGTCTCCTTGAGTGCTAACGCTGTTATCATAGTACAACTGTCCCGGTTTGTAAAGGGGTAATTTGTAAATAAGTTATGAAGTTTCCATTGGGGAAAATCGTCGGTTCCCGCCCTATCTCGGTCCGGCGCCGTAATTGGGATCGCAGCCCTTGGGTCCGAAGAAATTCAACCTTTTTTCCGACAAAGTCAGACGCACATCCCGGCTGTGGATGGTCTCCCCGTCCAGACAGGTCACAATGTCATCTTCCGACTGAATGCGGACGTTTTTGGCAGTCACCACCCGGATCACCTCCGGCGGCAGCGAGCGGTAGCGGCCAGCGGAATAGGCGCTGAACAGCCCCGCGAACTTCATGCGGCTGATGTTTTTCACCAGCACCGTATGTAAAACGCCATCGTCCATTCGGGCCTCCGGCACCGGCGTGGAGCCGCCGCCGTAATACCGTCCGTTGCACATGGACACCAGCGCAA
>OGGU01001398.1_pt1 | contig 14353 bp, 9 predicted proteins | sample 1571241 | NCBI WGS metagenome assembly OGGU01 (sample SAMEA2581934, study PRJEB24529) | metagenome | biome: Human gut stool | place: China | collected 2011
CATACTGCGGCAGATCGATCGGTACGGCATCCGAGTAGGAAACAATTGGCTGTGCCCCCGGATTACTTGCCGGATCGGCGCCGGGCTTCAGACCGGTTGCTTTGATCAGATAAGGCTGCATGATATCATTCTGGCTGGAATCATTGTGCCAGCTTGCGTAGTAGCCAAGGGAGACAACGATCCATACGGTACCGTCGTCATCGACCATGAAATCCGGTGCAACCATATCCCAGGTGGAACCGTATTTTTCCGAACCGGCAGGTGCAGTCGTAACCCCCACGTTCGTGCTGCTTCCGGAGTTCGGATAACTCCAGTGTACCAGATCCTTGGAACTGCCGATCATCGGAATGATACGGTTGTTCTGTGAGAAGCCAGATAACATATAGAAATAGCCAGCCTTGTAAATGATACTCGGGTCATGGAGTGTAGATACATTGTAAGGTGTACCGGCAATCCATGAAGTGCTTGGATCGTTTGGCGTTGCATCGGTATAAGCTTCAGAGAGCTCATAGAAATTCACGCCGTCTGTTGACCAGTAGACAGTGTCTGTGGTATTGTTGTCACTTTCCCAGAAGGTACCGAGCAGAACTTCGCTCGGATAGCTGGCGGCAGATACGTCGGATGCGGACAGAAGAGATAAGCCCGCCGCTGCAAGACAGCCGGTCAGCGCTATGCCAAGAAAGCGTGAAACGGAACACTTCATCATAATAATCCTCCTTTTTATAAGATATAGGAAGATTGTACCACAAATTGGAAAGACTGTCCATGAAACTCAAGGTTTGGGGGTTGAAAAGAAGCGTTTTTTTTAATAATATTAGAATAGCGTCATCAGATGTATCATATCAAAGGAGAACGAAGGAAATGAAGAAAATAACTGAGGCATTTGCAAAACTCCGTGTGTGGCAGCTGGCATTTCTGGTCAATCTGCTGGCGGCGATGCTCGCGGTGGTGCCGTTTCTGATCCGCGATCATGGATATTTCGCCATGTCCCATGATTTTACGGCGCAGGAGATTGCCTTTAATATATTTATGAATGATACGATTAAGTCTGGCAATCTGTTATGGAATTGGGGGCTGGATCTTGGCAGTAATTTTCTGGAGACATTCAGCTTCTATAATGTAGGAAGCGTGTTCCTGTAGTTTACACTGCTGTTCCCGGCTAAGGTAATACCGCGGGTTATGGGGTGGATGGTCATTCTGAAGTTTGCAGTAGCCGGAGCGTGTGCGGCAGCATTTCTTGAACGGCATGTAAAGGAGCGATGGCTGGTTGTGATGGCATCCCTTCTGTATGCATTTTCCGGTTTTCAGTGCAGCAGTGTGGTATTTTATCATTTTCAGGACCCGGTAGCACTGTTCCCGCTCATGCTGCTGGGACTGGAGTGCCTGATTGAAGACAACAAAAAAGGACGGCTGGCACTGGCGTGTGTTTTGAATGCATTCTGCAATTATATTTTCTTTGTAGGAGAAGTCATTTTTCTTGTGATCTATTATATCGCCAAATATCTGGTGCCGGATATCCGGGAGCGCAGGCGCGGTGTCAGGAATTATCTGGCGCCTATCGGGAGCTGCTTTTTAGAGGGAGCGATCGGCTTTTTTTCGGCAGGAATTCTGATGATTTCTTCCATTCATGGAACACTGGCGAACAGCCGGGTGAACGAGCATCTGCCCGGGGAAGCATGGCTTGGCATGTCAACCTCGGAATGGCTGCGGCTGCTTAAGGGATTTCTTGTGCCGGCAGAGCCGATGAACCAGATTGCGAGTGTGGTGCAGGCAGACTGGATGACCAATGCGGCATATCTGCCGCTTGTGGGAATTGTTTTTGCGCTGGCATATGCAATGCGCAAAAAGGACTGGCTTGGCAGAATCTTAAAAATCTGTGCCGTCATTGCCGTAGTTCCAGTGTTAAATAACATGTTTATGTTTTTCGGAGTGGAGACATACCGCAGATGGTATTACATGTTTATTCTGCTTCTGGCACTGGCTACAGCAAAAGTGCTGGAACAGCCAGAAGAGTACCCGGTTCCGGCGGCAACGGGAATCTGGGCAGGAGCGCTGCTTCTGTTTTATGTGCTCACCAATGTGGTAAAGTGGAGCGGGAATGAGGAGCATGTGGTATACAGGACGGAGTGGTATTATCGTGGCATTTTGATTGCCATTGCAGGTGTACTCATTGCACTTTTTATTGTAAGGTTTGGAAAAAAATACCGCACGCAGGCACTTACTGCTATGACGATGCTGTTCAGTGCAGGGACACTTTTGCTTGCAATTCGTGGATATCAGGTTACTACAGATAATTCTAATCTGGATTTTAAAACTTATCCGAACAGTTATGCTGAGAATGTGGTAAACTATATGACAGAGATTCCGGGTGAACTGGATAGGGATGTACTGCCATACCGTTATTATTTTGATGAGGGGATCGGGCATACTTATTACAATCTGGCGATGACGGCCTCCCTTCCATCCATCAATTCTTTCATCAGTACGATCCATCCGTCTGTGATGGAGTTCTATGATGCTGTCGGGATTGGACGGGGAACATGGACAAATGCCGGAGGCGATGGGCTGCAGGAACTTCTGTCTGCGCGTTATATTGTGTCGGACATCGAACAGCCGGATGCGGCCTATATTTCCACATTCACGAATGACAACGGCCAGGAAATGTATTATTATGAGAATGAGAGGGCACTTCCGATTGGATTTGCCTATGACACATACATGACGAAGAGCCAGTTTGAACAGATTGATCCACAGCTGCGGGCGCTTACAATGCTGACCACATTGGTTGTAGATGATGCAGATGAGGAGCAGGTAAGTTCCTGCCTGAAGAAGTACACCTATGAGGAATACGGTGGAATTACCATGGACCGGCTGGAAGAGGTGCTTGGTGCCCGCCGTAAGGAAAGCAGCGAAAGCTTTACGCAGGGAAAGAATTATTTTATATCAGAGATTCATGCGTCGGGAGACCGCTATGCATTCTTCAGTGTACCATATGATGAATGCTGGAGGGCGACCGTCAACGGGGAGAGCAGGGAAGTTATCAATATCAACGGGCTGATGGCGGTACGTATTGATGCCGGGGACAATACGATCCGGTTCGATTATGTGTATACACCGCTGAAACAGGGGATTGCCTGCAGTATCGCAGGTGTGCTTCTGTTTGCCGGATATATGATATATTTTAACAAAAAGAAAAAGCGCGCGGTCCGACAGGCGGCGCAAAGTTACGAGGAATAATCTCGGGAGGAACGGTAGCGTGAAAAAAACAGGTTTATTTTTGGCAATGACAGGCATGGTGTTGTCCGTAATGGTAACACCGTTCAGTGTGCTGGCAGATGTACAGACGGAGGAGCTGCCGACCGGTCTGTTTCCTGTGGAAGAGATTGCCATTAAGGCAGATGATTCCGAACTGTATGAGAGTAGTGATGAATTATTGAGCGAGACGGCATTGTATTATGCGCAGATATATGATTCATCGTGGGATGTGTACAAGAATTATTATGTATACAATCAGTTGTCGGATGCGGAGAAGAGTTACTGGGATGCGCTGGATGCGGTGTGCATGAAGTATCTGACCACAGAAACAGATGCTAACACAGACGGTACCTACAATTATCTCGATATGGTGACAAGCGAGGAGCTTGGCAACGATGAAATGAGAAATATCGTCGAGATGTTCCGTCACTCAAATCCGCAGTATTATTTCCTGAACTATACTGTTTTTAGAATGGAACAGAATGGAAAAACGTATTATGCCTATGGGGTATATTCTGCATTTGCCGGTGGAAGCGCAAGGAAGACGGCAACAGAGGCAGTAAAAGCACAGGTTACAGACTGGGAGAATATGGTTGCCGCCTGCGGATCAACTGCGGAGAAGGTGCAGAAAATACATGACCTGATTGCAGAAAAGGTAAGCTACAATGAAGCCATTTATGATGAAAAGAATTTTGATGAAGACACGCAGTATTCCCAGTCCTGCTACAGTGTGTTCTGTACGGATCAGACAGTCTGCGCCGGATATGCTCTTGCGTTTGAAATGCTGTGCAACGGTGCGGGAGTGGATGCGATGGCAGTCACGAGTACATCTCATGAATGGAATAAGGTGCGCATTGAAGATTCCTGGTATAATGTGGATGTGACGTGGGATGATGATACGTCATCATATGCCTATTTTGAGAGAAATGACACGTATTACGATACTGAGAGTGCCTACAGTGCTTCAAATCACCGGGAAGAAGCATTCTGGGAAGATTATCTGCCACTTTGCACGCTGGATGCAGAGCAGGGGACGGACGTATCTGTTCCGGGGGTATTGCCGACGATTACTGCTGTGACGGATACACCGGTGATTACAGTGAATAAAACGGCACAGACGACGGAGATTACCTGCGGAACAAGTGGAGCGGTCATCTATTATACGACGGATGGAACGACACCATCACCGGCAGCCACAAAGTCTGTCAAGTATACGGGAACGGTTTCCGGGGCACTGGAAAATATGCGGGCGGTTGCGGTGTGCAATGCAAGACGGGACAGCAGCGTGGCGACAGCCCAGGCGGAGACGGAAGTTCTGAACGGTCTGTACAAGATTGGCGACTATTACTATTATTATGAAAATGGCGTGATGGCAACATCGAAAGAAGCCTATGTGAACGGTGCATGGCGCTGGTTTGATGCAGATGGAACGATGGCAGTATCCAAGGATGTATACCAGTTATCCTATGCAGGGGAATACGCGGACCGGGAGGACGGTACCGGCAAATGGGTGCGCTACGATGCAGACGGTGAGATGATCAAGGGCTGGCAGACGACGGATGCGGGTGTATATTATTTCGATTTGACAACCGGAGCAATGGCAAAGGGGAACACAACGATAGACGGCGTTCCGTGTGCATTCAGCTGGTCGACCGGAATCGGACTTGACTGTCAGTGGAATGAGGAGAATGGTGTTACTTACTGGTACGAGGGCGGCAGACGGCAGGGACTGGATGGACGCGGCAAGGAAATCTATGACCCGGCAAGTGATGCATGGTACTGGCTGGATGCAGTGGACAGTGGGAAAAAAGCAACCAGCAAGGATGTCTACCAGGAATCGTGGGCAGGTGCTTATGCGGACCGTGCGGATGGTACTGGAAAGTGGGTGCGCTATGACGCGGACGGACATATGATAAAAGGCTGGCAGAGGACAGATGCAGGTACATATTACTTTGACCTGATTACCGGAGCAATGGCGAAGGGAAATGCAGAGATTGACGGACAGAATCATTATTTTGATGAGACAACAGGAATCCTGCAATAGAAAAGAAAAGGGCAGTTCAGATGATGAGAGAACAGACAAAAAGAGTATTCCGAATTGTGATTGTGGCAGGATATTTTTATTTGGCATTGCCAATGATATTATTCTGCCTGGGCTGGTGTAAGTGGTATATCGGGATTCCTGTGGCAGTAATTGTGGCAGGCGGCATGGCCTTATGTATAAAGGAACACTGGGATAGAACGTTAAAGCTGGAACTTATGTTCAGAAAACAGGATGCATGGAAGGTTGTGGGAATTGTCGTTCTTATCATGATGTGGGTGGCACTATCCGGAGTAGGTGGTCTGATGTGGCAGAACTCGGATCATTGGTGGCGCAATGAGATTTACGAACTGCTTGTGACGGAAAAGTGGCCGGTAACTGCCACCTTTACGTCGGATACAGGTACTGACGGAAGAGGTATGGTCTATTATATCGGTTTCTGGCTGCCGGCTGCAGCAATCGGTAAATTCTTCGGAATTGCGGCGGGATATGTGGCACAGTATGTGTGGGCAGTATTCGGTATCTGTGTTTTTTATGCATTGATCTGCCTCTGGCGCAAAAAAGTTATGGTTTGGCCGTTATTCGTAATTGTATTTTTCAGCGGTCTGGATGTGGTTGGGGCGCTGATAAGCCAGTCCTGGGAGATTCATATTTTTTCGGATTTGCATATGGAGGCGTGGGCGGAACATTTCCAGTATTCGTCCATGACGACGCAGCTGTTTTGGGTATTTAATCAGGCGATACCGGTATGGCTGGCATGTGCATTGTTGTTTTTTTGCGAAAAGCCTAAAAACATGATTTATTTGTGGTCGCTCGTAATGCTGACTTCAACATTTCCATTTGTGGGAATGCTGCCGTTTGTTATCTATTATATGATAAGCAGAGTTCATTGGAGAAATGATTACACCAAAGCAGCACAGATTATGCGGGATTGCTGGAAACACTGGGCAAGCCTGCAGAATATGCTTGCCGGTTTTGCGATTTTATTGATCAGCGGTCTGTATTTTATGAGCAATGATGCACTGTTGGGAAGTGTTTCTTTTTTGAAGAATAATGCATTGGGAATACTTCTGGTTTTAGCGGCAATTATATTATTGATCGGGGTAATGCTGGGATTATTCTGGTGTGTGGCAGCCATTGCACTGCATTGGCCCAAAGTGTTGAAATACAGCGTGTGCATGTGTGGAATTGTGTTTGTGGTCATGCGGATCGGTCATCTTGCGTATTGCGATTGGCAGACACCGCTTTTCTGGTGGCTGAACCTGACAGTATTTTATGTATTGGAAGCAGGAGTTTATCTGATATGCCTGTATCCTGTATTAAAGCGAAATAAGCTCTTCTGGATGACATCGATTTTATTGTATATCATTCCGCTGATAATTATAGGCAACTCCTGCGACTTTTGTATGCGGGCTTCGATACCTGCGCTCCTTCGGGTAATGTTCTGGTGCATTCAGGTGATAGATCAGAAATGGGGGCAGATAAGAACATATCTTCTGGTCGGACTCATGGTGATCGGTGCGGTAACACCGCTTCATGAGATTAAGAGGAGTTATTCTAATACACGTGTGCAGTATGAAAACTATGTTGTTGAGCCAGAGCGGATTTACTTTGGTGGTAATTTCAGCGGCAGTACCGACACGTTGTTCTGGAAGTATGTTGCAAAGTAAAGCAGGCGGGAAAATGCCTGAATGAGGTGTATGATGGATTTATCATTTTACAGAGGAAAGAAAATATTGATCACCGGTCATACCGGATTTAAAGGAAGCTGGATGAGCCAGCTTCTTTTGCGTGAGGGCGCGGAAGTCTATGGCTACGCGAAACAGCCGCCGACAGATCCTTCGATGTATGGACTGTGTGGTCTGAAAACAGAGATGGAGTCGATTGAGGGGGATGTCCGGGATCTGGATACGCTCCGTAGCGTTTTTCTCCGTGTGAAACCAGAGTTTGTGGTGCATATGGCAGCACAGCCGATTGTGCGTGAGAGTTACCGGAATCCGGTTGAAACATACGAGACGAACGTAATGGGAACGGTAAATGTGTTGGAGTGCATCCGCCAGACAGACAGCGTGAATTCTTTTCTGAATGTGACAACAGATAAGGTATATAAAAATCGTGAGTGGGAATGGGGATACCGGGAAAATGAGGAATTGAATGGATATGACCCGTACTCCAATTCCAAGTCCTGTTCGGAGCTTGTTACAGACAGCTACCGCAATTCTTTTTTTGGGAACAGTGGACTACGTGTTTTGCCAATTACGACGGCACGTGCCGGAAATGTGATTGGCGGGGGTGATTTTGCGGCAGACCGTATCATTCCAGACTGTGTACGTGCAGTCAGCAGCGGAGAAAAGATAAGGGTGCGCAATCCGTATTCCGTCCGTCCGTACCAGCATGTGCTGGAGCCGGTAGCGGCATATCTGATGATTCTGAAACGACAGTGGGAACAGCCGGAACTTGCAGGATGCTATAATGTTGGTCCGGATGAGGCTGACTGCTGGGAGACAGGCAGGATCACAACAGAATTTTGTAAAGCATGGAAGAACCATACAGGAAAAGAAGTGGATTGGATTGATTTGGGCAAAGAAGAAAATATAAAACAGCCACATGAGGCTAATTTTTTAAAACTGGATTGTACAAGACTGAAACGCACTTTTGACTGGACACCCTCATGGACAGCAAAAATGGCGGTAGAACGGACGGTAGAGTGGTATGCAGAATATGTGCAGGGAAAAAATGTCAGGGACTGCACGGAGAGACAGATAGAGGCATTTTTAAGGGAGAAGAGGTAAAGAAGATGAAACGTGCGGTAATTACCGGTCCTACCGGTGCAATCGGCATGGCGCTAATTACACAATGCATCCGGGAAGGCTGGGAAGTGCTTGCTGTCTGCCACAGAGGGTCAGCCAGAATAAGCAGTATTCCTGTGCATCCGCGTGTGAAGATACTGGAGACGGAGCTGTCAGAATTGGGGCAGCTGGAGCAGGTTATAGAAGGCAGATATGATGTGTTTTATCATTTTGCATGGGAGGGGACAACAGGGGCGGCACGGAATGACATGCCGTTGCAGACGCGTAATATTGCATCTGCTTTGCAGGCAGCAGAACTCGCAGCGAAACTTGGCTGCAATACGTTTGTTGGCGCCGGTTCCCAGGCGGAATATGGAAGGACAGAACAGCTTCTTTCCCCAGAAACGCCGGTATTTCCGGAAAATGGATACGGTATGGCAAAATTATGTGCCGGTCAAATGAGCCGGATACGGTGTCAGGAACTGGGGATAAAACACGTCTGGGTACGGATTCTGAGTGTATATGGACCTTTTGATGGCCCGAATACGATGGTTTCAGCGACGCTCCGCAAGCTGCTTTGCGGAGAGCATGCGGCTTTCACGCCGGCAGAACAGCAGTGGGATTATCTTTACAGCGAAGATGCAGCGCGGGCATTATTTCTGGCTGCGGAGCATGGAAAAAGTGGAAAAATCTATGTGCTTGGAAGTGGACAGATACATCCACTGCGGGAATATATAGTGCGCATTCGTGAGGCAGTGTGTGAGCGGATAGACACATTGCGGGTACAGGAAGGACAAAATAAATATTTGAAAGCAGGAAGTGTAGGAATTGGTGAACTCCCATATCCAAAAGGACAGGTAATGTTCCTTGGTGCGGATTTGACCGAATTGACGAATGATACAGGTTTTGTGCCGGAAGTAGATTTTGAGGAGGGAATCCGGCGTACGATTGACGGAATTATAGATAGCGTTTATAATGGAGATAGTGCAGTAAGGTAGATTTGTAAGAAACTAATAGAGAATAGATCGGATTTTAAATATGAAAAAAATCAGTATTGTCATTCCATGCTTTAATGAGGTCGAAAATGTAGAACTCATGAGCTTTGCAGTGATAAATGTATTGGAGGAAGCTCTGCCGCAGTATGATTATGAGATTCTGTTTATTGATAACTGTTCTACGGACGGAACGAGAGCGGAGCTTGAGAAGCTGTGTGCAAAAAATAAAAAGATTAAAGCTATTTTTAATGTGACCAATTTTGGGCAGTTTAATTCGCCGTTTTACGCGATGTGTCAGTCTACGGGGGATTGCACGATCTGTATGTGCTGTGATTTTCAGGATCCGGTGGAACTTATCCCGAGATTTGTTCAGGAATGGGAGAATGGACATAAGATTGTCAGCGGCATCAAGACCAGCAGTAAGGAGAACCCTATGGTTTATTTCCTGCGGTCGGTATATTATAAGCTGATCAAGTCGATGTCCACTACGGAAATGATTGAGCAGTTTACCGGCTTTGGCCTTTATGATAAGACTTTTATTGAATTATTGCGTCAGCTGGATGATCCTGTACCATTTATCCGTGGAATTGTGGCAGAATACGGACATGGATTTAACCGTATTGAGGTGGAATATGAGCAGCCGAAGCGGCGCGCGGGCAAGACGCATAACAATTTTTACAGTCTGTATGATGCAGCGATGCTGAGCTTTACTTCTTACACAAAAGTAGGACTTCGCCTGGCAACATTTTTGGGATTCGGGGCAGGAGCAGTCAGTATGTGCATTGCTTTATTTTATCTTATTTATAAGCTGACACATTGGTATACATTCCAGGCTGGAAATGCACCGATGGTTATCGGTATTTTTTTACTCGGATCAATTCAGCTTTTTTTTATCGGTTTGGTGGGAGAATATATTCTGAATATCAATACGCGTGTCATTCACAGACCATTGGTTGTGGAGGAAAAGCGACTTAATTTTGATGAAGCGGATTTGGATAACGGAGCGGAAAAGAAGGAGAAGCGGCAGAATACTGACCGTGAGTGAGGACGCAGGAGCATGAAGAAAGTAATCACATATGGTTCATTTGATTTGTTTCATGAAGGACATTATAATCTGCTGAAACGTGCAAAGGCAAGTTGAAGATTGTGGATTCGCTGGATAAGCGGATTGAAAATGTAAGACAGACCGGGTTTGCGGATGAGATTATTGTGGAAGACCATCCGGGACAGAAGGTGGAGGATGTGCAGAAGTATGGAATCGATATTTTTACGGTTGGCTCAGATTGGACAGGGGCTTTTGATCATATGAAGCAGTTCTGCGAGGTGGTTTATCTGGAGCGTACGAAGAATATTTCGTCCACCCAGGTGCGCAATGCAAGCCATCCGATTATCCGGATCGGTGTAGTGGGAACAGGACGTATCGCAGTGCGCTTTGTGCCGGAAGCAAAGTATGTCAGTGGCGTAATGGTGAACAGTGTTTATAATCCAAAGATTGAAAGCGCGAAGGAATTTGGAGATCAGTTTGAACTGGATCTGGCAACAGATGATTTTAATGCATTTATGAAGGAGGTGGATGCAATTTACATCGCCTCCCCGCATCAAACACATTATGAATATGCAAAGCGGGCATTAGAACAGGGAAAACATGTATTGTGCGAGAAGCCACTTGCATTTAAGCGCGCAGAGGCGGAAGAACTTTTTACAATTGCGAGAGAACATGGTGTTGTGCTTTTAGAGGCGATTAAGACCGCATACTGTCCGGGGTTTGTACAGCTCGTGGGAATTGCAAAGAGTGGTGTCATCGGACAGATCTGTGATGTGGAAGCATGTTTTACCAGACTTACAGATCCAGGCTTGCGCGAGAGAACTGATGCAGCATATGGCGGAGGATTTACAGAGTTTGGAAGTCATACATTACTTCCAATTATGAAATTAATGGGGACGAATTATAAGGAAGTTCGATTTGACAGTATCAAAGATGAGAACGGAATTGATTTGTATACGAAAGCGTCTTTTGTATATGATCATGGAATGGCACTTTCAAAGAGTGGCGTAGGTGTAAAGTCAGAAGGGCAGTTGCTGATCTCGGGAACAAAAGGGTACATTCTCGCAGAATCGCCATGGTGGCTGACACAGTATTTTGAGGTGCGTTATGAGGATCCGTCGAAGAAAGACCGGTATTTCTCAAAATTTTTGGGGCAGGGTCTTCGCTATGAGATCAGTGATTTTGCATATATGATTCATGGACATCAGGGAAGATCCTATAAATTTACAGAGGAAGAATCAATCGCAATTGCGGGAGTGATGGAGGAGTTTTTGGAAAAAAGGAGACAGGATCGCCATGATAACTAATTGCCTGGAAGTAGAAGCCGGTTCATATATTAATCCGGAAAATGGAAAGATAGAAAAAGAACAGCCATTTTACATGGCTTCCCATATGTTGTATCATGCTGCAAAAGGTGATCGTGTTGAGGTGAATGACTGGGCTTTTTTACTTGCAGTTGCAACATATCATACCGAAATACCAGAAGAATACATGTATACTTATATGTATGAAGAGGAACAGAACTGGAGCAGGTATAGTGGTAATTTAAAAGAAGCAGTCTTTTCCATAGAGGACTTTGTCTTTACGGAGGACTGCTATTTTCGCGTGTTGCTGAAAAAAGAGGATGGAAACTGGTGCATTGAAGAAGATGCGGGACGGATCAATGAGATATTATCATTTCATTCCAGCCTTCCGCCAGAAGAAAGGTTAAATAGTCCTAAATTATGCTTTGGAATGGAGATACAAAAAACTTCGGATACAGTTTTGAAAAAGCTGACCGAAGGAGAGGCGCTGGTATTTGGATTACTGACAGATTCTCATTATGTAGTGAATGGAACATGGGGAGATACGCTTGCGAATATAAGTGCTGTAAATGATAGAGTGGGTTTTGACGGACTGATCCATCTGGGGGATTTACAGGATGGTATGCTGGATAAGAAGATGTGCAGGCGTATTGCAACAAAGTGCATTTCTGATATGCGCCATATTTGTGAACCTTTATACATGACAATAGGCAATCACGATACAAATTATTTCAAAGGAAATACAGAATGGCTTACGGAAGCAGAGCAATATGGCCTGTATGGAAGATTTATGGATAACTATGTATGCCGGGAAAAACAAAATGGCTGGTACTATGTGGATTATTCAAAACATGGACTGCGTATGATATTTTTATCTTCCTTTAATCATAGAGAAGAATTGCGTTATGGATTTCCGGAAGAAGAAATATTTTGGATAAAAAGAGTGTTGAAGGCAACACCCTCAAACTATAAAGTTCTGATATTTTCACATGACGCTCCGCTGGAAGAACTGGATTATTGGGCATCCGATATTCGGAATGGTGAAGCACTTATGAATGTACTGGAAGCATATCACAATATGCAGGGACATTGTATATTGGGTTATATTCATGGACATACACATGCTGACTGTGTGTATCTGGGAAGAAGTTTCCCGATCATTTCCATTGGATGCAGCAAATGTGAATATTTTCCGGACAAAAAGCCGGAAAAATCTATTCGTTATGAGAGAAAGCCGGATACTGTGACACAGGATCTCTGGGATGTACTGATTGTGAAGCCGGAACAGAAGAAATTGGAGTTTGTACGTTTTGGGGCTGGTGAAGACCGATGTGTGTCGGCTGGAACAAAAGTATGGGCACATCGTGGAGCATCTGGTTATGCACCGGAAAATACGCTGGAGGCATTTACACTTGCAGCTTCTATGGGGGCAGATGGTGTTGAATTGGATGTACAATTAACAAAGGACGGGGAACTGGTTGTAGCTCACGATGAGTGGATTGACCGGGTAAGCAACGGAAGTGGAAGAATTGCAGACTATACACTGGAAGAATTGAAAAAACTGCAATTTAAGAAGACACATCCAGACTATGAAGGCGAATGCCGCATTCCTACATTGTGTGAAGTGTTTGAATGTTTAAAAGATACAAATCTTACAGTAAATATAGAATTGAAAACAGGTGTTATTTATTATAAAGATATAGAAAAAAAGACAGTAGCGCTTGTTCATGAGATGGGATATGAAAACAGGGTGTTGTATTCGTCTTTTAACCACAGATCCGTGTTGAAGGTGCGGGAATTTGATCCGGATGCGAAAATGGCATTTCTATATAGCCATCAGCTTTCAGGTGTATCAGAATATGCGAAAATGAATGGCGTCAGTGCGGTAAATCCATCTGTACTTTGCACCCATCTGGAAGATGAGATGTATGACTGCCTGAAAAATAATATTGACATTCATGTGTGGACAGTAAATAGCGAAGAGGAGATGCATCGTTTGTGTAAAATGGGAGTAAGTGCGATTATTACAAATTATCCGGATGTAGCAAAGAGCATCTGTGAGGAAGAAAAGGCGGGAGTGTAAAATTGGATGATTGAACTGGATAAAAAGACCTTACGTAATCTGCAGCTTACGGAATTAGAATTGCTGGAAGAAGTGGATCGCATTTGTAAAAAGTGTAATATTCACTATAACATTATAGCCGGAACATTGCTCGGTGCGGTGCGTCATGGAGGTTTTATACCGTGGGATGACGATGCAGATGTGGCATTATTGCGTTCGGAGTACGAGAAGTTCCGAAAGGCATGCGAGACAGAACTGGATATGACACGGTTTTATTTCCAGGATCACGGGAATACGCCGGGATATCGCTGGGGATACGGCAAACTCCGCAGGAAAGACACAGTATTTTTAAGGGAACATCAGGAACATATGCCATATGAACAGGGAGTTTTTATTGATGTTTTTCCACTGGATTATGTTCCGGAAAATGACAGTAAACCAACAACTAAAAATGTACAAAAGCCTTCCTCTATATATGTACGAGGAGGTTACATTATGACATACAAAAGACCTATTTTCAAGTCATAAACAGTTCTTTTGAACATAAATAGTATATGATTCAACAAAACTAATATCAAAAAAACATTTTTGAACAAAGCCTGAACAACTTCGGCCAATCGTTATATATAAAGAGATTACATTTGCAAACAGTAAAATATAACTTTTAATAATTAAAACCTAATAAAGTATGAAGAACATCTTCTTTATTTGCTTTTGTGCGCTATTCGCATTTAGTGGATGCGCAGACGATGATGATGATCTATTAACCGGAGGGAATGTAGATATAGATCTGCTTCCTGATGCCAAACCAAACGATGTTGTTGATCCTCAAGTATTCGAGGCTATCAACCTCAACTACCCC
>OGGU01001404.1_pt1 | contig 14287 bp, 10 predicted proteins | sample 1571241 | NCBI WGS metagenome assembly OGGU01 (sample SAMEA2581934, study PRJEB24529) | metagenome | biome: Human gut stool | place: China | collected 2011
GCTCTATAAAATCAACGAAATGTACTATAGCGGTGAGGATATGCATGAGCATCAATTAAAGGATGGTCTGCCTGTAAAGCCGGTGCAGGAAAACGAAGAATTATAAGAAAAAAACAACAAAAAGAAGGAGAGTCACTCTTTGCAAAAAGGCGTGGCTTCTTTTTTTGTTTGTAAAAATAGTAGGTGTTACACAACACCTATTGTCACATGTGGAAAGGAATGATACCATAGCAGATGTAAAGGATAGGTGTTACGTAACACCTATGAGAAAAGGAGGAAAAAGGTTTTTGGCATTAGGTCTTACGGTGGCAATGACGGGCAGCCTGCTTGCCGGCTGCGGCAGCGAGGGAACAGAAAGCAGCGCAGGGGCATCCGCTGGCAGCTCAGAATCTGGACGTTCTGGCAATGAAAATGCAAAGGTAGAATTGGAACTGTTTTCTACTAAAACAGAAAATGCTGATATTTTACAGCAGATGATTGATGGATTTATGGAGAAGAATCCGGATATCAAAATTACACTTACGTCAGAATCGGATGCGGCAACAGTTCTTAAGACACGGCTGACAAAGAATGATGTGCCGGAACTGATTGCCATGGGTGGAGATTCAAACTATACGGAACTTCAGAGTGCGGGAGTCCTGCTCGACTTAAGCGGTGAGGATTTCATATCTGAAGTACAGAGTGCATATCTTGAGATGCTCTATGATGTCAATGTAGACAAAGAGCAGAAAGCGTATGGTGTACCTTATGCGACCAATGCATCCGGTGTGTTATATAATGAAGATCTGTTCGCGCAGGCCGGTGTTGAGGTACCTCAGACCTGGAGTGAATTCCAGGATGTGGTGATTAAACTGCAGGAGGCTGGCATCACACCATTTGAATTGACGTTTGCGGACAGCTGGACGTGTCTGCCGCCGTGGAACAGCATGGCTCCGGTTATTCCGGCAGAAAATTTTACGGATGAACGCAAAGAGGGAAAGACGGCGTTTACAGGTACACACGAGGAGGTTCTGGAAAAATATCTGTGGCTTTTGGATTATGCGCAGGATGATTTTATGGGAACGACGTACACAGATGGAAATGCAGCATTTGCAAATGGTGCAGCAGCCATGATGATCAATGGAAACTGGGCAATTTCAGAGTTTTTGAATACCAATCCGGATATGAATGTGAATATGTTTGCGTTCCCGTCCGTGGATGAGGCTGACCGGAATACCGTGACATCCGGTGTAGATGTACTGTTGGCTGTTTCTAATCAGGGAGATGAGGCACAGCAGGAGGCTGCAAAAGAGTTTATCCGCTATGCTCTGACACCGGAGGTGGCGCAGTCTTATATCGACGACCAGTTTGCATTTTCGGCTGTCAATGGGGTAGAACAGAAGAATGAGACGGTATCAGGTGTCAGCAAGGACATTGCAAATGGTAAAGTTTCCAATTTCCCGGATCATTATTATCCGAACGGATTTGATCTGTCTGCGATTCTGCAGCAGTTTGCATTAAATAAAGTGGACGGTATGGATGATACAGAGAATATCACAGAAACGCTGCAATCCTGCGATGAGCAGTATGATGCAGCAAATGTAGAATAAATGATATGAGGTGCGTATGAAACAGAAAAAGAGAATCAATCCGGCATTTTACATTATGACGGTGCCGATGGCAGTCCTGTTTTTCTGTTTCCATACGTTTCCATTTCTGCAGGGTGTATTTTACAGCTTTACGGACTGGAAAGGGTATGGAAACTGGAATTTTGTAGGGCTGCGAAATTATCTGCATATTTTTCAGGACAAAAATGTTGGATATTCGTATTTGTTCACGTTTAAATTTGCAATATGCGCAACGATACTTGTAAATGTCCTGAGTCTGCTGTTAGCCTGTGCACTGAATGCAAAGATTGGGTGTAAAAATTTCCTGAAGGCGGTTTTTTTCCTGCCGTACATGCTGGGAACGCTGATCATCAGTTATGTTTTCAAGTATATTTTTGCAAATCTGATTCCAGTACTCGGAAAAGCGCTGGGCATTGCAGCACTCAGCAATAATGTGCTGGGAACAGGGAATGCGTGGATCGGGGTTCTGGTGGTTACGATATGGCAGTCCATGGCGTTTAACACATTGATATACCTGTCTGGTCTGCAGACGGTAGACCGTGATCTTTATGAGGCTGCGGCACTGGATGGGGCAACAGGATTTCGGAGATTTTTTCAGATTACATTTCCTTTGATTGCACCGTTTTTTACAATCAATATGGTGCTTAGCGGGAAAAATTATCTGATGGCATTTGACCAGTTTATTGCGATGACGAACGGCGGACCGGGAACGGCAACGACAACCATTTCGGTATTGATCTATAAGAAGGGATTCAGCGGCGGACAATTTGCCTATCAGTCTGCCAATGCGGTGCTGCTGTTCCTTGTGGTTGTCCTGATTTCTGTATTCCAGCTTCGTGTGTTGGAGCGAAGGGAGGAGAAGGTAGGCTGATGAAAAAGACAGCATGTAAACAAAAAGAAAAGAAAAACAGACTGCTGACCCTGCTTCTGCTTTTGCTTGCGGTGGTGTGTATTTTCGGACCTCTTTATATGACGGTCGTGATTGCATTGAAAAGTCCGCAGGAGATGAGCCATGTGCTGGCATTGCCAAGGCACATCCAGTGGAGCAATTTTGCAAAAGCGTGGGATATGACCGATTATCCGAGAAAATTTGCCAATACACTGTTTATTACACTTGTAAATCTGATGTTTACTGTATTTACGAATGCAATGGCATCCTATGCAATTGCAAGAAACAGAAAAAAGAGCAGGTTTTTTAATTTTCTGTATTACTACTTTATCAGTGCCATGTTTATACCTTTTAACGTGTTGATGCTTCCGCTGGTGAACGAGGCGAATAAGTTTCACATAGATAATGTGCTTGGAATTACGTTTTTGTATATTGTATTTGGGATGCCGATGAATACTTTTTTATATACCGGTTATATAAAATCGATTCCGGAAGCATTGGATGAAGCAGCGGTCATCGACGGTGCCACACCGTTTCAGACGTTTGTGCGGATTATGTTTCCCGTCTTAAAACCGATGACAGCTACAGTAGCAATTCTTTCTGTTATGTGGACATGGAATGACTTCCTCATGCCGCTGGTGCTCCTGAGTGACAAGAAACAGCAGACACTTCAGCTGGCACAGTATATTTTTCAGGGGCAGTTCAATACACAGTATAACCTGGCGTTTGCCTCTTATCTGCTGGTTCTTCTGCCTGTGCTGGTTTTTTATGTGTTGTGTCAGAAGTGGATTATTTCAGGTGTTGTGACAGGTGCAGTGAAGCAGTAAAAAGAAAGACAGGTGGGAAGAATGAAAAATGCATGGTGGAAAGAAGCAGTTATTTATCAGATTTATCCCAGAAGCTTTTGCGACAGCAATGGGGATGGAATTGGAGATATTGAGGGGATCATCAGCAAACTGGATTATTTGAAGCGTCTTGGCATTGACATAATCTGGCTTTCACCGATCTATGAATCTCCAAATGATGACAATGGATATGACATCAGTGATTATCAGAATATTATGAGAGAATTTGGTAATATGAAAGATTTCGACCAGCTGCTGGAGCAGGCGCATATACGTAATATCCGGATTATTATGGATCTTGTAGTAAATCACACGTCTGATGAACATCCATGGTTTATAGAAAGCAGAAAAAGCAAAGAAAATCCGTATCGTGATTTTTATATATGGAAAGAAGGAAAGGATGGCAGGGAACCTAATAACTGGGGATCGTGGTTTGGTGGAAGCGCATGGGAATATGATGATGCGACAGACATGTATTATCTGCATATTTTTTCTAAAAAACAGCCGGATCTGAATTGGGATAATGATAAGGTGCGGCAGAAAATATATGAGATGATGCGGTGGTGGCTGGAAAAAGGTGTGGATGGGTTCCGCATGGATGTTATCAGCCTGATTTCAAAGAACCCGGCATTCCCTGACGGGGAAATACATGGTTTGTACGGAGATCTGGCACCGTACTGTGCACATGGACCGCATGTGCATGAGTATTTAAAAGAGATGAATCGCGAGGTTCTCTCCCAATATGATATCATGACAGTCGGGGAAACATCATGTGTGACGCTGGAGGAAGCAAAAAAATATGCGGGGGAAGACCGGCAGGAACTGAATATGGTATTTCAGTTTGAGCATGTGGAACTTGGCAGTGGGATTTACGGGAAATGGAATGACCAGCCAATCGATCTTATAGCGTTAAAAAAGGTTTTCAAAAAGTGGGAAGAAGGTTTGGAGGGCATTGGGTGGAACGCCCTGTTCTGGAGCAACCATGATCAGCCGAGAGCCGTTTCACGTTATGGAAATGACGGGGAATATCGCGAGTATTCGGCAAAAATGCTGGGGGTATGCCTGCATTTGATGAAAGGAACGCCCTATATTTATCAGGGAGAAGAACTTGGAATGACAAATGCCGGATTTACCGATCTTTCAGATTACCGTGACCTGGAATCCATCAATGCTTACCATGAACTGGTGGAAGTGCAGGGGGTAGCGCCGGAGCAGATGATGCGTTATCTTGGAAAAGTAAGCCGTGATAATGCGAGGACACCAATGCAGTGGAATACAGAGACAAATGCCGGATTTACAACAGGAACGCCGTGGATCAGGGTAAATGAAAACTATAAAAAAATCAACGCTGCAGCACAGCTGAAAGACCCGGATTCTATTTATAATTTCTACCGGAGACTGATCCAGATCCGGCATGAGGAGGAGATTGTAGTCAGCGGAAGCTTTGAGATGCTGATGGAAGAGAGCAGACAGATTTTTGCATACCAGAGAGTATTGGATGATAAAAAGCTGGTGGTACTTTGTAATTTTACACCTAACCATGTGGCTTTTGACGGAGTGCCTAAGAAAGCGGAGATTATGATCGGAAATTACAAGAACGAAGGAGGAACCTACTTAAGACCTTATGAAGCGATCGCATATAAGGTGGAGGTGTGAACAGGCGCAGGTTGGATGCGGAAAAATGATTTATAGAAACCTTCAGGCTGGTATAATATGAATATACGAAGTCTGAAGGTTTTTATAACGAAGAGGAAAGCTAGGAGTGATCCGTAGATTTTAAAAAGTCCTGGAGAGTAGCTGCTTTTGCCTCATAATCGGATACGCCCAGGTCGTAAAGCTGCTGTTCCAAGGCTGCATTTTTGGAGAAAGTGCCGAGCGGCAGATGGCGGCTTGGCGCGAAAATCAGCGCACGCCCCTCTTTTTCCAGCTGGTTGGAAAGATCAATCGAGGCCTGATAATTGATATGGCGGTGGTCGATTCCTTCAATAGTTTTTGGATACTTGCGCAGCATGCGCTTGTAGATCGGCCGGTGAGCCTCCGGCTGCTTCACAAAATCGCGCGGATTCGATAAAATGATGACGACCTTGTCGCAGCCGTGCTCTAAGGCATGGTGTACCGGGATGGAATCGGCGACACCGCCATCGTAGTAGAAGTGTCCGTTCACATTGACCGGGCGGCAGAACGCAGGAAGCGCGCAGGTCGCCATGATGGTGCGGTAGTCGTCGCGCACGATGTCGAACTTGGAAAAATAGGCTGCCCGCCCGGTTGCGGCATCGGTTGCAGGCATATAAAATTCAGCCGGATTTTTCATGATGGCATCGTAGTCAATCGGGTCGGCACCATCCGAGTTGGTCAGCGTGCCGTAGATATACTGGAGACCGAACAGATTTCCGGTGCGAAGCAGGCTGCGGACAGAAAGATAGCGCGGATCGTCAAGATGTACGGTATAGAAACGAAGATTTCTGCCGCGCTGACCGGCAAGGTAGGAGAGCGTGTTGGCAGCTCCGGCAGAGACGCCGATACAATAGTCTAAAAACTTGTCCAGAATACCGGCGCTGTAAGCGCATTTCATACCGCCACCCTCGACAATCAGTCCTGTTTTTCCCATGTAGATCAAGATCCCTTCTGTTACATTTGTGCAACGCATTATAACACAAAAAAGAAAGAAATGCATCCTGAGATAGTCGACATCCAGAAACCTGATCTGGAAATTCGTGATTTCGACCAATAGACATTTGACGTAAGAATGATTTATAATATTTTACAGGCAGGCACTTCCCACAGAGGAGGTACTTGTATATGGGAGAAAGTTTTCAGAAACTGAATCTGACCAATGCATATTTGTTTGCAGCAGCCCTGCAGGACGAGGAGATCTGCAGAAATCTGCTGGAGATTGTCCTGAATAAGGAGATTCCACGCGTGAAGGCGCATGCGGAGCACACACTGTTTCTTGACAGCGATTTTAAGAGTGTGCGTTTCGATGTGTATGCATCCGGATGAAAAAATCCGTAATATTCATGAGAGAGTCAAATATCTAAAACGTGATCGAAAATTGGAGGCAGGCTATATGACGATGGAAGAGTATATCCGTGAGGAAGCGGAGCGAAGGGCAAAGCTGATGGCACCTTCGATAGCGGAATCAATGGCAGAGACGCTCGCGAAGCCAATGGCAGAGTCAATGGCGGAGACGCTTGCGGAGTCGATGGCGGAGCCGCTTGCGGAGTCGATGGCGGAGCCGCTTGCGGAGTCGCTTGCGAAGCCGCTTGCGGAGTCACTTGCAGCGTCAAAAGTAGCACAGAGTATATTGTCGTTAGCAGCCGAGCTTGGAACTATTCCGGCAGAAGAGCAGCAGCGCATCGCAGGGGAACAGGATGATGAGACACTGGAAAAGTGGCTGAAACTTGCTGCACGCTCAACAACTGTGGAAGAGTTCCTGTCTGGAATGTAGAGACGAGTCTGTCTCGTTCTTAAGCGGCGAGTCTGCCGCTGTCATCAACCAAACAATTTCGGGACGTGTCTGTCTATCTATTTCTGCTATGGAAAGCACGGGAATGATCCGTGAAAAGATTTGAATAATTCCGTTGTTCATAATATAATGAAAAAACGGAGGATTTATTATGTCATTTGCACATTTACACGTCCATACAGAGTACAGTCTGCTGGACGGTTCCAATAAAATCAAGGAATATGTAAAACGAATCAAGGAACTTGGCATGACAGCGGGAGCCATCACGGATCACGGTGTCATGTTTGGCGTGATTGATTTTTATAAAGAAGCGAAGGCGGCAGGGATCAATCCGGTTTTGGGATGCGAGGTCTACGTGGCACCGAACTCCAGATTTGACCGGGAGATGTCCCATGGGGAGGATCGCTATTATCATCTAGTGCTGTTGGCGGAGAATAACCAGGGGTATCAGAATCTCATGAAGATTGTATCGAAGGGATTTGTGGAGGGATACTACTATAAACCGCGTGTCGATATGGAACTTTTAGAACAGTATCATGAGGGGCTGATTGCGTTGAGTGCCTGTCTGGCAGGTGAGGTGCAGCGTTATCTTGTCAGAGGTGTTTATGATGTGGCGCAGAAGAAGGCGCAGCGCTATGAGGCATGCTTCGGTAAGGGCAATTATTTCCTGGAACTGCAGGATCACGGAATTCCGGATCAGAAGACAGTGAATGCCGGTCTGATGCGGCTTAGCCAGGAACTTGGTATTGAACTTGTCGCCACCAACGACGTGCACTATACCTATGCGGAGGACTGGGAGGCACATGATATCCTGCTGTGCCTGCAGACAGGGAAAAAGTTGTCCGACGAGAACCGGATGCGCTATGAGGGCGGACAGTATTATGTCAAATCCGAGGAGGAGATGCGCGCACTTTTTCCCTATGCCGCGCAGGCAATCGAGAATACCCAGAAGATTGCAGACCGGTGTCATGTGGAGATTGAATTCGGCGTGACGAAGCTGCCGCACTTTACAGTGCCGGACGGGTATGATTCCTGGACGTATCTGAACAAATTGTGTCATGAGGGACTGATCCAGCGTTATCCGGACCGCCATGACGAGCTGCTGCCGCAGCTTGATTATGAGCTTTCCGTTATCCAGAAGATGGGATATGTCGATTACTTCCTGATCGTGTGGGATTTTATCAATTATGCCAGAACGCATGGCATCCCGGTCGGACCGGGGCGTGGAAGCGCGGCGGGAAGTCTTGTCTCCTACACGACCGGTATCACCAATATTGATCCGATCCGGTATAATCTTCTGTTTGAGCGTTTTTTAAATCCGGAGCGTGTCACGATGCCGGATATTGATATTGATTTCTGCTATGAGAGACGAAGTGAGGTCATCGACTATGTAATCGAGAAATACGGCAAGGACTGCGTGACGCAGATCGTCACATTCGGTACGCTGGCTGCGCGCGGAGTCATCCGCGATGTGGGGCGTGTGATGGATCTGCCGTACAATTTCTGTGATACGATTGCGAAGAACATTCCAAATGAACTGAACATCACCATCGATAAGGCGCTTACCATGAATCCGGAGCTGCGCACCATGTACGAGACGGATGACACGGTGCATACACTCATCGATATGGCAAAGCGTCTGGAAGGACTGCCGCGCCATACGTCCATGCATGCGGCGGGTGTCGTAATTTCACAGAAGGCGATGGATGAGTATGTACCGCTTTCCAGAGCTTCAGACGGCACGATTACCACGCAGTTCGTCATGACAACGATCGAGGAGCTCGGTCTGTTAAAAATGGACTTCCTCGGACTTCGGACGCTTACCGTAATCAAAGATGCCGTTGCCCTTGTGGAGAAGAATCACGGTGTGCGGATCGACGTCGATCACATCGATTATAATGACAACAGCGATCCGGATGCGATCCAGATTGATTACGGCGACAAGAAGGTGTTGGATGCGATTGGAACCGGAAAATGCGAGGGCGTCTTCCAGCTTGAAAGTGCCGGGATGAAGAACTTCATGAAGGAGTTAAAACCGCAGAGTCTGGAGGATGTTATCGCCGGAATCTCTCTGTACCGTCCGGGACCGATGGATTTCATTCCAAAGTACATTAAGGGAAAAAACGAGCCGGAGAGCATCACATACACCTGCAAGGAACTGGAACCGATCCTGGAGCCGACATATGGCTGTATTGTCTACCAGGAGCAGGTCATGCAGATCGTGCAGAATCTTGCCGGCTATTCCATGGGACAGGCGGATAACATCCGCCGTGCGATGAGTAAGAAAAAGCAGTATGTCATTGATGCGGAGCGCCACAATTTCGTTTACGGAAATGAGGAGCAGGGGATCAAAGGCTGTATTGCAAACGGTATCAGTGAGAAGGCGGCGAATGAGATCTACGATTCCATGGTGGATTTTGCAAAGTACGCATTCAACAAATCTCATGCGGCGGCATACGCGGTGGTCGCATATCAGACGGCGTATCTGAAATATTATTATCCGGTGGAATTTATGGCGGCGCTGATGACCTCCGTGATTGATAACCCGCGGAAGGTAGCGGAGTATATCTATACCTGCAGACAGATGGGCATCAAAGTGCTGGCCCCGGATATCAATGAGGGCGAGGGACGTTTTTCGGCGACGAAAGACGGCATCCGCTACGGACTGTATGCCATCAAGAGTATTGGGCGTTCGGTGGTGGATGCGATCATAGCGGAGCGGGATCAGAACGGTCCCTACCGCACCCTGCAGAATTTTATTGAGCGGGTGGCGGACTCTGAGGTAAACAAGCGCACCGTCGAAAATCTCATCAAATCCGGTGCCTGTGATACCTTAGACGGTAACAGACAGCAGATGATGATGGTGTACAACGCTCTGATGGATCAGCAGGTGCAGACGAAAAAGAAGTCGCTGGCGGGACAGATGAGCCTGTTTGATCTGGTGTCGGAGGAGGAGAAAAAAGCCTATGAGATTCAGTATCCCAACGTTGGAGAGTACAGCAAGGAGATCAAGCTCGGCTTTGAGAAGGAAGTCATCGGCATCTATCTGACCGGCCATCCGCTGGAGGAATACGAGGAAAAATGGCGCAGAATCATATCGGCAGTGACGTCGGATTTCCTGTTGGACGAGGAGAGCGGCGAGGTCAAGCTGCGGGATAACCAGAAGGTTATCATCGGCGGAATGATTACGGAGAAGACCATCAAATATACGAAGAATAATAAGACGATGGCATTTCTCACGCTCGAGGATCTGTTCGGTACGGTGGAGGTGATCGTATTCCCTGGCGAGTATGAGCGCTATCATACGCTGCTGAATGAGGATGAGAAGGTATTTATCCGCGGACATGCCAACGTGGAGGAGGATAAAAACGCCAAGATCGTCTTTGCCTTTGCCGGCACCGAGAAAGAGATCGACACCTCTCTCTTTATGAATGAGACCATCGCCGCGGGCAAGACGCTCATTCTGCCCCGCTGCGCCGCTGAACACGCCATCGACCTGTGCGTCGTGCGCTCGATGGACGACCTTGAGGCGGGCGCCTACGGCATTCTGGAACCGAAGATGAGCTGCGCGCTCGTTACCGCAGCGGACATCGACTTCGCCGTCGTCCCCTGCCTGTCGTTCGACCGCAAGGGTCGTCGTCTCGGCCAGGGCGGCGGTTACTACGACCGTCTGCTGCCCCAGCTCCGTTGCCCCACCGCGCTCATCTGCCGCGAGCAGCTGATGTCTCCCGAGGTGCCGGTCGAGGAGCACGACATGCGCTGCACCATGCTCATCACCGAGAAGGGCATTCTCACGCCGGAGGCGTAAGGTCTCTCCGGTACGGCGCAAAACACACAATAATCAGAGGGAAGCTCTCTTTTGAAGAAAGCTTCCCTCTTTGTTGCTTTTTATCGGCAAAGATACGAAAACCAGCCCTCGCTGCTGCGCGTTTCCTCGATCGTCCAGCCCGCCTCGATGAGCTTTTCGCGCACCTCGTCGGCGCGGTCGTCGATGATGCCGGAGCAGAGGAAGATACCGCCCTTTTTGAGCAGTCTCCCCACCTGCGGGGCCAGCGCGATGATCACGTCCGCCACGATGTTCGCAACGATCACATCATAGTCGCCGCCGAATTCCTTCTGCAAGCCCTTGTCGCTGAGCACGTCGCCCGCGCGGACGGTGTAGTGCTCGCGTCCCACGCCGTTGAGCGCGGCATTTTCGTAGGCGACGCCCACGCACTTGTCGTCAATGTCGCAGGCGAAGGCGTCCTTCGCGCCGAGCAGCAGCGCCGCAATGGACAAGATGCCGCTGCCGCAGCCGAGGTCGAGCACCTTTTCCCCGCCGTGGATATGCTTTTCCAGCGCTTGCAGGCAAAGGCGCGTCGTCGCGTGGCTGCCGGTGCCGAAGGTGAGACCGGGGTTTAAGATGAGCTTGACGCGCCCGTCCCCCTCCGCCTGCTCCCATTCCGGCACAACAAGCAGGCGCTCGCCGATCTCCATGGGCTTATAGAACTGCTTCCAGTTGTTCTCCCAGTCCGCGTCCTCCACATTTTCCATGCTGAGGATCAAGGGAGCATACTCGGGGTGCTGCTTTTTGAAGGCCGCAAGGCCGATGCGGAACTGCGCAAGGGTATTGAAGCCCTCCTCGCTGTCCTCCAGGTAGAAGGTGATGCGGCTCTTGCCGTGCATGGACTGCATCAGATCTTCGTCTACATAGTCCCAGTACTGGTGATTGTTTTCAAGGAAGTCCTTGAAATCGCCCTCCTCGTCGATCATCAGGCTGTCGATGCCGTAGGCGCTCAAAAGCTCCGTCGCAGGCTCGATGCCCGCAGGGTTCATATCAAGATGTAATTCTAACCACTTCATCGTTTCGTCCCCACAAAGAATAGTCCCAGTGTGCCGCAGCCGGTGTGCGCACCGATGACGGGGCCGATAAAGTCCGCGCGCACATCGGTCACATTGAAGCGCTCTTTGAGCAATTCCTTGACATAGGCAACATAGTCCGGGCAGTTGGCGTGGCAGATGAAGACAGGCTGGTTCTTCTCCGGTTCGATACCCAGTTCCTCCATCTTGTCCACCAGCGCGCGCAGCGCACCCTTGCTGCCGCGCGCCTTGCTCACGGGGGTAAGCTTTCCCTCGCTGTCTGTGTGCATGACAGGCTTGATGCCGAGCACCGTACCCGCCAGTGCAGCCGCGGCGCTGACGCGTCCGCCGCGCTTTAAGTGATTGAGATCGTCCACCATGAACCAGTGATCCTGATGCTGGATCGTACCGCGCACGAAGTCGGCAAGTGCCTCAATGTCGAGATTTTTCTCGCGCCGCTCGCGCACTGTGCGGTAAATGAGCATACCCTGCCCGCGGCAGGCGGAGAGAGAGTCGATCACGATGATCTTCGCCTCCGGGTGCTCCGCGCGCAAGTCCTCCGCCGCGATGCACGCGGACTGATAAGTCGTGGAAAGTGCGCTCGAAAAGCTGATGCACAGAACATCCTTGCCTGCGGTCAGCGCCGATGTCATCGCGTCGGTGAACTGGCCGACGTTGACCGCCGCAGTCGTGCAGTCCACGCCGTCGGCGATCTTCTGAAAGAAGGTCTCCGGCGACATATCCGCATGGTCGGGCGTATCAAGATAGGTCTTGCCCTCCATCGTAAAAGAAAGCGGCAAAACGGTAATGCCCAGTTCGTCGACCTCCTGCTGGTTCAAGCTACAGCAGCTGTCGGTCATGATGATATAATCACGCATGGCGTTTTCTCCTTTCCGGGAGGACATTTCTGTCTTCCTTTTTCCGGATTCCGGAACGATTTATTATACCAGATTTCTCTGTACCGTGCAAATGCGCCGTCAAGTCATTTCCCGACGCAGAAGCGCTCGAAGATGCGCGCGACCATGTCCTCGCGCGCCGTACGGCCCGTGAGCTCGCCGAGAGCCGTCTGCGCCTGCTCGACCTCGGTGAGCACCACGTCCGGTGTCATGCCGCCGAGCAGTGCCTCCTTCGCCGCGCGGACGCTGTCGAGCGCACGGCGGACGGCCTCGGCCTGACGGGCATTCGTCACAAGCGCACTGCCCGCGCGCGGCGCAGGATAGAGCCTGCGGACGGCGGCCTCGAGTGCGCCAAAGCCCTCGTGCGTCACGCTTGAGAGGGAAACGACCGCCTCCGGCGCGCGCCAGTCCTCATCGAGCTGAACATCCTGCACGCCGCCGAGGTCGGATTTGGTCAGCAGCAGCAGCCATGGCTTGCCGCTTCTCGCGGCAAGCGCGAGCGGCTCGAGCGCCTCAGGCGCAGGCGGTGCGCTGCCGTCGAGCAGCGCAAGGATGAGATCCGCATCCTCGACGGCTTTTTTCGACCGTTCCACGCCGAGCTTTTCCACCGTGTCCGCCGTCTCGCGGATGCCGGCGGTGTCGATGAGCCGCAGCAGTACTCCGCCGAGCGTCGCCTTTTCCTCCACGGTGTCGCGTGTTGTGCCCGCGATGTCCGTGACGATGGCGCGTTCAAAGCCGACGAGCGCGTTCAAAAGCGAGCTTTTGCCCGCATTCGGCGCGCCGACGATGGCGGTCGCCACGCCGCTTTTGAGCACCCTGCCGCGCGCGAACGTGCCGAGCAGATCGGAAAGTATCTCTTCGCTCGCTGTAAGCGAGGCGGCGGTCTCCTCGCGTGATAAGTCCTCGATCTCCTCGTCGGGATAGTCGACGATGGCATAAAAACGGCTCGAACTATCGAGCAGGCGGTCGTAGACCGCCTCGATCGGGCGGCGCAGCGCGCCGGAGAGCTGGGCGGCGGCGTTGCGCGCGCACTCCGCAGTCTCGGCGTCGATGAGGTCGATGACCGCCTCCGCCTCGGTGAGATCCATCTTGCCGTTCAGGAAGGCGCGCTGCGTGAATTCTCCGGGCCTCGCCTGCCGCGCGCCCGCGCGGAACGCGGCCCGCAGCACTTCGCCGAGCACCACGGGTGAGCCGTGACAGTGGATCTCGGCGCTTTCCTCGCCGGTGTAGCTGTGGGCGGCGGAAAAGCAGACCGCCATGCAGCGGTCGAGCAGCGCGCCCGTTTCGTCGCGCAGATCGCCGTAGGTCATGCGGCGGTACGGAAGGTCAGAGACCACCATGCCGTTTGCCGGCGTAAAGAGCGCGGCGAGCGCGTCCCTCGTCCCTTCCCCGCTCAGCCTGACAATACCGATGGCCGACGGGCTCTGCGCCGTGGCGATGGCTGCGATCAGCTCCATGCAGCTCCCCCCCTTTTTCTATCTCATATAGAGGAAGTATAGCACACAGGCGGGAATTTGAAAAGGGGCGCGGCAATGCCGCGCCCCTTACCGTGCTTTTATTTTCCATCCGGATGCTGCTCCATCTTGATCCCCGCAAGTTTCAGAAATTTTTTGTCGGTCTGGATGCTCTGGGTCAGGAATTTGCCGTCCTTGAACAGCGCGTAGGTCGTCACCGGAGCGGGCACGCTCTGCGCCTGCTCCCTGTCAGTAATATGAATGACCTTCAATGGCACGCGGTACGCTCTC
>OGGU01001409.1_pt1 | contig 14260 bp, 9 predicted proteins | sample 1571241 | NCBI WGS metagenome assembly OGGU01 (sample SAMEA2581934, study PRJEB24529) | metagenome | biome: Human gut stool | place: China | collected 2011
GGAACAACTCGCGCATAGCCGTATTGATGGCATCACAAACGAGGTCGGTATTCAGAGCTTCCAAAATCGTTTTACCCGGAAGGATTTCCGATGCCATAGCGGCCGAGTGGGTCATACCCGAACAACCGATGGTCTCTACCAATGCCTCTTGAATAACACCGTTCTTTACATTCAACGTCAGTTTACATGCACCCTGTTGAGGAGCACACCAACCGATACCATGAGTCAAGCCCGAAATATCAATCACTTCTTTTGCCTTCACCCATTTTCCCTCTTCGGGGATAGGAGCCGGTCCGTGATTAGGACCTTTCTTTACAACACACATGTGTTCTACTTCGTGTGAATAAACCATAATTCGCTCTTTTTATTTGATGAGTATTTTTACGCTCTTTTCAGCGTTGCAAAGATAATTTTTTTTCTTTATGTAAGCAATAGCAAATTTATTTGTAACGGCTCAAAATAATTATATCGCGGTTCAATTGTTTTCAGAATAGTCAGAGGGAATAATGCCCATTTTTTTCATGAGAAAACAGGCGTTCATATTTTCGGCTATACCCGGCTGTAACCGATAAGAAAAAGTAAGTTCGTCTCCTTGTATAGCTGCCTCGAAACGATAATTGCTGACTTTTCCGGGCAGACTCTCGGCAAGTTTGCCCAAAGCCAAATCATGAGTAGCGATAATTCCCGTTGCTCCGGCCCCGACCAACTGACGGATAAGAGCAAGCGAACCGGTCTGCTTATCGACCGAGTTGGTTCCCCGCAGTATCTCGTCGAGAATAATAAATAATTTCTCCCCACGACGTAAACGCAAAACGATTTGTTGCAAACGTTTCAATTCGGCAAAAAAGTAAGACCCGTTCTCGCCAAGGGAATCAGAAGCCCGCAGTCCGGTAAACAAAGGCAACGGAGTAAAAGTCATGCTATCGGCACAAACGGGAGCGCCCATGCAGCCGAGTAAATAATTGATTCCGATAGTTCTCAAAAACGTACTCTTCCCGGCCATATTGGCTCCGGTGATAATCTGGAAAGAAGCCTCGTTCATGGGCGCAACATCGTTACAGACGCGCTTCTCTCTCGGGATAAGCGGGTGTCCCAGAGCTTCGGCCTGCATAACCGGGGTGCGATCTTCCCGTATATCGGGAAATACATAGTCGGGGTGATTGTATCGAAAAGTTCCTAACGAGACATATACGTCGAACTGCGACAATACATCTATCCATTGCGTTATTTTTTCACGATTGTCACACAGCCATCGGTCGAGCGCGTTGATTTGCCGCAAATCCCAAAGCAGAAATCCGTTCAACAAGGCGAATCCTACGAAATTGTAGCGTTGGTCGAGATTGCTGAGCAAATGCCGTAAACGGGACACCCTCTGCGAGACAGAGCCGTTGCTGTCAACACACCGGCTTTGTAACTCACTCAATGGCTTGCACCGGAATCGCGTCCGCTCCATCATCTCGAACAGACGTGAATAACGAGAAAGCGATTGAAGCGTCCGGTTGAGCTGTTCTTGTATGCGGGTTACCCGCTTGGCAAATAGACCGGACAAAACCAGCAACAAAATGAAAACCGCCACGATCACATTCCCCGCGACCATTCCCGTTAACCATAAAGCGAATAAGGCAAGATAAACCGCAGGAACCGCATAAACCAGCCAACGCACAATCCTCCCCGTTCCGAACCGAGGCATTCCGGCAAGCCGTTCGATAGCCTCGGTATCTACCCGGCTCTCTCCCGAACAGCCCCCGTATGATTGAAAATCTATCCTGAAATCCGTATGGCAGGACATTTCCTCGACAGCCTCCTGCCTCTCCCGAATAGACGCAGTTTTCAAATCGGGGTGAAGCAACTCCCGAGACAACGCGACACGCCCTACTGCCGTCGCCGTGCGATTGATATAGGCGAAGAACGACCTCTCGCCGAAAAGGTCGAGGTCGAAGCTATAATCATGGGAAGGGTCGATAAATTCACTGCCCCCGTCGATTTCGTCGAAACGATATTCCAACAAGGACAATTCCCTATGAATAATCCGGTCCCGACAATCGACAAATTCTTTTTTCCGAAACCAACGATCGTGCACCCGTGCCAACGATAGGAACAGAACGATTCCTATCAGTACAGTTGTACCCCACACCTCTACGCCCTCATTCCTAAATAAATACACAATCAATGCCGCAACAACGACTACCGAAAGACGAAGAAAAGCAATGATACGAATATACATTTTTATCCGCTCCGTTTCCCGACTGTTAGCTTGAAGTCGGGAACGGTAATCTCGCAGGACTTTTTCCATAATCACCAGTGACAAAAAATGATTACACCCTCCACAAATATTTCATAATCAATCGGTCGTAATCCTTAACCGATTCGCTCAATGCTTCATACGGTTTGATATATGTATGGGCAAACGATTCACGCTCTATTTTTCTTTTCCGTTCCTTGCCCAATCGTTGTATCTCCTCGTCTTCTCCGGGAGTTGTAGGGCGATACCCCATAATCAGTTTCTCCATATTCCAACGATTGTGTTCCACTTCTGCCATCATCTCGATCAAAGCAGTATCTTCATCGAGATTTTCAGGCTCCGATTTTCCGAAACTTCTTCGCTTGGAAGGGACAGAATGAGCATTGTAAACATTCGACCAACGATGCACGGTAGACAATTCTTCCCACAATGCCCTTGCCTCGATATCGTCCAATGTTTGCGGGAAAGGCTGTTCGGGAGTTATTTTATGATAAATAAAGTTTATCCGCCGTACCCGTTTCATGCAATCGTCGTCTATGTCATAGCACTCGTCCAACATGCCGAATGCCCTCAATTTACCGTATTGATGAGCTTTTCGTATCAATTCGATGGTCGAACAGGAAACATTCTGACGCACGAGTATCGAATGAGCCTTTTCATACACGAGCCGAGGCATATAAAGTGCCGTAGCGATACTCTTTTGAGGAATTTCGAAACAGATGGCGATAGTCAACAACCGTCCGTCTTCCTCCTCTGCCCAATGTTGTAGCAACTCTTGTATCGGACGGCTCTCGACAGAACCTTTGATAAATTCAAACTCTATGTCGGTAAACTTATCATCGGTATTCGGGTTGGCATAACTCTTAGCTGGCTCTACCGTATCGATAACTCGATAGTCGCACATGTCGAACAAAGAGTCGTATCTGCCCCGCAACCGATCGAACTCGGTGTCGGCATTCATGTCGATAAAAGAGATTCGAGTCCGTTTACTCCGGTCTCGAAGGAAATTGGGATAATGGGCGATATGAGCGGCTTTCACCCCCATAGCGATTCCCATGCTGGTCATTCCCACAATGACGAGATGGACGTATCGGTTGCTGTCATAACCGATTCCGTCACCGTCGATAGGTACATAGCGTATGACTTCCGAACCTTTGTCATGCGGAGTATACAGACCTCGCACCAACACCTTCTCCGCCCAAGTTTCATAAAAATTAAACGGCAGAAAATCGATAAGCCTTTCGCTCAATCGATTGAAAGTCAGCATTAATTTCAATAATTTTTCATTCTCCGCACCGTCTTTATATTTTTTTTGGAAATGCACCAGCCATTGCTTCTCAGTCTTCTTCGGAAGTTGGAATATAGATTCTATATCATACCGTTGAAATACGGCAAAGGTCGATTGAGCTTCGAAAAGCACATTACATTTTTTACAACGGCCCTGTATTTGCGCTACCAACATGCGCAACTCCTATATTTCCCAAGGCTCTTTTCCTATTGCGTTCTTTTCCCGCAAAATCCTATTAATGAGAGCTGCACATTCGATATTGATCGAGTCATGATCGGTTTCATTCTCCTCGCCCAACAAAAATATCTCCTTGCAATCCGGCAAATGCAGTTTCTCCAAATCCTCCCGCGAATCGCGGCCCCCGTGCAAAATTATCGTACGATGGTCGATAGAGGCATCAAGTTTGGACAACAACTCGTGACGGGCAGAATCGACACTACCCGAAGTCTGAATGACAAACAAATAAGGCGTATGATCCGACTGTTCGGCCACACTCTTTTGATACAACTGTTTGATAAGCCCGATAGCCATCTTATCGAACCCTATAATCACATAATGATTCCTAAATTTATAGCCTATCTGACCCTCCCTCGCACGCTCTACCCGGCGGTCGATAATATTCGAGAAAATAGAGATGAGCAAACCGCCCATCAGTGCAGACCCGGTGATCGAAATAAGGAATGCAAGGAATCGATTCCATGTCCCTTCGACGACATACTGATTGCCGGGATCGGCAAAATGATAATAGACATCGACAAAAATATTACGTGGGTCGTTCTCCTTAATAGTAAGAATACTGCCTGTAAGCCATTCAATTACGATGAACAAAAGGATAGCAGCAACGATAACACCCAGTAAAAAAAGCAATTGCCATTTGATACCCGATGACAAAATCCGGTCTATACCGATAACCGGGTGTCTGAAAAAATCTTTCATCACCCCGAAAAATTCTTTTAGTCTTTTCATCTCTTCTTCACAATATCGAATCCCAACGCTTGTATCAGTTTAAGCGTCCCTATCGCTGTGTTGCGATCGTAATCCTTTTCTATTTCGGGTAATTCCTCATAAGGCACGAGACAGGGATGAGTCTTCTTCTCGTCGTCCCGTCGCGCTCCGTAAGTCCACCCTTCGGACAAACGAGATTGCGACCACACCTCATGAACATTTTTCGCCATTACCTCGACCAACTCCATAAGTTCCTCCGGTAGTTTTTCCCGACTGGTATCCGTCGGAGCCGGAATATACTTTTCGCGTTTCATCGTCATACTGTATTATCCAAGTTATTTTCCCCAAAGATAACATAAGGCAAGTACAGGACAAAATGAACATGCAAAATACTTTCGGTCCCCACCTGCAAAACCTCATGAAAAAAGAGTGTCGCAAAACTCCTCCTCTGCCGTGTCCCATAGTATTACGGGGTGTTTTGCAACGCAAAATATAGGGGAGGTGGCACGCAGTGACGGAGGGGTTAGTTCTAAAAAAAATTCTGGTAAAGATTATCTATCTTATGGGAAAAATCGGGAACTTCCTTTTACCCACCTTTTCTTTTGTAGAAAAGAAGCAACGACAATCTACCTCACATCTAATGTGCGCCGCATCACAAAATGCTCATCGAGTTCTTCGGTTTTGAGGTACAGCTCCACTTCGTAACGCCCGGCTGGGAACGGGCTTGTTATACCGTTCGGGCCTTCCAGCCACATGGGACCGGATACTTCGAAATCTTGTTGAAAAATATCTTTCGAGTCCGGTTCATTAGTGACTGCATCTTGAACACTGGTATAAACTAAGTCACCCTCCATATAGAACTTGAATATCAATTTCAATGAATGTCCTTTTTCAAGCGAGCGCCACTGGAATCCGGCTAATAGCCTTTTGTATGTATTGGCTTTGAAAGATTTCTGTTCAATGATTTTTCCCTCGTAGATGTGCAATGCGCAATCATAAGTAACCCATTGTTGCACTTCTTCATCGGTATTGTAAAAATGAAGCACCAATGCCAAAGGTTCTATCCAGCCTCGCTGCTTAGGCGATTTCACGACCTCGAATCGCCCACGACCCATTTCTCGATTCTTATAGTAAAGAGTGTAAGTATGAGTGCCGGGAGCATAAGAAGTACCGGAATCGGAGCCCCAGCCCCATATTTGCAACCATTGGGATCCATCTTGGGGATTGAGTGTGACTGTGTGGTCGAACGCTTTGATTTTGCCTGTCCTTTCATTCTTGATCTCCACATGGTAAGTAACCTTGCGTACAACGTCCGAATAGCAGGTACATCGACAACGCATTTGCATATACTTGGGCTCCACGAAGTTGCCTGTATTCCAATCATCGATCACTTCACCATTGCCGTTGATATTACGAAATTCAAGGTTCGAGACAATATGAATCCAACCCATGCTTTCCCAAATGTCTTCCAACGGAGCTATTTCGAGCGGAGCGCTGATAACCACATGATCTTCTTCATCAAGAATATCGAACCGCCATGTACCGACCGCAGTGAAATGATCTCGCTTTTCCGACCCCCACCACGGGAATTGCGCCAACATGTTCTCAACGGGTTTTAACGGGGCATCGAAGTCGTAGGTATGAGTTTTGCCGCTTGGTTCGGTAATGCGTACTTTTATCTTGACGGTACGGTCGATACGCGATGTCATCTTCACCACAGGCATAATATAGCGCGAGTCGGTATAGTGTTTGCTACTTGGCCGGGTATCGCGTTTGCCATCTTTACCCACTTCGCAAAATTCGAGCGAATGGATTTCGTACCCGCGATCTTTCTTGAACAAATCGAATAATCCCATAGATATCGAGACAAGGTTAATGTGACAATATGCGAATTTATAAAATGTTATAAAATTTGCCAAACTATCTGAGGGAAATTTATAGCGACCCATTTTTCGCATGATACCCAAATACGCAAAAATCAAAAACTGGAAGAGATTCAAAAATTATTTCTCGAAGATACATTTCTAATATTATATAGCACAAACCGAATTCTATGCAATAGGAATAATCTATTATCTTTGCATTCGTCGAACGAAAACCTTAAACAATAACACACATGAGAATCAAATGGCTCATAACAATAGTTATCTCATTATGTATTTTCCAAACGAATGCACAACGTTCGTATTTGTCTCTAAACGACAACTGGCAGTTTCGCTTTTCTCACCAAGTCGGTAAAAATTCGACTCAACGAATCTCATTGCCGCACACATGGAATGCCCCAGATGCCCTATCTGGGAAATTAGACTACAAACGTGGTATCGGCAATTATGAAAAAGACCTGTACATTTCCCCCGAATGGAAAGGCAAAAGATTATTTTTATATTTCGAAGGCGTCAACAGCGTAGCCAACCTTTTTATCAACGGTAAATACCGGGGCGAACACCGGGGAGGATACAGCGCTTTTACTTTTGAAATAACCGACGATGTCGAATACGGGACAGACAACAAAATTCTCGTGCGAGTAAACAACGCCGAGCAATTCGATATAATGCCTCTGGTCGGAGACTTCAATTTCTACGGAGGGATTTACCGCGATGTCAGTTTGATTATAACAGAACCGACGTGTATATCGCTGTTGGATTACGCTTCTCCCGGAGTATATCTTACTCAAAAGTCCGTGACCGAAAAACAAGCCCACATCGCTGCGACTGTAAAATTATCCAATGCAGCCACAACAAAACAAGTAAATGTAAAAGTCTCCGTCAAAGACCATGATAAAACTATACAAGAAATAAAACGACACGTCACATTGAACGCCCATTCCGAAGGAGAAACCATCATTCCTTTCACCATACAAAATCCCCGTTTATGGAATGGCCGTGAAGACCCGTTCATGTATCGGGCCGAAATATCCTTATGGGAAAATGATAAATTATTGGATAAGGTGATACAACCTTTGGGAATACGATACTATCGTGTAGATCCCGACAATGGCTTTTTCTTGAACGGTAAACATTTGCCTTTATACGGAGTTTGCCGGCATCAGGACCGGGCGGAAATCGGCAACGCCTTACGCTCGATGCATCACGAAGAAGACACCGAGCTGATGCTCGAAATGGGAGTCAACGCCGTTCGGTTAGCCCATTACCAACAAGCAGAATACATGTACGACCTAATGGATCAATCGGGTATAATCACATGGGCCGAAATCCCATTCGTCGGCCCCGGAGGATATGCCGACAAAGGATTTATCGACTCCGAGGCTTTCAAGAAAAACGGAGAAGAACAATTGAAAGAACTAATCCGCCAAAATTACAATCACCCCTCAATTTGTTTTTGGGGATTATTCAACGAATTGACCGAACGAGGAGATAATCCCGTTACTTACATTACCGAACTGAACGAACTGGCACACTCGGAAGATCCCACTCGCCTGACAACCTCTGCCAGTAACCAGAACGGAGGACTCAATTTCATTACCGACTGTATCGCTTGGAACCGCTACGACGGTTGGTACGGAGGTATGCCCGACGCTTTGGCGAAATTTTTAGACCAGACTCACAACCAATACCCCCAGTTGCGCATTGCAATCAGCGAATATGGAGCAGGAGCCAGTATCTATCATCAATCGGATTCTTTAAAACGTCCGAACCCGGCCGGTTGGTGGCATCCCGAAAACTGGCAGACATTCTATCATATCGAGAACTGGAAAATTATTCATGAACGGCCCTTTGTCTGGGGTAGTTTCACATGGAATATGTTCGACTTCGGAGCCGCTCACCGAAGAGAAGGAGACCGTCCGGGAATTAATGATAAAGGACTCGTAACATTCGACCGTAAATATAAAAAAGACGCATTCTACTTTTATAAGGCAAACTGGAACAAAACCGACCCGATGGTACATCTGGCCGAAAAACGTTGCGACACGCGCCCGACCGCTCAACAAAATTTCATAGCATTTACCAACCTGCCAGAAGTAGAACTGTTCGTGAACGGGAAAAGCATGGGAAAACAAAAGCCCGACCGATATGCCATCGTCAAATGGGAACAAATAGAGCTTCCTCTCGGAAAGAGCACCATTCTTGTGCAGTCGACCACGAAAGATAAAGTCTCAGATACAATGACTCTATGGATAACCGACTCCGCCAAAAATAGAAAAGAATAACACAAAATTTCTACCAATCTAAAATAACTTAACAGCCATTTACAATCGCCATATAATATTATAGTTGCGAAAAATTATGTAATATTGCATTCGTTTACATATGCTCCATTCAAAATAAAGAAAGAGACAACTAAACAAAATCGGCCAATATGAGTAATAATATTGAAAATCTATTTACACAATATTATCAGATATTGCGCGCCTATGCATTACGTTACGTTCAAAACCAAGATGCGGCAGAAGATATTGTACAAGACGTATTCTTCGAATTATGGCTACGGCGTAACGAGATAGATTTCGACCTCCCGATGAAAGCCTATCTATTCAAATCGGTTTTGAATAAATCGAGAAACTATATTTACGACAAACGCGTAAAAGACAAAATAAGTTTCGATTCGGATAACGATATCCAGTTCATAGACGACTACTTACAATCGTTCGTCGTTTATCAGGAAGATTCCCTACTATTGAAAGATTTGAATCGGGAAATAAAAACCTATGTCGAATCTCTGCCCGAGCAATGCCACCGTATATTCATCATGAGTCGTTCCCTCAATTTGAAAAACAAAGACATTGCCTTGCGACTGGGGATAAGCATTAAAACCGTCGAAAAACAAATAACAAAAGCCTTGTCGGGACTAAGAAATCATTTGAAAAAAAATGGATTGCTATCCTTTTTCTTCTTACTGTTTTCAGGATTCGAATAAAAAAATAAATTGCTTCGTATGGACGGACAGAACGAAATAAAAGAAATAGATAGACTCATCTTGAAATATCTCGAAGGAGAGGCTTCGAAAGATGAAAAGATCGCGTTATACCGTTGGATCGAACTTTCGGAGGAAAATAAGACACATTTCAAAGAAGCACAGGAACTGTGGCTATCGACCCAAGCCATACTCGCACCGAAAGAAGATACGGAAAAAGCATTACAGCGTTTCCGTTCTAAAATCAAGAACTACAATCGCCGCGGCAAAACATTCCGCAAACCACTCTACTACATTACCCAGTGTGCAGCCATAATAGTGATACTATTAGGCTTGTATTACTTTTTCACAAGAGAATCTAATCCCGAACAATACACTTGCGTAGAGATGGCAATCGGCAACAAAGGCTGTATTACCCTCCCCGACAGCACGGTGGTTTGGCTCAATTCAGGCAGTAAATTGACATACCCCAGCCGGTTTTCCGATAAAAAAAGAAAAGTCCGGCTCAACGGGCAAGCCTATTTCAAAGTCTTCCACAAAGAAGATCAACCATTCGTTGTCGAAACCAACGATATGGACATAAAAGTTCTCGGGACCAGCTTTGTCGTCAAGAATTACATACGAGACGAAATCATCGAAACGGCATTGGTCGACGGGCATGTAGAAGTCTATTTTCCCAATAGCTCGGTTCCTCCCATAACTTTGCAACCTGCCGAGCAAGTCACATACTCCCGCAAGACGAAAGAAACAAAAATATATACGCGAAAAGATAGTAGTCTCTACCACATTTGGGCACAAGAAAAACTACTATTGAGCAATTGTGAATTGACAGAAGTCATAGAAAAATTAGGCGCATGGTATAACGTAACAATGACCTGTACGAACACTTCCCCTACCCCTGTCTATATGACGCTGACGGTCAGGACAGAACCGCTGAAAGAAATATTGCAAACGCTCAAATCGATAGCCCCCATAGATTATCGTTTCAATAACGACACGGTCTACATTGAACACAAGCCAAATAGTTAAAATATATTAATACACACTCGTTAAGGTAGGGTATGCCCACTCTTGTTTGTGATAATTATAGAGTGGAGCACATGGAAAAACACAACCGACATATAGACGAACTCATAACGAAGTATCTGGATAAATCCCTTACTCGGGAAGAATGCGCCGAACTGCGCCGTTATTTGGCAGAAGACAAAAAGCATCTCGCATATTTTGCCGAAATAAGAGACCTATGGTTATACAATACGGCTCTGTGGCAACCGGTTATATCCACACGGTCGGCTCTCGAAAAACTGAAAAAGAGAATAAGGAAATATACTTCTCTCGTAAAAATCAGAAGAACCGTCTATTACGCTTCCCAGATTGCAGCCGTTATTGCGATAGCCTTTATCTTTCATACTGTAAAGGAATCCAACGCCTATTCCGCCACAACCCATACGGTTCTCACCTCGACCCATAAATCGGAAGTCACTCTACCCGACGGCACGATAGTATGGCTCAACAATAATACGAAACTCATTTATCCCGAAGTATTTTCATCGACAGAACGATCCGTTTATTTAGAAGGCGAAGCCTATTTCAAGGTCACGAAAAACAAAGCACGTCCGTTTATCGTGAAATCACAAGGACAAGAGATTAAAGTGTTAGGAACATCTTTCAATGTGCGAAACAGACCGAACGAAGACCTTGCGGAAACGACGCTGATTTCGGGAGCCGTATCCCTCTGTTTCAATAATGACTCCGTGCCCGTCAAATTAAATCCGAACGAACAGATAACCTACTCCAAATCAAATCAATCTATCCGTAAAGACACGGTCGTCGCTCATGAATATATAGCATGGGCTACGGAAAAGATGACATTCGACAACGACAGATTCACAGATGTGATCTCATATTTGGAAGACAAATACCAACTTCAAATAATCTGCCCGGAAGAAATCGCCGATACTTTATACCTGACCCTCGTCGTAAGGAACGAAACCAAAGAAGAGATATTCAAGGAAATAGCGCGTATCTCCCATTTGCAATACTCCATACACAACGATACGGTCTATTTCGATTTCCCGGAAAACACCGATTGTCAAACTTTACAACGTAGCCTATGAAACACCATGAAGCGACCCTAACAAAAAACAAACGATTCAATCATAAAGAATACGACCATTTCTCGTAAACACATCGAAAAAAGAAACCAAGTTAAATACATAAAACCATGAAGACCCTTAAACACAAAAAAACGATCACAAAACGATCTTCATTCCCCTACAAAGTCATAGGACTGGTTTTGTATCTTCTATGGGTTCAACCATTTGGAGCAAATCACCTGTACGCATCGGAACGGAAGATAAACATCGAGGTAAACGACGTGACATTAATCGATGTACTGAAACAAATAGAAGCTCAAAGCGACTATGTGTTCTTCTATAACAACGCAGACATCGATACTAAGAAGAAAATCAGCATTAATATGAAAGATGCGAATATAAAAGACGTTCTGGATAAAATACTGAACGAATACTCTTACCGCATCAACAATAAAAAGATCATCATCACTGCCAAACGTCAGGCTCCCGTTCGCACGAACAAAATCAGCGGTGTCGTCTCCGACGATTCAGGACAACCTATTATCGGGGGCAACGTCTTGGTAAAAGGTTTAAACAAGGGAACCATGACCAACATCGACGGAAAATACACAATCGATGTACCCGACAGTGCAACGACTCTCGTTATCTCCTACATCGGATATAAAAAACAAGAAATTGAAATCGGTGACAGAAATTATATTCCGGTAACTCTTCAAAAAAACGACGTTCTGATGGACGAAGTAGTGGTTATTGGTTACGGGACGGTTAAAAAAAGTGATTTGACGGGAGCTGTATCGAGTGTCAAAACAGAGAATCTGCCCATCGCAGCCAACACTTCTGTCACACACATGTTGGCAGGACAGGCCGCCGGAGTAATGGTAAAACAAAATTCCGCTCAACCGGGCGGAGGAATCGAAATATACGTCAGAGGTGCTGCATCGACCGGTGCAGGGAATGACCCTCTGTATGTAATCGACGGATTTCCCGTCACCAACAAAAGCGTGGAACCCGAAAGCGGGAACCGCTACGAATATGGTTCCCGAAACCCGATGAACTCGTTGAATCCCAACGATATCGAATCCATAGAAATTCTTAAAGATGCCTCCGCCACTGCCATCTACGGAGCAAGAGCTGCCAATGGCGTGATCTTGGTCACGACCAAAAGAGGGAAAAGCGGGAAACCCATAGTAAAATACAACGCCAACTATTCGATTCAAACAATAGCCAAACGACTGGAAATGTTATCGGCTAAGGAATTCATGAATGTTTCAAACGAAATATCCTATCAAAAATGGCGCATGGATAATGAATTATATCCGTATGGCGGAGAGCTGGAAGAAGACGCTTTACCCTACAAGGGCAATCCATATAGTCCGGAAGAAATCGCTGCCGCCGGAGAAGGGACCGACTGGTTCGGGCTGCTTACGCGCGACGGCTCCATCAACCAACACAACGTATCTGTTTCAGCCGGTACGGAATCCACACGATTTTTGGCATCTTTGAATTATTACAAACAAAAAGGAGTAATCAAAAATTCCGATTTCCAACGTATATCGGGAAGAATAAACCTCGATCAAGATTTAGGGAAATACGTCAAAGCTGGTATCAATGCAACATACAGCACCATTTTCAACAATAATGTCCCATTAGGAGAAGGTAACGCCGAAAATTCCAGCCTGCTGAATTCGGCATTGCATTACGACCCCCTCGTCCCGGTAAAAGACGAATCGGGAAACTATGCGCTGAGTCCCACACTGGGCATGATTCCCAACCCGGTTTCAATGCTCGAAATTACAGACCAGACGCAAACCGATAGATTACTGGCAAACGGCTATATCGAAGCTACATTCTGGAAAGATTTGAAAGTAAAGCTCAATATGGGTATCGACAAAAATCAAGGTCGCCGCAGTACCTATCTTCCCAAATCGACGCTATACGGAAAACAAGAAGGAGGAAAAGCCAATATCAATGAAAATAGAACGGTCGATTTATTGTTCGAACTAACAGCCAACTATACGAAGCAGCTTTTCAAGGAAAGAGACAGATTGGAAGTATTGCTCGGGTATTCATACCAACAAGAGAACTGGGACGGATTAGGAGCCGGCAGCTCTCAATTTTTCACCGATTTATTCCTATGGAACAAATTGGAAGCCGGGAATGTGGCCCGTCCGCCGGTAAGTTCTTCCAAAGGCAAAAACGAATTAGGTTCTTATTTCGGCAGAATCAACTATTCCCTGCTCGACAAATACCTGTTTACATTCTCTTTAAGATATGACGGCTCTTCGAAATTCGGTAAAAACAACAAATGGGGTCTTTTCCCGTCGGGGGCATTCGCTTGGAAAATGCAGAATGAAAACTTTTTGAAAGACATCGACTGGTTGTCCGAATTAAAATTAAGAGTCAGTTTCGGACAAACCGGAAACAGCAATATCGGAGGCAATGCCTACGAATACTATGAAGCCGGTAATCAATATGTATTCGGAGATGCTGTACAAACAGGCAGTATCAAAAGCCAACTCGAAAACCCCGACCTCAAATGGGAAACAACGACAGAGTTGAACGTAGGTCTCGACTTCGGATTTCTAAACAACCGAATCACAGGATCGTTTGAATATTTCCACAAAGTAGTCAGCGACTTGCTCGCCTTCCGCAAATTGAATTCCTTGATGGAAGTCTCTACTATTGCAGACAACATCGGAGCGACCCAAAGCACCGGTTATGAGTTTTCTTTAAATACGGTAAACCTTACCGGCCCGTTCAAATGGAACACTACCTTGAATATATCCTCCTATAACGACCGATGGAAAGAACGCAACC
>OGGU01001423.1_pt1 | contig 14144 bp, 7 predicted proteins | sample 1571241 | NCBI WGS metagenome assembly OGGU01 (sample SAMEA2581934, study PRJEB24529) | metagenome | biome: Human gut stool | place: China | collected 2011
ATTGAATTTCAATAATTTCAAAGTACTCTTATGATTTTTTAGTGGACACTAATGTCATCAGGTAGAAGATACCCGCCAGGGCCGAAGCCCCCAGCTCCGCTTCTCCGACGCGTCCCAGATAGGCCGTATCTGTCAGTCCGATCAACTGCTCCATCAGCAGGCAGACCAGCACCGGGAAGGTGATTTTCAGGATTTTCTTGTTCGTGTAACGCATTGGAAACGTCGGTTTCAGTGCACAAAAATACTCTTTTTTCCGCAATCGTATTTATAACGGGCTGTTTTTGGAAATTTGCAGGACAATACCCCCTCGAGTGTTGTCCGGAACAAAATATTTTATAGTTTTGTGGTGTCGGTTTCGTCCGACAGACATATTTTGATGAAAGTGTTTCGCTTTTATCCTTGATAAGAAATCTGACAGTTTCAAGCAAGACGAGGATAACGACAACACTCATCATCTGTTTCGGTATGTGTATATTATTCCAATCGCTCCATACTGAACAGGTGTGGGGTATTGTGTTGGTTTATTCGTCTTGGGTTTTGTCAGAACCTCTTATCAGATAAACGAACGGTTCCACGCTTGAACCGAAATCTGAAATTTATTATTCTGATAATCAGTAATGCTATAACGGAAATTTTATGTATTGATACCGTAAAGTTCCCATTGTTTCTATTTTTCAAGAGGCAAAATAGTGTAAGAAGTACGATTCTTTTTCGATTTACCAAAAAAATGAAACACCGATAAGAAAAGTGGTTTCATATAAAGAAGCAGCATTCTTATTGCCATTGCAAAATATATTTCCAAGACTAACGAACAAATTACTTGGTAATTTATTATGTATTTGAATTCTTTCTGTATCTTTGCATTTGAAAAATCATCAAAAATTCAAAGGTGATATGGCTAATGAAAATTCTATAGATAGTACTACTTTAAAGCAACGTATAGAAGCGATGCCTGAAGATTGCATCCTGTTTCGTTCTGACTTCCCTGAATATCATACAGAATTTGTTGGTAGTATTTTGACTGAATTGACAAATGAAGGTACACTTGTTAAAATTGCACATGGAATATATACCAAGCCAAGAAAAAGTCGATTCGGTATTGTACTCCCTTCGGTCGATAAAATTGTACAGGCAATTGCAGTTCGAGATAATGCAAAGGTGTTACCATCAGGTATGACTGCATTGAATTCATTAGGGCTATCGACTCAAGTACCAATGAATTATACATTTCTAACTACTGGAAGTGAAAGAACAATAATTATATCAAATAGGAAAGTAGTATTAAAACGAGGTGTCCCCAAAAACTTCTGTTATAGTACCCGTCTAATTTCACTACTTGTTCAAGCACTTAAGGCTCTGAAAAAGGAGAATATAGGAGAAGGCGAATTGAATATAATTCGACAATTGATATCAAAAGAAACAGATAAGGAGACTTTAATCAAAGATGTAGATATGATGCCTGCATGGATGAAACGAATTATAAAACCAATGCTAACCGCTTAAAAGGGACTTAAATTATGGGAAAACTGTGGTTAAACAATGAGATAGTGGACCGTTTAGCAATGTTACAGCAGACGGAGGTTGGACATCCTGGCGTTAATCAGGTAGCTATAGAAAAGGACTGGTGGGTAACAGTTACGCTGAAGGCATTATTCCAAACAGATTGCCGTGATTCTTTGATATTCAAAGGTGGAACATCGTTGTCAAAAGGTTTTAATATCATAGAGCGTTTCTCTGAAGACATTGATTTGGCAATCAATCATTCGTTCTTTGGTATTGAGGGAACAAGTAAAAGTCAGCGGGAGAAATTACGCAAAAAGGCACGAGCATATATTCACGAGACCCTTTCTTCACAATTAGATGCCCGTTTGAAAGAAATGGGAGTTTCTGGTTACAGTATAGAGAATGTATCTCAAGAACAAGATAAAAATGGAGAATGGAGACTAATAGATTCGGACAAAGATCCTAGTGTAATTCTATTGCACTACCCGTCAATTCTTGAAGATACGATAAATTACATTCCGCCTCGTGTGAAGATTGAGATAAGTTGTCTTTCAATGGATGAACCTACGGAATTACGACCAATTCGTTCCCTTATTGGTGAAAGTTTTGATGGCGAAGATACCGATGCTGAAAGCCTTGTCAGAACAGTAGTTCCTACTCGCACGTTCCTTGAAAAACTATTTCTTTTGGCAGAAGAATTTCAAAAAGAAAAACCACGGAGTGTCCGAATGTCACGACATCTGTATGACTTGGAGAAACTGATGGATACGGAGTATGGAAAAGACGCTTTGTCGAATCGAAAACTTTATGATGCCATTGTTGAGCATCGTAAAACATATTATGCTTTGAAGTATGTGAATTATGATTTACATACCCCTTCAACCATCAACTTTACGATACCAGAATCGGCTATGGAGGCGTGGCAAGATGATTATGCCGATATGAGGCGATTTTTCATTTATGGTGAATCTTTAGAGTTTGGTGCTCTTATACAGAAAATGAAAGAGTTGCAAGAAAGAGTGAGGATTATGTAAAAAGTCAACCCACCGAATAATTCGGCACCAAATTGCCGAAAATATATGAATAACATTTATAAAAATATAATCATATGGCAGAACTTCTAAAAGCAACAGGAATTTACTACCGCAATGAACTTCGTTCTATTCACAAGAATGGTGTAAAATTGCAGCCCGTATATGAAGCCTTCACCAATTCTTGGGAATCAATACTTGAGAAGTACACTGCGGAACATTTGAATTTAGGTTCGATAGTTATTGAGTTCCATTACAATGCAGGTATGTTTGAAGAAGATAATGAAAACAACTTAAAGAATCTTCAGAAAATAATAATAACGGATAATGGCATTGGACTTAATGAAGAGAGTTTCACAAGACTACTGAATCTACGTGATAATAGTAAATCTAAAAATAATAAAGGTACAGGCAGAATACAATATCTTCATTATTTTGATGATACAATCTTTGAGAGTGTATATAAAGTAGGAGATAATAATTTCCGCAAGATATGCTTGACATTATCAAAGAAGGAGGCATTTTTACAGGCAAATGCTATCTTACGTAAAGATTTTGATGAAGAAACAGATATTGACAAAACATATGCGAAAGTTGAGCTGCATACAATCTTAGACTATAAGAATGATGCCAAATTCTACAATGCGTTATTATTAAGCGATGTAAAATCTGAGTTAATAACACATTTCTTGTCACGGTTATGCGAAAGTCGAGAGTTATTGCCTAAAATCAAATTAGTTAGATTCGAGAATGATAAAGAAATAGAATCGTTAACAATTACCAATCAGGATATTCCTATACCTGAACATTCTGTTGAGGTAGAAGTTCATTACAGTAAACTGGATGATAAAAACAAGGTTCAAGAAATAGATAGAACAGAAAAGTTTACCTTATTGGCTTTCGTGCAACCAGAGAATAAATTAAAGAAGAATTCTATATTTTTTGTAAGTAATGGTGCATTGGCGCAAGAAGAAAAGGTTGATGGCTTACCCAAAACAGATGTTATAAATGGTAACAGATATATGTTTCTTCTCAGAGGAGACTATTTTAATGATGTTGACGATGATCTACGTGGTAATCTCCATTTAGTAAAGGAGTCTGAATTCAAAAAACAATCAGAGGGTAACTTATTCCCAGAAGAATGCTTACTCGTTGAAAGCATCAAATCATCAACTAACACAAAGATCGCAAGTTTGTACAGAGAATTTCAAGAAAAGAGAAACCAAGCTATTTTGAATCTTGAACAGCTGCAAAATATGTTTCATTTGGATGAAGAGGCTATAACAAAGGTAAGGAAGTCTCTAAAATCCTCTGATACAGACGAACAAATACTTAGGACTATATACGAAGCAGATACAGAAGTTGCCGCTAAACGTGATGCTGAAATTAAGAAGAGATATGAACTATTAAAAAGAATATCGCCTGCTGAACCTGATTATCAAGAAAGACTATCTCAAGAAGTGAATGATTTTGTTAAGTTAGTACCATTGCAAAATCGTACTAACATAACAAAGCATATAGCACGAAGGAGATTAGTTCTTGAAATCTTTGATATGATTATGAACAAAGAACTTGAAAAACTTGAACAAGGGGGAAGAGTTGATGAAAACCTTTTACATAATCTAATATTTCAACAACATAGTACAGACACCAAAGATAGTGATTTATGGTTGTTGGACGATCAATATTTGTATTTTGACGGATGTTCTGAGAAACTTCTGGATAAAATTGAGATAGATGGAGTAAAACTAATTAAAGAAGAACTAACAGAAGAAGAGAAGTCATACAAAGTAAGACAGTTAGGAGATAAAATGATAGATGTAGGTCATAGAAGACCTGATATTTTATTATATCCTACTGAGGGGAAATGCATCATTATCGAGTTCAAGGCCCCAGATGTAGATGTATCTGAGCATTTGGATCAAATCAATAAGTATGCAATGGTCATCAATAATTTATCCAATGATAATTTCAAGATACATTCTTTCTATGGATATATAGTTGGTGAGAACATTGAGTATGACTTCATAGAAGAAAGAAATTCTTCCTTTAAACAATCTCCAAATTTGAAGTTCATATTCAGACCATCGTATGATATTCCAGGAAAGTTTGGAAGAGAAAAAGGAGATTTATACACTGAAATTATCAAATACTCCGACATACTCAAACGTGCACAACTTAGAAATCGAATTCTAATGGAGAAACTGGAGGAGAATAATACAAATGAATTACAATAAACATAAATAGCAAGCAATATTTGGTTATATTAGCTGTATATTCAATAGAAAAATTAATATATGATAATATGAAATACTTGAATTATTCAATGCCTATTAAAATATTCATATCACATAGCAGTGATGATAAAGATATTGTACATCAAGTCGTTGAAAAGCTTGGAAAGAATGGGATTCTTGTTGACGAATATGTATTTGAAACAGGAGAACGAACTGAAGAAGAGATTGATATAGCAATAAAAAAATCTGGAGTATTCTGTTTGCTTATATCTCAGTCATCAATGAATAAGGATTGGGTAAAAAGGGAAATCGTAAAAGTAAAATCAATAATTGATGATGGAGGTAATATCAAATTCCTTCCTTTAATAATAGATGAGGCTATAAATCATTCTTATAAACCAATACCACAATGGATTAGAGATGAATACAATTTGCGTGAACGATTTTCTCACCCAACTTTCTTAGCTCGAAAAATAGAGGAAGAATTAAACAAACTTAGATGGGAACAATTCCCCCATATTAAAGAACGTGAGACAATATTTGCAGGTCGCGATAACGATATGGCAAAATTGAGAGAGCTATTTGCTTATAGCGATATGTTGCGAAAGCGAGCTGTAGTAGTATCGGGTATTCCTGACGGGATTGGCCGTCGTCGTTTGTTAATGGAGTTCATTAAGGTTGTTAATCCGAATAAAAAAGAAACGCATAGTCCGCTTTCTATTGGTATTAGTAGAGATAAGAGCATTGAAGACTTTATCCTAAGTCTTAATTCGTTGTTGTTGTGCGAGGGAAATGAAAATATCGTGCAATTTATTTCAACTGCGACACGAGAAGAGAAGATTGATAAAGCGATTAACATGATTTCAATTATTTGTTCTCAAAAAGAAGAATTGTTAATTCGTGACGATGGCGCAATTGTTCTAAATGACGGCTGTATCTGTGATTGGTTTGATGAAATTATATCTTCGACTAAAATTAATCAACTAGTATTCTATATTGCATCTCGTAATCGTGTAATGTATACTCATGAATACCCAGAAATTGTACATTATGCATTAAAACCATTTGCTGAAAAGGATGCAATGGTATTATTGAAAGAAGCCCTTCAACAAAGCAACACTACAATATCTCCAGAAGATGCTAAAAGATTTATTGTAAAGACTGCATATTTGCCACAATTGATATTAAATTGTGCCGATAAAATTGAAGAACTAGGGGTTGATTTAGCAATCAAGAATCAAAGAGAATATGAATACAGGGGTGATGAACTAATTAAAAGTTTAGTGGATGAATTTAAAGATAATACTGCTTATCTTCAAATGTTGATACTTTTATCAGAGGTGGAATACTTGACATATCGACAAATTGAATCAATATGTCAAGGTATCATTGATAATCCAATTGATATTTTGATGGACTTTTTTACTCTATCAATATATGAACATTTTGGCTCAAACAATGAGTTTGTCCGAATGAATCCGATTATATCCGATTTTGTCAAACGGTCAAGATATCGTTTAAATCCAGATATTTGGAGTCGACTACAAGAACGCACAAATGAAATAATTGAGCAACAAGACTTTGATTCGGCAGATTTGGGTATATTGTCTAAGAAAATAGAAAATGAGATTAAAGGTGATATTAGGAATATTAATCGTAACCATGTAGTTCCATCTATTGCATTGAAAATCATAGCAGATGAATATGGAAAGAAACAAAAACATGCTTACGATAATGTTGTTCTTTTATGCAACAACATACTAAATAATAGCCATAATTTATATAACGATATACTTAAAAGAATATATTATTATTTATGTGCTTCGCATGCACATTTAGGTGATGAAGCGTTTTTTGAATTACGGGATAAATTAAATGAATACGAGAAAGTATTTTTGCATGGCATATATTATAGAAAACGTAAACGATATGATAAGGCGGAGGCGAAGTTTCGTGAAGCCTTAAATATCTATCCTAATAGTTATACTGCTAAAAATGAGTTAGCTATAGCATTACAAAGACAAGGAAGATATCTTGATGCATTACATATCGCCAAGGAAGCATATAATGCTCAGCCTAATAATGCATTTTATATTGTTACTTATTTTAAAAGTTTAGTAAGAGATATTAAAACAGAGGAGTATGTTTTAAAAGAATTAATAGATAGATTACGTTCTGCATGGGATACAAATAGAGAGATTTTTAGTTTGATGCTGGAAGCGGAATATGAATACTATAGAAATAATGATTTCAATGCAGCTATGACACTCTTTAAACGTGCTCTTGAAATCAATAATTTCCAACCGATCTTTATTAGTGCATCAGAAATATGTAGTATCGAAAATAGATTTGATGTTTATGAAGATTTGGCAAAAAAATATCATTACAATGACTAATATCAGCCCTCACATATTAAACACGAAACAGCCTATACTGTGTAGGCTGTTTCGTGTTTAGATGCTTTGTTCGATGATTTTTATTTCAGCATCGGTTAGTCCATATATATCATAAATGATAGCATCTATTTGTCGCTCTAACGAAGATGTATCGTGATTGGGATTAGTCTTTTTAAGAGCAATAATCTCATCAACTATCTTGACAATTGAATTTTGGATATCAGATGAAACCTTTTTAATCGGAATTTCCGATAGGGGCTTTTGATATAACTCCAATGTTTCACCCTTACGCTTCCCTTTGTGATATAACCATACGAAGTACAACTTTGAGTTAAGAAGTCCCAATATGTATTTTATATGGTAATCCTTATGCGGGTTTGTAATATAATACACATCGGCACTCGCATACCAATCACATTCGTTATAACCAAATGTGTTTACTTTACTTCTCTGAGGACATACGATTTTAGCACATGTAAAAATATGAGGGTGTGCAGTTCCCCTTCTTAATTGATGCCAATACTCGGTCTTTTCGTTGTTTATCTCTCGAATCCTTATCAGAATAGGTTGATATATTGAAAGACAAGATTTTATTATTTCTTGTTCACTCAAAGGAGTGTCAGATGACGAAAATATCAACCTTTTGGTTGTTACTTCATTAGTGCAATAACGGCTTATATCTGAATTTTTATAGAAGTCTTTATAGAACGGATAATTCTGAATTAAATGAATAGTATCGCTATCCCTAAAATAACTACAATCCAATACAAAAACTCCATCATCTTTGCGTATATCATTACATTGGATATAGTCAGCATCGGCATATTTCATATTGTGGTTGGTAATACTATCACAGCCTCCCATAATACCAGCATTAACTTCTGCAATATTTCCTAATGTATTATTTCCTAACTGGATTTTGTCCAACAACGATGATAACGGATTGTCTTCATGGCTATTTTGTAGACGAATATAATTCTCCTCACCATCGTATAAATCTTCTTGGGCAATATCGGCATAGGTTGTATCTTCATCTATATGGTTAATTATTGAAGTAAACATTAGGGGATTTAATGCCCCCTTTTTGTGAACATCAATAACTCGGCATTTACAATCATCTTTCCCTTTGGAAAAGGAACTAATCATATTGTGCTGTCCGGGAGCATTCTCAAAAAGACGCAGTTCGCCAAGATTAAATAAAGTTCTGATGTTCATTCTATCCTTAATATCTGCTCGAAGTCTTCTTGCTCCTAATGCTGTTGGATAATAGTTTGTTGTAATAAATGTTGTTACACCGTTTGGAGATAACATATTGAATGCTAAATGGAAGAAGAAATAAAAATAATCCATTTTGCCTAAGTAGTATTGACCAAGATGAATATCTGCTTTTACAGGTTGGAATATCTCTTTATGTCCCTTTTCGCCTATATACGGTGGATTACCAATGACTATATCAAAGCCTTCCTTGTCGTCTCGACTGAATACATCGCTAAACCATGTGTGCCAGAGGAAGAATTTATTATTCTCGGCAAGGTTGATTTCTTTGAGTTTGGCAAGAATAGAGGGATTGTATGCTTGTGCCTCCAGTTGTTTGTTGATGGTGTCGGAAATCTCTTGCTGCAATGTCACTTTCCTGTCATGGTCACTACAAGAGTAGTATGATGATAGCAGATGCGAGACTGTTTTTTGCAGACGATTTTTCTCATCATCGAATAGTGATATTTCTCCCTTATCTTCCTTGTGCTCTTTTTCGTAAGTAAGTTTACTTAAATCCATGCCCATAAAACTTTCAATAAGCGAGTTACCCTGCATAATCTTATAATCAAGGTTTGGTAGTGGCGATGGAGTCTCCTCATCAACCACAATAGAGAGCCAAAAACGCAAACGTGCAATGTCAACCGCACCTTTCTCTATATCCACACCATAGATGTTGTTTTGGATAATGCTCTTCTTGATTTCTGCTCGGTCATACTGTTCTCCGCTCAACACCTCACGACAATGTAACAACTCGTTGAGTAAGCCCATAGGGAATGCTCCCGAACCGATAGCTGGATCGCAAATCTTAACCTCTTCAAGTGCTGTGAGAAGTTTAGGCTTCTTGTTCTCTGGAATATCTGAAATGCCCTCTTCGGGAGATAGTACAAATTGGCGAATCTTCTCCTTTGCCACACTTGTGTTTGTTTCGAGGTAGGCAATAAGAGACTCTTGGCACATATAGCGTACAATCTCTTTGGGAGTATAGAACGCTCCTTTGTCCTTGTTATCCTCAAGTAGATTCTCGAAGATTTTACCTAGCATTTCGGGATCTACACCCACTTCGGCATCGTTGGGATCGTTCTCGTCAATGGTAAAGTTATACTCGCTAAAGAATTGGAACAAGCGTTTGAAGTATTCAGCTGGGAAACGGATCTTGGGCTCGTCCTCCTCATCACGCTCGAATAAACCGCCATTGAGATAAGGAATGTCTTTCCATTCGGCAAGCAAGGATTTATCCCAACCATATTTAGTAAACAAAATTTCACGCTCAGTTGGCTTGGTATTCAAGATACCGAAGAACAGAGGTTCAAGAACAGAATCAAGATAATCATTCTTATATGCCGAGTTCTCAAACATATTCTGCATATAGTTGAGGTCGTCACACATCCAATCTTTTCGTTGCAAGAAGTGTAGGAATGTGATTCGTCCCATCATCTTCTTAACATAGTCACGAATTTTCTTTTCGTTGTAATCAAATGCCTGCATCAAAGCAGCGTTCGGCTCTCCAAGAACCTTTTCCTCCCACTTGCTGCCAACCTTGACAAATCGCTTACCTGTAACATACTGAATAAAGTCGGCATATTGCTCGCGGTATTTATCGAAGAACTCATCAGAGAGGGCTTCAACAGAGAAGGCCGTCTTCAAGTTCTCAAATGATACACCTTTCTTCTTCAAGAAATTGAAACGCTCAATTGGTGTTCGATACAATAAATCATCACTACCGAAAACATAGGTATATCGCTTAGGCGATGTTGCCTCTCCCTTAATATCACAGATGAATGACAAACGCCAATGGTCGCCACTATCGAAGACTACCAATGCTGCATCAAATTCTCCCCATGTAGGGTTGATAAATGACTTTACGAGATTGCGAAGTCCTACACGTTTGTTAGCAACAGAGCCTTGACGGATATTGTAATGGAACAAACCAATACGATAACTATCAGTGGTATCGATGTTACCCAAATAATAACCATCATCAGAAGTGTTCTCAATGATCCTTTCAGGATTACTTTTCAACTCTGTAGCATTAAAGAAATGCTGTAAGAAACTATACCACTGTGCCAAGTTGAATGATGATTGGAACAGGTTTCTCAAACAATCGGGTGTATATATGGTTGCCATAGTAATATTGGGTTATGGTGAGTAGTTTATTTGAAACTCTCTGAAATAATGATTTGTGGGTTGGAAATATCTTGGGCATCGTGACGTTGTTCCTTGTTCATCGTCTGATACTCGCCAAGCAATTCCGAAATTTTGTTTTGTAGGCTATATTCGTCCTGCTTCATTCTGGCACGATCGTTCTTATACTCTCGTGACAAAGCTTTCAGGTAGCGAGGAAGTTGGGCATAAATACCCTCATTGATATATCCCATCAGTACATCGCATTGCGATTTCAGTTCGCTATCGGTGGTTATCTGTTTGATAGTACGCAAGAACTTATTTGCTTCAAGCGAAGTCTTGTCAAGGTCATTACGGTTTATGGATGATGTGTCGGCCGCCTCTACATACTCGGTGGTATATTGAGCCAATGCACTATTTACATGTTTGTAGTGTTGTTCCTCGTTTTCGAAAGGTACAGGCAGTTCCTCAGGTTTTGCTTTGAGATATTTTACCGCTTCGAGGAAGTCGATAATCTTAACTCCTGTTGGAGTAGCCAAATAGAACTCGGTCTTTACATTGGAAGAGACAAAGATGACAGATTTGCCACTATGCTTACTCGTATCTCGCATTACTCGACTCTTCATTGGTAGAGCCTTGATTTTGTGATATAGTTTGCGGTCGCTGTTGTAAAGTTCACGCACCTCACGCAAAAGAGCAATCTTCTTGTCGATACTGTCCTTTACGTTGTTATCGAACATCTGAAACTCCTTTACAATCTCCTCTTTGGAGTATATTTGAGCATCTTCGCCAAATGCCGAGTGGAAGCCTTGCAATTTGACAAGGGCATTCTTGTAGAGTTGGATTTCCTTATCACCCTGCTGTGATGGGTAGAACATATAGTTGTAGATGTTCGGAGCCACCGAGCCGATACGGTTTACACGACCGATACGCTGCATCAAACGAGTGGCGTTCCAAGGGGAGTCGTAATTGACAATCACATTGGAACGATGCAAGTTCACACCCTCAGCCAATACATCAGAGGTAATAATGATGTTGTACCTCATTGAGTCGCTTTCAAAATTGGCATCGAAGTTTTCTTTGATAGTTTGTCCCAAACGGTTGCGGTTTGCGGCTGTTACCATCAATACATCTGTACGACCAATTTCATTTGTCAATCTTTCGTACAGATAATTCAGAGTATCGACACTTTCAGAGAACAATACCAATTTTCCTGATGGATTAATGGTAGTATCAAAGAATACATCGGCAAGATTCTCACGGAACTTATCAAACTTTGGATCATCATTCTCTTTTGCCCAATCAGCATTGAGTTGTTCCAATATCTCACGGTCATGGTGGAGCATTTCAAGAAAATCGGGACTGAATGCATCAGCAGAGAAGAGTATATCCTCAGCTGCATATCCTTTTGTAATGGCATACTCGATGATTTCATCAAGTTCCATATTCTTTGCTTGCAGGTCTTTAACCTTCAAGTCGGGAGCGATGATAACTTTGTCCTCATCGAACATCTTAATCATATCTGTTGTGATACGAAGAAGTGTACGGAGTGACTTCTTGAAAGCATAGAAACTGCTCTCCAAACGTTTTACCATATGTACACGATAGATGGCAGCCAATGTTTGACCGATGTGTACAGCGTTCTTATACTTGCTACGATATTCAGGTTTCAAGAACTCAACGGCACGATAACGGGCATAAGTCAATCCTTTGCCCTCTGGATTCTCATCAGTTTTTCCATCGGTCAGTTGCTTTAAGGTTTCATAGAAACGGTTACTTGTATCGGAGTCCATCACATACTCCAATTCGTTCGGTGGCAGGATATTGGGGAAAATGATGCCCTGAGACTTGATATCAGCCTTATAATCGGGATCGTTGAGAATATTATTGCGTGTTCGACGTACTGTTACCTTGTCAATAACCTTACTGCGTATCTGCTCATAGATTTTATCTACATCGGCAGTTACATCACGCTGGTCACGTTCTCGCATCAATCGTTTATAATCCAAGATGTGCTCAGAGAAGAATCCTTTAAGGTTAGGAACACCGTCAATGGTACAGCTTTGGCTGTTCTGGAACAACAGCAACTGATTCTGCAAATCATCGGGGCGGTTGTTGAGCGGTGTTGCAGATAGCAACATCACCTTCTTTTGTGTACTTCTCAACAAACCCATATTCATACAAGGCGATTTACATATCTTCTGCAACTCGTCATATTTGCCCGAACTGTCGCTACGGAATCCGTGTGCTTCATCGACAATGATTAGGTCAAACTCCTCTTTGTCCTTGTAGTTGTCTTTACCCTCAAGAACTTTGGATAGACTACCATTGGTAATGAATTGAGCTTTTTTGTAGATGCCAAACAATTTGAATGTATTTCGCCAGTTATCTTCCAATGCAGGAGGATATACCACAAGGATATTGGTATTCTTGCCGTTTGCCTCTATGAATCGTTTGGCAATCATTGTAGCAATCATTGTCTTTCCGAGACCTACCACATCGGCAAGGAACAATCCGTTATGCTGCATCAACATCTGATAACCTTGAATAACGGCATCTTTCTGGTATTTCAAATCCTTGACACCATCGGGCAACTGGATGGAGAAATCGTCTTCAACTTGGTCGCCAAAAGTATCAATAAGCACTTTGATATATAGTTCGTATGGAGTAGGTTGATAGCCCAAATATGTTTTCTTCTTGTACTCTTCAATATCTTCTGCGGTCAAAGGAATAGCTTCATTCCATAATGCCCAGAACTCATCGGAGCAATACTTGACATCGTCATAGTCTTTCATTGCCACATTGAGTTCGTATTGTGGCGGCTGCTTGATGCCCAAACCTGAATCAGAGATATTGGATGAACCCATAATAACCCAACCATCGCTGTGTTCGCTATGATTTTGCGGTAGGCATAGATAGAATTTGGCGTGCAGGTTTTTGGTCGCGTGAATACGCATTTGTAAGCGCCCCGAAACGAGGTCTTCGCACATCTGCAAGATTCCTTCTTCAACTTCGGGAGAGTACTGGGCATTTACAATATCTTCTTTGAAACCATTGTGATAGATTTCTTTTGCCTTGTCCTCATCGGCAAGCATTAAAAGAGCCTTGTTGTGCTTGCGAAAAATATCATCGATATTGATGCCGACCAAGATCTTAATCTCAGATATATCGCCAAGTTCTTTACGCAACTTGAAATAACCAGATGAACGAAAGAAACCCACGACAGCCAAGAATCGGTCGAATGTTGCCATTCCCGATGCAATACCTTTCAACTTGTCGAAAAGCGTATTGCCAAGCCTATTATTGAAAAACTTTGTACTCATAATTCTACGCAATACAAAACTTCTATAATCAATTACTTTTTATATTATTGCTGGGAATCTCTTTCTATGAGAACCCCATTTCATTGCAAAAGTACTGCTTTTATTTCAATATATCCCATTTTAGACCAAGAAATCAGTGTCATTGAACGACTTACCACATCTTCTTAGAGATGTTATCCAACTCTTTTTCTTCAATTGTCCGGATAAAATAATAACATATAACATTAGTGTCCACTAAAAAATCATAAGAGTACTTTGAAATTATTGAAATTCAAT
>OGGU01001427.1_pt1 | contig 14128 bp, 13 predicted proteins | sample 1571241 | NCBI WGS metagenome assembly OGGU01 (sample SAMEA2581934, study PRJEB24529) | metagenome | biome: Human gut stool | place: China | collected 2011
GGTGGGTGAATGACCTTGTGACCCGCCCCAATATGAGCATAAAAGTGGGATGATAGTCCCACGATATGCGAATATTGGGGAGAATTGTGAGAGTGCGCAGCACGGAACAATTCATAGGTATCATAGTTGGTGGCTTTTGACCCCAACATCTTATAATAATACTTAAAATATTCCCGAAAGGATACCACACATATGAATGAAGATGAATTATTAAAACGAAAAGTGCTTGATACCGCTAATCAGGCATTTCACCACAACATATATACCTACACAAACTTTCTTAGTATAAGCGAACTGGCAGTTGTCGCTTCATTTAAAAAGGAATTATCTTTTATACGTTATGATATATACGGCGGCAATTCTGTATGCGAACGCCAGCTTATCCGCTTTGGCTCGCCTGAGGACTATGGCTATGATGCCGGTTATCCCATAACTACATTAAAGATAAGCCCTCTTTCTGTTAAGTTTGCCGAGAAGCTTGAACATCGTGATTATCTTGGTGCACTTATGAACCTTGGCATTGAACGTGAGCTCATAGGTGATATCATAATAAAAGATTCTGATGCGTATATATTCTGCATATCACATATCGCTGACTATATATGCGATAATCTTGATACTATAAGACACACCCATATCCACTGTTCTGTCTGTGAAGAGGATGTTCCTGCCTTAAAGCCTGAGCTTGAGGATATACGTATAATAGCAGCTTCTCCCCGTATAGATGCTGTTGTCGCCTCCATAACAAAGCTTTCAAGAAGTAATTCCAACGAGCTGTTCTCCTCTAAGAAAATATATGTAAATGGGCAGTGTATAGAAAATAAGAGTGCTCACTTAAAACCAGATGATATTCTTGTAATCCGTGGCACTGGAAAGTTCATATATGTTGGGGATGAAAGTGAAACAAGAAAAGGACGCACTTACCTCACCCTCAAAAGATATATTTAATTCATCATTACTACACTTCAAAACAAAATTTTGCTATCAACAACTTAACATTTCCCCACGTTTTTGCCAAAAAGCCACATATCAAAGAAACCTGATGCTTTCACATCAGGTTTCCAATATTGGTTTTATTTAATTATTATTCCTCTGTCTGAGCTTCTTCCTGCTCTGCTGAGTCATCTAATAAAGCTTTCATGCTTAAGCTAATCTTCTTCTCAGCTTCGTTAAGGTCAACAACCTTAGCTGTAACTTCCTGGCCAATCTTTAATACATCTTCTGGCTTGTTGATGTGTTCTCTTGATATCTGAGATACATGAAGTAATGCATCAATACCATCTTCAAGCTGAACAAAAGCACCAAAGTCTGTCATTCTTGCTACCTTACCAGTAACAACATTACCTATAGCATACTTTGTAGATGCATCATTCCAAGGATTCTGGTCTGGATACTTAACTGAAAGTGCAATCTTATCGCCATTGATTTCCTTGATGAAACATTTAACTGAGTCTCCAACCTTGTATACCTTCTTAGGATTCTCTGTTCTTCCCCAAGACATCTCTGAGATGTGAAGAAGTCCATCAACTCCACCAAGGTCGATAAATGCACCAAAGTCTGTTACATTCTTAACTGTACCTTCGATTGTATCTCCTTCCTTAATCTTAGAAAGAAGTTCTTCCTGTGCAGCCTTCTTAGCTGCAACGATGAGCTGCTTGCAGTCACCGATAACTTTTCTGTTCTTTGGGTCGTATTCTGTTAATACAAATGTTACTTCCTTGCCAGCGTAATCTGAGAAATCCTTTACATAAGAATCTGAAACAAGGCTTGCTGGAATAAATACTCTTGTTTCATCAACAACAACTTCAAGACCACCCTTGATAACTCTTGTTACTGTTGCTGTTACAGGTTCATTGTTATTAAATGCTTCTTCAAGCTTCTTGCTTCCGTTATCGGCAACAAGCTTTCTATATGTAAGAAGTACCTGACCTTCGCCATCGTTAAGCTTAAGAACCTTAGCCTTCATCTCATCACCAACAGAAACAACTGTTGTAAGATCAAGTCCTGGCTGTGATGAATATTCACTTCTTGTGATAATACCATCAGCCTTATAGCCTATGTTAAGGACAATCTGGTCTTCTTTAACTGCTATAACAGTGCCATCAACAACTTCTCCTGTATGAATTTCCTTCCACTCTTCGTTAGCTAACATCTCTGCAAAATTCTCTGACATTAGTATAAACCTCCTCAATGATATTGTTCGGGGTAGATGCCCCAGCTGTAATACCTATGCTGTTTACCGAATCCAGACTATGTAAGTCCAGATCTTTTAGAGTTTGAATGTAAAATGTATTCTCACATTCGCCTTTACAAATCTCATACAGTTTTCTTGTATTAGAACTGCTCTTGTCACCGATGACAATCATTGCATCAACTTTGTGTGCAATATGTCTTGCCTCGGTCTGACGTTCCTCTGTGGCATTACAAATAGTATTTTTAATAGTAACATTGTAACCCTTTTTCCCTATAATTTCAACTAATTCTTTAAATTTATTGTAATTAAATGTCGTCTGGGATACAATTATTACCTCTTTTTGTCCATCAACCTGTAATTCCTCAGCTTTTTCTACTGAATCGACCACCATAACGGGACTATGTGACCATCCCATTATGCCCTCAACTTCCGGATGCTTTTCATTGCCGATTATAATTATCTGCTTTCCTTTAGCACTTTCTTCTTCTACTATACGATGAATTTTTAATACAAATGGACATGTTGCATCAACTATCTCATAATTCTTACTTCTGATACTGTCGTATACACTCTTTGATACCCCGTGAGACCTTATAATAACTGTAGCATTACCATCAACGCCAGTATCAATATCAGAGATATCCGATATAGCCTTAACACCTTTGCTCTCAAGGTCCTTTACAACCTCTTCGTTGTGAATTATAGGTCCATACGTGTATACATTTTTCTTATCTGTTCGTTCATACACTGTATCAACAGCTCTGTGAACACCAAAACAAAAACCTGCTGACTTAGCAAGGATAACTTTTTTTTCTGCCATATTTATTACCTTTAATTCTGCACTCTGTATCTTCTGACACTTCTATTGATAATATTACTTGTTCTTTACAGCATTATCGATAATATCCCTCATAGCTGCAACAACCTGCTCTATATTCATATCAGATGTATCAAGCAGCACTGCATCTTCTGCCTGCTTAAGAGGTGATATTTCCCTGTGCATATCCTGATAATCTCTCTTTTCAATATCTTCCTTTATAGCTGATAAGTCACACTGCTCACCCTTAGCCACAAGTTCATCATATCTTCTTTTAGCCCTTGCATCTGAACTTGCTGTAAGATATATTTTAACAAATGCATCTGGAAGCACTGTTGTTCCTATATCTCTTCCGTCCATAACCACGTCAGTAGTCTTTGCAAGCTCTCTCTGAAGCTCTACAAGCTTGCTTCTTACTTCCTTATACTTAGAAGTCTTAGATGCCATATTGCCTGTTTCTTCTGTTCTTAAAAGCCCTGTAACATTTTCACCGTTAAGGATTACCTGCTGTTCACCATTCTGATATTCTATCTTTATATCAACATTTTTGACAGCCTCATTGATAGCACTCTCATCCTCAGGATTAACCTTATTCTTACTGAAATATACTGCCATTGCCCTATACATAGCGCCTGTATCTACATATATATATCCCATTTCCCTGGAAATGAGCTTTGCTATTGTACTTTTTCCAGCTCCTGCTGGTCCATCTATTGCTACTGAATATGCCATAACCATTCTCCACTTCTATAATTGTTTTTAATTTTCTGCTTTTATATTTATTAGCAAAATATTTTTTATGCATTTGCATTATTATGTATTATATCATAAAATGTGTGTTGCCGCCGCATAAGCACTTGACCACGCCACCTGAAGATTAAAACCACCTGTAACGGCATCAACATCAAGCACCTCACCTGCAAAGTACACACCTTTTACAAGCTTTGACTCCATAGTTGACGGATTAATCTCCTTCACATTGACACCGCCCTGTGTGATAATCGCTTCATTAAAGCCCCTTGTTCCTGTGATTATCATTTCAAGATTTTTGATAAGATGAACAAGTCTTAATCTTTCCTGCTTTGTTATCTCATTGACCTTTTTATCTTTATTAATATCACTAAGCCTTACTATTACAGGTATCAGCTTCTTAGGAAGCAGCTTATCAAGTGAATTGCGGTATGCCTTGTTCTTTTCTTCCGAGAAGTCCCTTAATATTCTCTCATCAAGCTGCTCTTCTGACAATGCCGGCTTTAAGTCAACTATAAGCTTAAGCGGTCTTTTTCTTAATATTGCTGTCGTATAGCTGCTACCACTAAGAATAACAGGACCGCTCACACCGAAATGTGTAAAAAGCATTTCGCCAAAGTCACTGTATACTTCCTTTTTATTATCTTTTATGCTTATAGATATGTTCTTAAGACTAAGACCCATAAGCTCAGAAGCCCACTCTTCCCTTATCGTAAGTGGAACAAGCGCCGGAATAACCGGAGTGACCGTATGTGACAGGCTCTTTGCAAATCTGTAGCCGTCACCTGTCGAACCCGTACTTGAATATGAATTACCACCCGTGGCGATTATGCAGTCATCAGCTTTCAATGTCTGTTTCTTATCAGAAGACAGTTCCCTGTACTTAACACCGCTAAACCTCTTAACGCCATCCTCTGGCTCTTCTGTCAGCACCTCAAGAACTTCTGTATTAAGCAGGACATTGACCTTAAGCTTACGCATTTCCCTTGCAAGTGCTGATATGACGTCTGAGGAATGGTCAGACTCTGGAAAACATCGGTTGCCTCTTTCTATCTTAAACTTAAGTCCAAGTTCATCAAAGAAACCCATAACATCATAGTTTGAAAATCCTTTAAATGCGCTGTACATAAACTTAGGATTAGTTACAACACTCTGTCTTATATCTTCTTCATGGATCCATGTCAGTACAGGTTCCTTCAATTGGTTCTGCAGCTGCTCCTGAATACTCTCCAGCTGGCTCTTCCTCTTTTCAAAACTGCCTTTACCCGTTATAAAAAGCTTCTTTCCAAGCTTTTCGTTCTTTTCCATAAGTGTAACACTATGCCCGTTTCTTGCCGCCATAATGGCAGCCATCATTCCGGCAGCACCACCACCTATTATTATAACACTGCTCATCTATATCCTTTCAACTGCCCTAATATTATTCAGTTTCTTCCTGAACAAGAAGTTCCTTAAAATAAGGTAATCCCAAAGCCCAGTCGCAGAATGTATGCCATTCGGCGAGCTTATGGTTTCTTCTTGAATAGTACATTCCTGCAAGATTTTCATAATTAAACGTACATGTTCTCATCTGGTTATAGCTTTCAGGAAGAAGCTGGATAAGGCTGTACCAGAGGTTCTTGTCCTTAGTTTCAACGAACTCCTTGCGGACACCCTCTAAAAAGTCAATATTTTTCTGCATCATATCAAGTGTAGCATCTGTACAATGGTCAACACTGAAGTCACTCATTTCAAATGGCTTGCTGTGAATTTTGTGCATTGTACTTGTTGAGTTGGCAACTGTTCCAACCTTATATGTGTCATATTCTTTCCACCAATATATTGGTGCAGTTATATCAACTGTTACAAATATCTGTCTTATAAACTTTCTGTGGTCTGAACCCGCCCTGCAAAGTCTTTTGGCAAGGTCTAAGTCATTAGGACCAAATGTAAATACACCATTCTCTGTTTTGCTGTCCATTCTTGCCCAGCTATTAAGAGGGTTTCTTGCACCTCTCATAGCATTTTCAAAGTTCATGACCTCATATCTTTCTAACTTAATCATCTAAACATACTCCATTATTCCGCTACGACATAATGTTGGTCACCCAAAAACATTATGTCATATCAGAATTTCTTTTATTTTATTATGATGACAGGGACTAATGAATTCCATCCCTGACTGCTGCCTGCGAGGTATTCTCTCTTTATTATTCTTTTCTCCAGCGCAGCTCATTACTTATACACATTTTGCATAAGAACCCGATTACAGAAGGTTCTTTCTAAGCTCCGCTCCGTCCTTAGCGCTGAGGTATGCTGGCGCAATATCAAATACTGTCTTACAGCCGCTCTGTCCTTCCTTATAGAGACGGTAAGCCGCCCTTGCATATGCCACGATTACACATGATGTAAATTCAGGATTAGAATCAAGCTTTAAGCTATATTCTATAACGTGGCTGTTTTCCTTATTCCAGCCTGTCTTTCCTGTACGGATAACAAAACCGCCGTGTGGAATTCCACTGTGGTTTTTCTTTAATTCTTCTTCGCTTATAAAATGTACTGTTGTATCATAATCAGCAAAGTAATTAGGCATATTCTTGATTGTTTCCTCAACCTTTACGGCATCTGCGCCCTCTTCGAGTACAACGAAACACTCTCTTGTATGCTTCTGTCTTGTTGTAAGTTCTGGATTTTCACCATTTCTTACTGCCTCTAATGCTGACTCTACAGGAATTGTGTACTGCTTGCCATCCTTAACGCCTTCAACACGTCTGATAGCATCTGAATGTCCCTGACTTACACCCTTGCCCCAGAATGTATAATCCTTGCCATCTGGTAATATAGCATTGGCATACATACGATTCAAAGAGAACATTCCTGGGTCCCAGCCTACTGAGATAATTCCGATATGTCCGCTCTTCTTGGCTGCTGCATCAACATTGTCAAAATGTTCTGGAATTCTTGCATGTGTGTCAAAGCTGTCAACAACATTAAACATTTCTGCAAACTTTGGTGTCTGTACTGGTAAATCAGTAGCACTTCCACCGCAAAGAATCATTACGTCTATCTTATCCTTCCACTGCTCTATATCTTCTACTGAGCAAACTACAGCTCCCTTAGTTAATATAGAAACACTTTCTGGTGAACGTCTTGTAAATACAGCTACTAACTCCATATCTTCATTCTGCTTAATAGCACATTCCACACCTCTGCCTAAGTTACCATATCCGATAATACCTATTCTCATATCATTCCTCCATTTTATATATTCCGACTATATATTTTATCTAATTAGTGCACGCAAACACTTATCTAATATTACTTTTTGACAGCCCATATGTCAACTGCCATTTTAATGTAAGCTTCATTATGTTAACTTGATTAGCCTTTATGCATTATTTAATAAATAACTCATATGAATTTATCATAACTATTTTACAGCTCTAAATCTTATTCTCACATAATCCACTATCCAGCAGTCATCTATATAAAGCTTCGCTCTTAACTTTTCTACAGTTTCTTCTATTATTTCCTGCTTTATGTCTTCATTTACACCTTCAAAAGGCTTCTTTACAAACATATTAATCCAGTTGGCAAGTCCATTATCACCCACCTGCTTTGTAGGTCTGTCAAATAATACAGCATATTCTACCCTGAAACCTGCTTTTTCAAGCAAAGGCGCATACTGACCGATAGTTGGGAAGTAGAATACTCTCTTATACTTTAAGTGATGCTCTGCAAATACATTTTCAAGCGTACTGTGAACCGACTCTGCGCAGCCATATCCTCCGAATTCGCACACAAGCTCTCCGCCCTCTTTAAGATTATCATATACGTTGTTTAACATAGCCTGCTGTTTTTCTTCATCTATCCAATGAAATACTGCATTAGAAAATATAACATCAGCCTTTTTATCAAGATTAAAATCAATAGCATTACCTTTAACAAAGTTATAATCAGGATATTCCTTTCTGGCAAGCTCAAGCATATCAACCGAATCATCTATTCCTGTTACATCATAGCCTTTTTCTGCAAGCTTATCAGTAAGCATGCCATTACCGCAGCCAAGGTCAATCACACGGCTGCCTTTTTCCTTCGTTATAAGATTAATAACCGACTCTCCATACTCCGGCACGAAAGAAAAACCATTTTTATAATCATTTGCATTCCAGTTAATATTCGACATATATGTATCCTCCTAATCTTCTTTTATACGTTCAAGCTGTTATAACATTACGGTCTTTAATGCAACGCACATCTTTTTTGCGCTCATTATATCAAAATGAGATGATTATTATATATTATACAATACATAATAATCATCTCATAATTATTTATCAATATCAAGACCAGTTATGTTATTAAACTGGATATGCCTTATTAGCTGTATCAGCCTTAGCAGGGTCAACCTTCTTCTGCTGTGCTTCTCTGTACTTGAAGAACTCAGTTGCAACTGCTGGGAATAATGCATATGAAAGCACATCCTCATCCTGCTGCTTGTACTGCTGTACAACTGGGTCATTCTTGAACTTCTCAAGCTGTGGCTCGATAAGGTCTGCTGGACGGCATGTGATAGGTGTAGCATCACCTATAGCCTTCTTCTGTACTTCTGGATTGAATGGCTTGATTGTCTGTCCAAACTCACCCATAAGAACCTTCTTAGATTCCTTAGTAATCATCTTATAACGCTCGCCCTGTAATACATTAAGAACAGCCTGTGTACCAACAATCTGTGATGATGGTGTAACAAGAGGTGGTTCACCAAAGTCCTTACGAACCTTAGGAATTTCCTCAAGAACTGCCTGATACTTATCTTCTGCACCAGCTTCCTTAAGCTGTGATACAAGGTTAGAAAGCATACCACCAGGTACCTGATATAATAATGTCTTGATATTAACACCAAGAACCTTAGTATTCATAAGACCTGACTTTAATGCTTCTTCTCTCATTGGCTGGAAGTAAGCAGCTATTTCAGCAAGAAGGTTCTGGTCAAGACCTGTATCGTACTCTGTACCCTTAAACGCCTCTACCATAACCTCTGTAGCTGGCTGTGATGTTCCCATTGAGAATGGTGACATAGCTGTATCAATGATATCTGCACCAGCTTCAACTGCCTTCATATATGTCATTGAAGCAACACCAGATGTATAGTGTGTATGCATCTGGATAGGAAGTGAAGAACCTTCCTTTAATGCCTGTACAAGCTCTGTAGCCTTAGCAGGAACAAGTAAACCTGCCATATCCTTGATACAGATAGAATCTGCACCCATATCCTCAATTCTCTTGGCTGTTTCTTTCCAGTAATCAAGAGTATATGCATCACCAAGTGTATAGCAAAGTGCTATCTGTGCGTGAGCATTAGGATTCTCCCTCTTAACAAGCTTAACTGCCTCAACTGATGACTTAAGATTTCTTAAATCATTGAAACAGTCAAATATTCTGATTATATCAATACCATTAGCAATAGACTTCTGTACGAAATATTCTACAACGTCATCTGCATAATGATTGTATCCGAGGATATTCTGTCCTCTGAATAACATCTGTAACTTTGTATTCTTAAAACCATCTCTTAACTTACGAAGTCTTTCCCAAGGGTCTTCCTTAAGGAAACGAAGTGATGCATCAAATGTAGCACCGCCCCAGCACTCAACTGAATGATAACCAACCTTATCCATCTTGTCTATGATTGGAAGCATCTGCTCTGTAGTCATTCTAGTAGCAATAAGTGACTGATGAGCATCTCTTAATACAGTTTCAGTTATCTTTAATGGTTTCTTAACCTGATCTGCCATCTTAAACTCCTCCTATATATTTCTATATATAAAGTAATAAATTGATTATGAGAGGGTCTTAGCCCACATATTCTGCAAGTAGCTTTAACCCTTTGGAAGTTGCGACAGCAACTTCTTACGGACTTAGAGGGTCTTAGCCCGCAAAGTCTGTAACTCTATAGAAGTTGCAATAGCAACTTCTAATGAATTTAGAAGGTCTTAGTCCGCATAATCTGCGAACAACTTTAACCTTTTGGAAGTTGCGACAGCAACTTCTTACGGACTTAGAGGGTCTTAGCCCGCGTATTATGCGAGCTTAGAGCCTCTTAGTCCGTTTTTACATGACACCAAACATCGCCATAAATGTACCCGCTGCAACCGCTGTACCAATAACACCGGCAACATTAGGACCCATAGCATGCATCAGAAGGAAGTTAGAAGGATCTGCCTCAGAACCAACCTTCTGCGAAACTCTGGCTGCCATAGGAACCGCAGATACACCTGCTGAACCGATAAGTGGATTAACCTTACCATGTGTAACTTTACACATAATCTTACCAAATACAACACCTGCTGCTGTACCAAAGCAGAAAGCGATAAGACCAAGTGCAACAATCTTTAAAGTATCAAGATTAATGAATGCTTCTGCACTTGTTGTAGCACCTACTGATGTACCAAGTATAATAACTACGATATACATAAGTGCATTAGATGCTGTTTCTGTAAGCTGCTTAACAACACCTGATTCTCTGAATAAGTTACCAAGCATAAGCATACCTACAAGTGGTGCTGTTGTTGGAAGAATAAGTACAACAACTATTGTAACTACAATAGGGAAAAGAATCTTTTCAAGCTTAGATACAGGTCTTAACTGTTCCATCTTGACTTCTCTTTCCTTCTGAGTAGTTAACAGCTTCATAATAGGTGGCTGTATAATAGGTACTAAAGACATATATGAATATGCTGCAACCGCAATAGGTCCCATATACCTAGTCTGACCAAGCTTACCTGCAAGGAAGATTGATGTAGGGCCATCAGCTCCACCGATAATAGATATAGCTGCGGCTGCCTTATCTGGGAATCCCATAAATATAGCCATTATATATGCTGCGAATATACCAAACTGTGCAGCAGCTCCTAAAAGGAAGCTCTTAGGGTTGGCAATAAGTGGACCGAAGTCTGTCATGGCACCAACTCCAAGGAAAATAAGTGATGGAAGAATACTCCATTCATCTAATAAATAAAAGTAATGTAATAAACCACCTACACCATTACTTGAATCTTCAATAGATAACATGATATCTGGAAAAAGATTAACAAGTAACATACCGAAAGAAATAGGTACTAAAAGCAGAGGTTCATATTCTTTTTTAATCGCTAAATACATGAAAAACAGTGCAACCAGAACCATCAGATAGTTACCCCATGTGAGGTTAAAGAATGCTGTCTGGTGTACGAGGTTTCCCAATGTTGATAAAATATATTCCATTTTTTACCTCCGTATATTATCTCTACACATCTAATTGATATAACAATTAGTTCATAGAAACTAATACTTTACCTGACTCTACAGAATCACCTGCTGCACATTCAACTGTTGCAACTGTACCATCCTGTGGTGCACAGATTTCATTCTCCATCTTCATAGCTTCAAGAACAACTAAAACATCGCCCTTCTTTACTGCTGCGCCTGCTGCTGCATTTACCTTAAGTATCTTACCTGGCATAGGTGCGTTAACCTTAACGGCACCCTGTGCGCCTGCTGGTGCAGCCTTAGGTGCTGCCTTAGGTGCTGCTGTCTTTGCTGCTGGTGCACTGCTTCCTGTTCCTTCTTCTACAGTAACATCATATACATTACCATTAACTGTTATTGTATAATTCTTCATAATTATTTCCTCCTGCTATTAACCTTTCTGATTGAACGAACAACAAGTCCGTCTGTAGATGTATTCTCTGATGCTGCAATAGCTGCTGTTATAACGGCAATAAGTTCAAGGTCATCTACCTCTTCTTCCTGTTCCTCATTAGAAACTATCTGTGCTATTGCATTATTAACGCCCTGAGCATCTGTTGATGCTTCATTCTTAGCTTTACTCTTATTCTCAAAAACACTTATATACTTAAACAGACCAATTATGAATGAAATGAATATAAGTACGATAAATACTGTACCCATACCGATAATTGTATTCATAACTGCCTTAGTCATCTTCTGGCCTGTAGTATATGTTGGATTGATAGCACCATTTTCAAGTGTAAAGTCATCATTGATTACGAATTCAAATGATACCTTGCTATTCTTCTCGTATGCTGCATCAACTGTTATAGTACATAACTTTCCAGTGTCCTTATTAACTGCTATGTTAATATTTCCAATGCTCTCAAGAGCACCTAACTCACCTCTTGTACTGTTCCAGCTGTTATAGAAACCTATAGTCTTTGCTGTAAGACCGTTCTGGTCTATAATGTACTGTTTGCCGTTAACAAGTGCAAGTGGGTAAGCTGACTCTGCATCTGATGTTATCTTGTCAGAATCATTTGCATCAAGATATGTAATCATATCAGTTGTCCAGTCTGTTAAATATGACTGATACACCTGAATAATCATATTCTTATGTTCCAGCTTTGCGCTTGCTGTCGATATAGTACCATTAGATGAATCGCAGGCTGTCATGCAGAATACACATACAAGCAGTGAAAATAACACTAAGAACTTTTTAATATTAACTTTCTTCATATTATCACCTCTTTATTATACTGTACCATGCTTCTTATCTGCACGAACCTCTCTTTTATCAAATAACATCTCAAATGCTGCTATAACGTACTTTCTCGTATCTTCTGGATTGATAATAGTATCAACATATCCTCTTGCTGCTGCCTGGTCAACACTTGACTGTAAAGCTGCATATTCTGCTGCCTTTTCGTTGATTGTTGCTGCAGCATCCTTAGAAGCTGCAATATCATCAGCGTACATAATCTTAGCTGCTGATGAAGCATCCATCATACCGATACTAGCCTGTGGCCATGCATATACCATATCCGCACCTATTGACTTAGAGTTCATAGCTACATAAGCGCTGCCATATGCTTCGCCTGTGATAACATTAACCTTAGGTACATCTGCATTTGCAAATGCATATACAAGCTTTGCAGATGCCTTTGCAATAGTTCTTTCTGACTTAACTGTAGCCTCAAAACCCTTGATGTTAGTAAGTGTAAGAACTGGTATTTCAAATGCATTACAGAATGTAACAAACTCAGCAGCCTTGTAAGCACCTGCTGTTGTAAGTACTGGTGCGAATTCTTCTGCCTTTTCACCATTCTCATCATAAAGAGCTGTTCTGTTAGCTACAGCACCAACTGTAACTCCGTCAACAAGAATAAATCCTGTAACCATTTCCTTGGCATATTCTGCCTTTGTTTCAACGAATACTCCATCATCTGAAATATCTGTAAGAGCGAGTGCTGGGTCAGCTATCTCTGCTGCCATATCAGCGCATACTCTGTTAAGGTCATCCTGATTATCTGTGCATACTGTACCTTCTGTGTTATTAGAAGGAAGCATAGATACAAGCTGTCTTACTCCGTTTGCGATAGTTTCCTCATCACCAGCAAAGTCTGCAACACCTGCTTCTGCCATAAACTTAGCACTTGATGTGTCAAGCTTTGATTCATAGTTGCCATCTAATGCGTTAGGACTGTTAACAAATAACTTAGCCTTTTTTTCTTCAACAAATACGAAATCTGAAAGTTCTGCAAGAACGGCAAGACCTCCACCACATTCGCCATAAACAGCTGTAATCTGTGGAATAATTCCTGAAGCAAGTGACATATTCTTATAGATTTCACCGAAACCATTAAGTGCATCTGTTGCTTCCTGAAGTCTTAAACCTGCGCAGTCAATCAGACCTACCACAGGAGCTCCCATTTTCATTGCCTTCTCATAAAGGCTGGCAATCTTCTTAGCATGCATTTCACCAATAGTACCACCTAATACGGCAGCATCCTGGCTATATACATACACAAGATTTCCATTAACTACTCCATATCCTGTTATTACACCATCAGATGGAGCTTTCTTTTCCTGCATGTTAAAATCTGTAGCTCTAGCTGTAACTGCGGCTCCGATTTCAACAAAACTGCTGTCATCAAGAATAGCTTCAATTCTTGATAAAGCCTGTGTAGTATTACTCATTACCGAGACCTCCTCTTTAATATATATTGCTTAGTGCAAACAACTATTGTTTATTTTATAACAATCTGCCATTAATTTCAAGTAAATAATTGTACTATTCCACGTGTATTTTAATGTTTCACAAGTATTTTTCATTAAATTTGCACAGAATTCCTGTCAGATTAATCTCTTGTCTCAAATATAACCGCCAGACCCTTATGAATTATAATCTCAGCCTCATCCTCTGCCACCTCATTACTCTGGCAGATACTAAGTCCCTGCTTTAGACAATATTCATTAAGTGTATACTTAAACCCTTTAAGCGTTACAACCACTTCCTCGCTCATAGGCACCAGCGAAACATACCTGCCATACTGCGTATCTCTTCCTATTACATGTGTTCCTGTCTTCTCACTTATAAGATACCTATAATTATT
>OGGU01001428.1_pt1 | contig 14121 bp, 10 predicted proteins | sample 1571241 | NCBI WGS metagenome assembly OGGU01 (sample SAMEA2581934, study PRJEB24529) | metagenome | biome: Human gut stool | place: China | collected 2011
GCATTTGGCTCTTTTTAATTATATCGAATTTACACCATTATACAGACTTTATCTCAACTTACACTTTTTACACTCAGAAAACCTATTAAATTCATTATTTCTGCAAGATGCGTAGGTTTTATCACTCATGTAACTCAAACTTGCCTCCACAAAAGACCTACACAATTCAGAAATATGAACTTTTAGTAGGCTTCTACTCCTGCTCATATTACCTATAAAAAAAATGCAACTACCGCTTCAAATGTGCTCCTGACAAGTACAAAAACTAACATAACCAAAGAACCGGACCATAAGCAAATCTCATCATAGATTTGACTTATGACCCGGTTCTCTGGCTTGTTTATAGTTTTATTATGATTGTAAGCATATCAGTTATCTGATGTCTTTAATTCTGCGTCTTGATACAACTGCTGCACCTGCTGCCATGGCAAGTAATGCAGCTAATGAATATACTGCCATGTTGTCTGCATCGCCAGTCTTAACATCTGATACAGATGTATCTGCTGAACCTGAGTCTGATGTACCAGCACCATTTGTATCATCTGTTCTTTCTGAACCTGTACCTGCATCAACCTTTACTAATGCATTGATTGCTGCTGTAAGATGCTCTGTTGCCTCATCAACATCTGCCTGATATTCTGCAACTGCAAGTGCATCGACTGCTTCCTCATACTCAAGCTTCATAGCTGCCCAGGATTCGGCTGTGTAATCAGCTTCGTTAAGTGCATCTGCTGCTGCAATAGCTGCTGAAAGCTTTGATGTATCACTTACAGGTGCTTTAATCTTAACGATATTAGCATCAGTTGCTTCAAAATCAATTGTAGTATCAGTATATCCTAATGCATATACAGTAAGTGACCAGTAACCTGTTCCATCATATCCTGCTGGTAACTGGCAGCGTGCTGAATCTGTAAGTCCAAGCTGGATTCCCATTACTTTGTGCATCCAGTTATCTGCTGCGAATTTAGTGCCATATGTAGCAACAGCATTTGTTCTTGTTGCATCATTTCCATAATATGTCCACTTAACAGCCTGCATCATAGCACCTAATGCGCCATAACCATCACCATTAATATCAACTCTTAAAAATTCACCGTATGAACCTGTAGCATCTTTTACTGTAGATGTAATGTTAGCAGCCACACTTATATCCTGCTCTGCAAATGACTTTCCACTTCCAGTCTGTCTTGCAGAGAATGAATATGTTCCATCTGCATTCTTAACAGCTGTCTTAAGTCCGTTAGTATCTGCATTAACTGCTGCTGTATACTCATATGAGCTAAGCTTGTTCTCACCGAATCCACCGTATAACTTCTCACCATTCTTGACAACTCTGTAATGCTGCTCAAAATCAGCAAGATCAGATGTCTTAACCTTAACCGGAACATACTTAATACCAGTTACTTCATATGATACTAACTTTGTTGTTGTACCATCAGCATTAGTAATTGTACCTCTGTTGTATGAAAGCTGTGTACCATCTGTAAGTATCATCTGCTTTCCATCGCTGCTCCAGCCGGCAAGCTCATACTTCTTACCATCTTCTGTATCAATTGTTGCCATGCACTGGTAGCTTCCTCTGTGAAGACCATGATTGGTTGTAGCTCTTGTTACTGTATCAAAACCGCCTTTATCGTACTCACCATGTGTATCCTTCTCATTAGATGATGTTACATCTCCTGCGTTATATACGCCCTCGTTAGCCCAGTATTCCTGCCATGTAAGCCCAGCATATACATATGAATACTCATCATCTGCTGCATGTGTATCAGATACAAGAGCTGGAAGTGTTGTAACTGCAAGAACAGTAGCGGCTGCAACAGCAGCAATCTTAGTAAAAATGTTCTTCCTCATAATTCCTCCTTGTTTTGCGAAGCAAAATCCGAACCCATTGGTGAGGAGAGGAATTTTGCCTCCTTATAATTTTTTCTATTACAAATCTGCTCTACTTCTTAGCCGATTTATAAGCATAGTAAAATGCCTTCTTGATGGCATTGCTCGATTTAGTAGCCCCAGAAACACTGTCAACGCCTGATGTACTCTGATTTGCAAGAAGCTGTGCAGGAACCTTTGCATTTGCCATATTAAAATACTGCACATCCTGCGCACCCGCTTCTGATTCAGCAGTAACCGATGTAATCGTATCTCCCGATATGACTATTGTAACCGTTACATTATAGTTATAAGTCTCACACACAGCGGAACCTGTATAAGTTCCATCTGCTTTAAATTTTGTATTAGCCGGTGCGTCACTGCCTGAACCGCCGCTCAGCTCTCCACTATTGTCAAAACCATTATCCGGCTTGGCTGACTGATTACCACTGTCAGAACTATTACCTGATGAATTACCAGAAACATTATCCGAACCGGAATTATTGCTATTCCCCAACATTTCATTTCCTGCACCACCAGCCTGTGAGTCTGACTGTCCATCCGATGAAACTGATTCTTCCAGACTCTCTTGTGTTGTTCCTTCGGCATCTGTCTTAGCCGTACTGCTCTCAATCTCTTTGACCATTGCTGCAACTGTCTCTTCGTTAAAGAAATCGTTCCATTCCTCATTGTCTTCCGATGCCGACACTGTCTGTCTTCCTGCAAAGCACGACACCGTCATCACTGCACATATAACCAATGCCAGTCCATACAGAACCGTCTCTGGTTTCTTACCGTATGTCTTTCCGGCTCTTGCTGCCTTTACTGATACAGCCTTTGCTATTCTCATAGCTGCATATCCTAAGAAGACTATGCTGTAGATAACAACATTTGCAATATAAGTACCAAGTCCAAGTCTTGCATATGGAATATTGATAAGCATTATATGTACATACATAAGACCGTAGAATACGTATGCTGTGCGCTGTAACTGTTTCCACTCCTTAGCCTTCATCTTCTTTCTTACAGCCTGAAATGAAGTTACTGTAAGCACAATCATTATTATGATAAGCACAAGGCTTATTATTGCTGCTGTAAGCTGTGTTGCTGATAATGCCTCCGGCTTAATAAAAAGCATTTTAAAATATGTTATTCCGTATGTGAAATTATGACACAGGACAAGTATTGCCGCTGTAATTGACAATTCACCTCTTATCTTCATAAGCGGTGCAATCAGCTTGTTGCCCTTAGGTAATGCGCCAGTGTACATTACCACAACAAACATTGCCGTTCCAAGAGAGCCTTTTGCAAATATTCCTAATATATTGTTCTTTACAAACAAAGGCATTGACAGAAACTCAAGCAGGAATACTGCAATAGAGATTACTGCCACACCTATATAAAATATATTGGCATATTTCTTAAGTGAATCCTTGAGAAAATATATAAATAAAGCTACGATTATAAGTGATATTATTAATAACATGTCTGCTCCTTCGGGTCTGTATATCTTGGTTAGCTGTCTTCAACAAAAGTATATTAATCTATCTGTAATTAGTTTTCGCTAACTGCTCTATAGAATATATTTTTCTCACCACATTTGTCAATACAGACAGTTAATAATAATTCTCATTAAGGATGTCTGGTAATTATTTCCTTATCCATATCTGTTGAAAATGTTTCTTTGATTCCTTCTGACACATACACTTTACTGCCATCGAAAAGTATCATATCAAAATCTATAGCACCGCTTCTGTAAAGTTCTTTAGCGCCGTCCAGCCCCATTACAAAAAGTGCCGTTGACAATGCATCTGCTGTAGTTCCATCTGAACATACAATTGTAACCGAGGTCAGGTCACTGTCTGAAGGATAACCTGTCTGCGGGTCTATAATATGATGGTATACTTGTCCGTCCTGCTCAAAATACCGCTCGTACCCGCCTGATGTTATAACTGCCTTATCAGCAGTGCTTAATACACCAAGATAACTGCTTTCACTGTCTGGATTCTGTATGGCAACCCTCCAGTCTGAGCCATCAGTCTTAGTTCCAAGCACCTGCACATTGCCCCCAAGATTAATGATTGCGTGCTCTATGCCGCAGTCCTTCATAATCTGAATCACCCTTGAAGAAGTATAACCTTTGGCAATTCCACCAAGGTCAATGCTTGCACCATCTGACAATGTCACCTGCTGCCCGTTAACCTCCACATTTGTATAAGAAACATGCTTAAGTACATCCGCAATCTCGCTGCTTTCAGGCACTCTGTAATTCTTGGTGGTAAATCCCCACAGCTCCATAACCGGGTATATCGTAATATCGAAAGCACCTTTAGTTTCTTTAGATACCTGCATTGCCCTGTTCATTATAAATGCGGTTTCTTCCGATACTTCACCGCTTCCATTTTCATTTATCTTAGTAACATCACTGTCCTCATTTCCTACCGAAAACATTGCATCAAGCCGGTTAATCTCCTGAACTGCTTTACTTACTGCTTCCTCTGAATTGCTGCCATATGCAGTAAGCGACATATATGTATCCATTGCAAATATTTCCTGTGTACTCTTGACTGTATCGTCCTTCTCTGGCTTACTGCCACCACATGCCGTCAAAACAGCCGCTGCAAGAATTGCTGTAATTCCTGCCAATATATATTTTCTGATATTATATTTCATGCTTTTAAGTTTTATCCTCCATCTTATACTGGTTAGTTCTATAAAACTTTATAGCATAATAATTAAAATGTCAATCACATACGGTCACACATTCACCACGCAAAAACACCCGCAATATAATTGCGGGTGCTCCTGTAAAGAAAATTCTTATGAAATTAGATATCTTTTCTTCTTCTCATGTATACTGCTGCCATTCCAAGTAAGCCACTAAGTCCTGCTGCCATTAATGCTGCATACATTCCTGTATGACTCATATCACCAGTCTTGACTGTTGTGTCTGCTCCTGTTGATGTTCCTGTTGAATCATCAGGTGTCTCGGCAGGATTCTCGTTATCTGATGGATTTCCTTCAACATATTCTGGGTTCTGGTTATTCTCACCTTCCCATGTAATATCTAAATTATGAAGCATTGTTGTGTTCTGCCATCCGCCTGCGCCAAGTGTTCCTGCATGCTGGATTGCAACTCCGCCAAAGCTGTTAGCTTCAATATCTGCTGTAAGGTCAACCACATGTGGATATCCCTTAGCTGCCTGGTCTGCAAGCTGTTCTGTTGGTGTCTCAACATGTGCTGTGAGCTTATTGCCTTCAGCCTTTAAGCTGATTGTACAGCCTGTTGCATAGCAGCTTGCGATAACTTCATCAGAAATCTCTGTTACTGTTCCGTTGTCGTATTTTACAAGTACAAATGTTACGGCATTAGATGAAGCCTTTGTTCTTACTATTCTTAATCCGTATCCTGTAAGTGTAGATGTATCGAACTTAAGAAGTACATCCATATACTGTCCTGCACTACCAAATCCCTGACCTGCTGTCTTGGCTGGGTCAACTACAAGCTTAAGTGACATGTCACCATATGTTCCTTCAACTGGTGTATACATAAGTCTTGCGCCCTGTGTACCTTCATATAATCCAGCGCCTACACAGCCGTTACCTGTTGTTCCATATTTCCAAGGTTCTTCTGTATCAGCTCCCTGCCAGCTTCCAAAACTTTCTGTATCTGCCGGACGGTTATAATCTACAGTCCAGAAGCCAGCTTTGATTTCTGACTGCTTTACATTAGGGAAGTTAGAGAAATCTGTAGCAAAGTTCTTGCTTCTTACATCTTTCACTCCGATTGCCTTGTCATATACTGTATTTTCCGGTGTTCCATAATCACTTCTGATGTTCTTAGATTCTACCTTAGCCATGATGTAATATCCTACATCACCTGCTGTTAACTTATATGTATACTCTGGTGAATCATTTCTTGTTACTGCTACAAGTATAGGATTGCTGCCCTCTGCATCTGTACATCTGTACCATGAGATTGCAGACATGTCTTCTCTGCTTCCTAAATCAAGTGAGTAATCTACTTTAAGACTTCCCTGTCCGTCATTAGTAATAACTGGTGCCTTTGTAAATGCTGGTGCTTCTATCTTGCTTGGCTTTACAGTAATTCCAACTGCTGCTTCAAGACCTGACTCTGTAGATGCATTTATAATGACCTTCCTAGCTGCATCATCATTATTAGTACCTTCTACTTTGCATGTTCCGTCGCCATTATCTGTTAACTTCACATATGCCTTATCTTCGTCTGATACGCTGTATGTTATCTTCTGTGTTGTATCATTAGTTCCATAGAAATAGTTAACTGTTCCTCCTATTGAAGCTGTTTCCTTTCCAGATTCAATCTCTGTGACATCTGATGTTATTGAAAGCTGTGTTGCAACTGTGTCCTGTCCGGCTGCTTTAATTACATCCTTAACTCCTAATGGATCCCAGTCGTCACTGCCCTTTAAAAGATTATATGTATTGTAATATGTTTTACCACCTGATACTACCTTGTAGGCATTAAGCACTGATTTACCTGTCATATCAACAGTTTCTTTAGCACCCTCGCCACCGATTGTGATGCTCTGTCCATTATGAATTATGTTGCTCTGATAACACTTTAATGAAGTTGATGGTGTTTTAGTCCATCCAATTGATATAGGTACACTTAAATTACTGTGATATACACAATCTATTGCGGTAATTGTACCGCCTTCCTTAGTAAAGAACTGTGTTGGTTCAGCTTCAACATTTAATATCTTACAATTAAATGTACAACCTAAGAATGTTGAACCTGTACCATATGATGAATATAATGGCCTGTTTCCATAGAAATCAAAATCGCATCCTACATATACAGCATTTGCATTGAGAGCATCATCTGTACTTTCAAAATGACAGTTATTATAAAGACTTCTTGATGCTCCATTTATTGGGTCAAGATTAAGTCTGCTTATGAAGTTACAGTTATCTGCAAACATCTTATCTCCAGAAACATCAGCAAGCTGTGCCTGTGTGATTGTCTCTGTTCTCTTTGCCTGATTAAGCTCGCTCATAAGCGGATAATCAAGATCAACGCTGCAATAGTTACCTATTGTTATGTTCTTAACTGTAAGTGCACCGCTGCAGTTGAATCTGAACATAGTATAGTTACCGTTAGAGGCATGTGACTGTCCTCTGTTTCCGGCTAGCACAACATTATCAGGATTTCCTGTAAGACCTTTGATAGTAAGATAATCTGAATTAACAACCATTCCATAAGGTGCTGAATATCCCTCGGTCTTCTGTACTATATCTGTTGCTGCCGGATCATCTATCCAGTACACATATGGTGCAACATATACTGTCATTGGTTTGTCTGCTGTTCCATTCTTTAATGCATCTGCTGACAATGCCTTAGTAATATCGTTATATACATATGGGTACTGGGCAGCAAGCTCATCTGATAACGATCCATCAAGATATATGGCTGTCTCCGACAACTGGATTGTCTCACCCTGATACTTAATGTAAGTTCCACCGAATTCAACCGGATCTGAACTGTCGATTGGTGTGTAACCTTCTAATGTTTTGTTAATGTCTTTTACTGCTGAATACCTTGCAGTTTTTACTCCTGTTTCCTGTGCAAATGCATAGTATCCCTGTAATGGAGCTAAGTTGCCTGCAACAAGAACGCCAGTCATGACACTGACAGCAACAGAAGCAATAATTTTGTTTCTTCGTATCATATTATTCCTCCTTAATATTAAATTGTTTCTGCTTCTTAAGATGCTTTTATTATATTCACATTGTTTTTTTATAGATACAAAAAAACAGCACGAAATCTTTCAAAATCAAAAAAATATGTAAAAAATCAGTAACAGTTTCTCTATAAACGACCTATAATCAGTATATGATTTTGCTTCGTAAGATATTATTCATATACCAAGGAGACGGCAATGTACCATTTTATTAATGACAATTTCCACACGGATATTGCTACTGTGCCTCCATCTTATAAGATGAAACATTTTCATGAACATAACAGATGGGAGCTGATGTTTATATATTCTGGTTCCTGCACCCTTTATGTAGGTGATGAAATATATATGTTAAATCCGGGCGGACTTGCTCTTATCCCACCAGACATGGCGCACATGACTACTTACCTCGCCGGAAGTGACCATACAAGATATGTGTTATATTTTAATAATGATGATTTAAAGTGGATTGCTGATGATTCTTCTCTGGATATAGAAAGCATTTTCCATAAACATCCTGTTGTCCATATACCAGAAAGACGACTTGATTATATATCATCAATTATCCAGAAGATTTCTTATGAACACAATGGTGTCGATAGTCTGTCTTTATCTTTCGTACATTCTTATTTTCATGAACTTATACTTTTTATTCTGCGCTGTCAGATGTACGAAGATAATGTTATTACGAAAATGGATACAGGTAATGAACTTATCCAGAAGGTTATTGAATATATTATCGAGAATTATCACAATGACATAACTATGGCTGCTACTGCAGAACTTTTTAATATGAGTGAATCGAGCCTTTCCAAGAAATTTAAGGCTTTTACAGGCTTCAGATTCAGAGAGTATCTTATTTATGTAAGAACGCACGCAGCAGCAGACCTTTTAGTCAACACCAGCCTCTCTATTACTGAGATTGCTGACAAATGTGGTTTCGCCGACAGTAATACTATGGGCGGCACATTTAAAAAAATCATGGGCGAAGCGCCCGGAAGCTACAGAAAGAACCATTAATTATATTTTTTATTTTAGAACGGAGGTTATTATGGCAGATTTTATTTTACTTAATGAAGATTTCTCTGATTTTCCTATTGGTGAATTTCCTTATGATAAGAATCATTCGGCAATGGGTGAGTATCATTTTATCCATTATCCCGGATATTATGGTAAATGGTATGACCCGGTATGCAACCACGTTTATAACGGTCAGGGGGCTTCCTGGATTATTTCTGAATATAATGGAAAACATTTTATGGAGCAGATGCGTATCCGCAATGACAAGCCACACCGCACATTTCCTATGCTCACAAGCGGTGACAGATTCTGGCGTGATTATACTGTAACTGCAAGTGTGCGTATGTTTACTACCAAATGGGGCAATGCCGGCATTGGTTTTTGTTGTCAGAACTCTGCTAATCTTCTTGTCCTTGTTTTTGAAGAGCATGAACTGAGAGTTGAATACCGTCACAAGGAAGATGTTACTGTACTCGATTCTGTACCTTTTGATTACAACTGTGATGATACCTATATACTTAAAGCAGAGATTAAAGGCAGCCATCTTATATGCAGCGTTGATGATAAGGTTTATTTTGAGCTTGACACTGAATATGCCAGACAGGGTGGCAAGGTTGCCATTACTGCAACTATCCCTACACAGTTTGGTTTTGTAAATGTTACTACTTCTGAAAGTACTGCTGCTTCTATTGATGCTGCAAGAAATGCTTATAAAGCTGAATGTGAAGATGCACAGGCACATTATCCTAAGATGAAGCTTCTTAAGAAAATTGACCTCAAAGGCTGCGGCACCGGAAGACAGCTTCGTTTTGGTCATCTGCTTGGCAACGGCGAATATCAGATGGTTATGGCTCAGTGCCAGAAAAGAGTAAACCGTGATGCTTATGGAACAATCAGCTGTCTCACCGCATTTGACCTTGATGGCAATATATTATGGCAGCATGGTGAACCTACTGACAATCACGACATTGGAACTATATCAGCAGATATGCCTATGCAGATATATGATATTGACGGTGATGGCTTTGATGAGGTTATAACAGCCAAGAATTTTGAAGTGCTGATTCTTGATGGCAGAACAGGTGAAGTGAAGAAACGTGCCAAAACACCTTTCTCTACACCAGAAGAAGACGGAACTATTATCGGTGTTCCTGATAAAATCTACGCATTTGACAGAATTAATCCTGACGGTATGCGTATATGTAATTTCCGTGGTCTTGATAAACCACGCGATATTCTCATTAAAGATCGTTATTGCAGGGTGTATGCACTTAACGATGACCTTGAGGTTATGTGGCATTTCCAGAGTGATAAGAATACCGGACATTTTCCTTTTGCAATTGATATTAACGGGGATGGACATGATGAACTTTTAGTTGGTTATAATATGCTTGACTGCCATGGTAATAAAATGTGGACTATGCCTGTTAATGAAGACCATATTGATGAGATTGTTCCAGGCAGATTCGAATCAGGACCGCACAAAGGCACTAAATTCTTTGCCTGTGTTGCAGGAAAGGAAGGCTTCCTGATATCTGATTTTAACGGAAAGCTTCTTAAAAAGGATGGCATAGGTCATGCCCAGCGTGTCAGTCTTGCTAATTATCTTCCTAACCGCCCTGGCTATGAAATGGTTGTTGTTAATTTCTGGGGACACCAGGGAATTATATATTTCTATGACAGCGAGGGTAATCAGTTATGGGAAATGGAGAACGAGCTTAATGGCAATCTCTTAACTCCTGTAAACTGGACTGGCGACGGTCAGGACTTCATCCTTCTTAATGCTGATATAGAACGCGGTGGAATGATTGATGGCAATGGTATCCAGGTCGTTAAATTCCCTGATGATGGTCATCCTACCATGTGTGCTGAAGCTGTAAACCTCTACGGCGATGCCCGTGATGAAATTGTCACATGGGATTATGATTCTATGTACATATATACTCAGGATGATGCACCTAAGGATGATGTATACGCACCTTTCAAGTATCCTGATTATAATGCTTCTAATTACCGCGGTGAATATTCTTACCGTGAGAAGTGGTGGTAAAATTAAGACTATAAATGACTAACAGGGTTGCAGAGTATATAACACTCTGCAACCCTGCTGTATAATAAGTCCATCAACATTTAATGAGTTTTTTCTCCAGACAGTAATGATACACTCCGTCTTCTTCAACGGATTTACATATGACATCTGCTCTTGCTTTGACTTCATCAATGGCATTCCCCATGGCCACACCTGTACCAACAGCTTCTAGCATTTCAATATCATTTCTACCATCACCAAAAGCAATCGCCTCATCTTTCGATAATCCATAATAATTAAGCACTGCATTTACAGCATTTCCCTTACCACAATTCAATGGAATTATATCTGCTGCTTTATCCCACCATGCAGTTATCTGGGTATTTTCAGTTCCTTGCAGTATCTGGGCGTATTCTTCTTTTCTGCACGCACACATAATCTGATAAATATCTTCTTTACATAACTCATCAAAATTATCCGCAATTGTCAATGTTTCATTTCCAAATTTAAAGTACTCTTCCAGATGCTCATCTGTGCCATTCGTAACAATAAAATGCTCATTACTAATTGCAGCTGCTCTGTTCATTTTATTAAGATTTTGAATTATCTGATGTTTATCATTATTATTCAGTGGATTCCTGAAAATAATCTTTTCTCCAGCCATTACATACGAACCATTAAATGTGAGCAGCACATCAAATGTAATATCTTTGAATTCAGGAATTGAAAGATAGCCTCTGCCAGTTGCCATACAAAGCAATATTCCATTCTGGCGAAGAGAATTTAACGCTTTAACTGTTTTATCTGTCGGTTCTTTATTTCCCATTTTCAACAATGTTCCATCTATATCGAAAAATGCTATTTTAATCATATATGGCTCTCCTGTACTGTATAATATAATACATTATTAAAACGTTTTCTTATCAAATCTCATATTTCTCGCTTTACCTTTTGAAAAATCATTATATCATAATAATACCATAGTTCACAAACTAAAAAAACACCCCAGAACCGAAATTCCGAGGTGTAATATACTTTTCTGGTAAACGCCATAAGACGCTTTGGATTGTAAAGATTATCTCTTTGTTAACGTTTTGATATCCTGAAAAGCCCATAAATAGGGGATTTGTGTATGACAGTGTTGCATATGTGTTGTATGCGGTTGACTGCCCACACATTTCCAGAACTGCTTATTACTTTATTGAAGAAAGAATATTATTCCATCTCAATGCCAATGTTATTAAATGTGTCGACTTCTAAATCCGCAAGTATCATATTAACTCTAATATATCAACCATCCGCAACAAATGCTTACACCGCCGTAATACTAGCATTTTTAATTTTAGTCTCTGATAGATTTTCATTCCACCTGACTGTACATTCTGTTTCATAATGATATTTTATAAAATCAGCTTGAGCTTTGCCCCGCACTTTTGCCCCTTCCTTATTAAGGCTTAGAATCTCAGATGATATCCATTTAAACTTTGCCTCTTCATCAGATGGCCACTCAACATTGAGAGATGGTTCTTGTTTATAATTATTTTCTACTGCTGCTTGACTTTCTAATTGAATACGATTGGACTTTTTAGTGGTGTGAAAACCGCTGGAAGTCCAATCGAATAAAGTTAAATTTTTCCAATCAGTCTCTAGTTGAAAACATAGCGTAAATAACTGGCAGAAATATAATTATGAGTTGTAATGGTGAATCTTTCATTATAATTCCATATGCAAATATAATAACCAGACAGGCAATACTTACATATATTCCAATCTTACTCTTGTATATGTATACAATCAATGAAACCGCTGACATAACCAGTAATAACACAAATACAATTCCATATAATGTAACACTTACTGAATGAGCATTTCTTTTAACAATCAGGCTTCTTATGGTCAACCCACTCATAGCCAGCGATAAAATCACAGCTATATAAGCACTTATCCTCGTGCTCAGCTTATATTTTTTCATCTGTTAAATCTCCCTTTATATTTCTACACTGTAAACGATATCCATGAATCCTAACAATACTTACTATAAGCAGTGCCAATACTACAATATAAATAATCAGGCTCATCATTACCGTGTCAGGAACTTTAAAATTAACAAATGCTATAATCAAGGCAAACACAATGTCGGCAGCAGCTATAAAATACCATTTATGTATATTCCGTTTATAATCTTTAATAAGTTCATTACTATTCATTCCCTTATCATTATAACCAGCATCAAGTTTATAAATGTTAATTGGCATTCTCTCATCATTCATTACTAATCTCCCCTCAAAAAAACAATTGCTTAGTTACATATATATTATACGTTATTAATTTGTCGCTTTCTTTAAAAAAAATATCACTTTACAAATAGAATTTTAGATATTATGCTATTTTTATATTTAATATCATTGGAAGGAAGTAAAATGCATGCCAAGACCTATAAAAGATGGTAATAATTTTGAAATAAACAGAAGTATCGTTTATAACGGAAAAGATATTAATTTTCATATGCCATCAATGAGTGCATGTATAAAACATTATGAGATTGGTTTTCAGATATCTGGCAGTCATCATGTATACTCAACTGATGGGGAGTGGGATATTCTCAGAGGATATGTTGGAACAATGCCTCTTGGATTACAGCACCAGACCTTTTATACCAGCAATGAAACGCATAACAGCATACTTATTAAATATTCATTTGATATAGCTGATTATATAAAGTCAGAAATATCTGCTGTTGCATTTAACAGATTCTACGCTGAAAAATACCACATTCTGAATCAGGAAGACCAGCAAGTTGTCCAGAATATTTTTGAAAAGATGCTGACTGAATATAATATTAATTCACTATACTCAGATTCTAAATTAAAGGCATTGCTTACATACTTAATTATATTTATTATTGAGCATGAGTTATCTCATGATATAAACGGCAGCCAGGGCAAGAAAATAAACAAAAATATCAATGATGTTATGAGATATATAGACTCTAATTATATGACTGATATAAATGTGGATAATATTTGTAAATTATTTAGCTTTTCCAGCTCTCATTTTTCAAGGCTATTCAAACAAAATACAGGAGAAGCTTTTTCAAGATATTTATCCAAGGTAAGATTAGAACATGCTATAGTTTTACTGTCAAATACTGACAAACCAATAGATCAAATTGCATATGAATGCGGATTTAAAAGTACAAGCTACTTTAGTTATTCATTTAAAAAAGAATTCCTTGTTTCACCGCTTAAGTATAGGATGCAGATGAAGGGTTAATGTAATTAATGTCAAAAAACACCCCAGAACCGAAATTCTGGGGTGTAACATACTCTTCTGAAGCGCAATAAGACGCTTTGGATTGTAAATATTATCTCTTTGAGAACTGTGGAGCACGACGAGCTGCTTTGAGACCGTACTTCTTTCTCTCCTTCATTCTTGGATCTCTTGTTAAGAAACCAGCCTTCTTAAGTGATGGACGGT
>OGGU01001432.1_pt1 | contig 14092 bp, 12 predicted proteins | sample 1571241 | NCBI WGS metagenome assembly OGGU01 (sample SAMEA2581934, study PRJEB24529) | metagenome | biome: Human gut stool | place: China | collected 2011
GCTCACATGGAACAAGGGGTTTCTCGCATCTGACGGAAAGACAAAGTTTGTCTGCACGATCATGGAGAAGACAAACAAACTCGTCAATGTTCCATTATCAAAAGAGGCTCTGAACTGCCTTAATGAAAAGGAAGACCCGAACGAGCCGATATTCACTTTGCCAGGCACTCCAACGGTATGTCACGACATTCGTAAATGGATGCAAAATGCTGATATTAAAAAGCATATCTCGTTCCACTGCTCCCGCCACACCTTCGCCACGATGATGCTGACACTTGGAGTTGACATCTATACAACAAGCAAATTATTGGGGCATAGTAATGTCTCTACAACACAGATATACAGCAAGATAGTGGACGAGAAAAAAGTGGAGGCGGTCAACAAGGTTGATAATCTATTTGATTAGCACTAATAAAAAAGGTAACTAAATATGAGTATAGAGATAAGAACAAGAGTGTTAAAAAATGGCAGTCAGTCGCTATACCTTGACTGCTATGAGAATGGTAAAAGGGAATATGAGTCACTGCATTTGTACCTTGTTCCAGAGGTGAACGAAGACGCAAAGCGAGAGAACAAGAACGCCATGAAAAAGGCGGTCGCTATAAAGGCTGAAAGACTCCTTGGTATTCATAAGGAGGCAAAGTCTCCAGATGAAACGGCATTGAGAAAGGCATCGCCTGTTTTCTATGAATGGCTGCTTGATTATCACAAGGGATTGGTTGACAGCCAAGCGTATTCTCAGAACTACATCAAGAATGTATGGAAGCTGATAGCCATCATGCACCAATATATGAAATACAGCCATAAAAGTGGCATACGATTGATAGACTTCAATAAAAACATATATGTGGGCTTCTTGAACTATATGAGGGATATCTATGTTTCGCCAAAGTCTCCAAGCAACCCTCAGAAGTTGGCACAGTCCACCATGCACCAAATACAGACTACACTCAACACCATATTGAACAAGGCGGTCAGAAACGGACTGATAAGTGCAAATCCTTTTGCTTCATTGGATAAAAGGGAAAGGGTCAGCAAGGCAGAGAGCAATATAGTGGCACTGACAAAAGATGAAGTCATGGCATTGGCTTCTGTTGAAACAGGCAGTCCTGCAACCAAACAATGCTATATGTTCTGTTGTTTTACAGGTTTAAGGCATAGCGACATATCCGCTTTGAAATGGAAGGATATTCGCCAAACTGATGCAGGATTGGCTATCTATTTGCCTCGTATGCAAAAGACCAAGCACCACATTCTGATACCATTAGGCAAGAAGGCATTGGAATGGTTGCCCGACAAGGAAGATAAAAATGAAGATAGCCTTGTGTTCAACACACCGCAAATCTGCAACTGTGACAGAGCCTTGAAGCACATGGCAAAACGAGCTGGCATTACAAAGGTTCTCGGATTTCACACAAGTCGGCACACTTTTGGAACATTGGCTATCCTCGCAGGATGTGACATTTTGACTGTGAGCAAACTATTGGGTCATAAAAGTGTTAAGACAACACAAATGTATGCTTCCGTAGCCATGCAGATGAGAGCGGATGCCGTCAAGCGAGTGGAAAAGGTATTTGGAAATTAGGGAAGAAAAGAAAGGGAGTAAGGAGGATAAATTCTCTTTATTCCCTTATTTCGTATCAAATGGGTATGAAAGTGTGAAATATCGTTATATTTTCGCCTATTAGAGCCATATAACGAATTATTATCGCAAAATTTAATGTATATTTGCAGTAAAATTCGGTGTAAATATGAAACTGAACAGAATAAAAGACACGTTGGAAGAAAAAGGCATCTCTCAGACATGGCTTGCAAAACAGCTTGGGAAGAGCTTTAGTACAGTAAACTGCTACGCCAGAAATAAATACCAGCCAGATTTGGAAACATTGCTTGAAATATCAAAAATTCTGCAAGTCGATTTGAAGGACTTGATAACAGACGAGGACGAGCGAGAGTAAAAACGCCAAATGCTGGATTTTTAGAACTGGACAAAATAACTTCCGATAATAAAACGTTATTTGAACATGGGCATAAGCAAAGAACTTACAGAAGAGGACATCAAGTTCCGCTATATCAACGAAGCCATCACAAGCAAGGGATGGTCAAAGGATAGTATATTCATGGAACAGAAGGTTAAATTTACTGACGGTAAAATTAGCCTTCATGGTAACCTTGTGCATAGAGAGAAACCGAAGTTTGCCGACTATGTACTTTATGCAAATAAGGCAACACCCATTGCTATTGTAGAAGCAAAGGATGCCAATCATTCTGTTTCTCATGGATTGCAACAAGCCATGACCTATGCCCAAATGCTTGATGTGAAGTTTGCATACAGTTCAAATGGTGAAGGTTTTGCCGAACATGACTTCTTTACAGGCAAGGAACGCACTTTTGCTATGGACGAATTTCCAACAAAAGAAGAACTTGTTGAAAGATATAAAAATGAGGCTAACGATGGAAACGGACTTAACAAACAAGAGCTGGCTATCATAGAGCAGCCTTTTTGCACTGGTCAGAATATATTTCCGCCACGATATTATCAGCGCAATGCAGTAAACCGCACAGTTGGTGCCATTGCCAAAGGACAAAGCCGTGTGCTCCTTGTCATGGCAACTGGTACAGGAAAAACATATACTGCATTCCAGATTGTATGGCGTTTGCTTAAAAGTGGTTTGAAGAAGAAAGTGTTGTATCTTGCAGACCGAAACATATTGGTTGACCAATCCATACAGCAGGACTTCAAGCCATTAGAAAAGGTGACACACAAGATAGACTACTCAAAAGACAAGAACCACTTGGAAGAATTAGGGTCTTATCAAGTGTTCTTTGCACTCTATCAACAGTTAATTGGACAGAATGATGCCAAGAACTATAAGGAGTTGTTTCCTAATCCAGACTATTTTGACCTTGTTATCGTTGATGAGTGTCATAGAGGTAGCGCAAAGGATGATAGCAACTGGCGAAACATCTTGGAATACTTTTCTTCGGCTGCTCATATAGGTATGACTGCCACACCTAAAGAAACAAAATATCAGTCAAGTATTGGCTACTTTGGTGAACCAGTCTATACTTACAGTCTTAAAAACGGAATTGAGGACGGTTTCCTTGCTCCTTTCAAGGTTATCAACATCACAACGAACATCGGTGACGAATGGAGACCGACAAAGGGACAAAAGGATATATACGGCAACGAGATAGAAGACCGCATTTATAACAACAGCGACTATGATTATAACATTGTCATAGAAGACCGTATAAGGGAAGTTGCGCAAGAGATAACCAACTATCTGAAAAGTACAGATCGCATGGCTAAGACCATAGTGTTCTGTGCTGACGAAACTCATGCGGAACGTATGCGCATGGCTTTGGCTAATGCCAATGCTGACATGTGCAAGAAAAATCCCGACTATGTGGTTCGTATAACTGGTAGTGACGAATACGGAAAAGGCAAGTTGGATTATTTCATTTCTGTTGCAGAGAAATACCCTGTCATAGCGACAACAAGTAAGTTGCTTTCAACTGGTGTTGATTGCAAAATGACAAAACTGATTGTTCTTGACCAACAAATCGGCTCTATGACAGAGTTCAAACAGATAATTGGTCGTGGCACTCGTCTTCGTGAGAAAGAAGGAAAGACATACTTCACAGTAATGGACTTCCGCAACGTAACACGATTGTTTGCTGACCCTGATTGGGATGGACCGATTGAGATAGACCCGAATTATCCGCCTAAACCACATATTTGTCCTGTATGTGGACAGAATCCATGCGTGTGTCCCCAACCGACACCAGAGCCCTGCCCCGTATGTGGTCAGATTCCATGTATTTGCCAACAACCGCCCAAACAGCCTAAGCCAATAGTCAACTCGGACGGTTGTACAGTAAAGGTCATTAACAAGGTCGTTTCTGTCTATGACACAAATGGTAAGTTGCTTCGCACGGAGAGCATTACCGACTATACAAAGAAAAGTATCATAGACACATACGCTACGATTGACACGTTCACTTCCAAGTGGCAAGAAACCAAGAAAAAGTCAGACATTGCTGAAATGCTTAAAGACAGTGGTATTGATCTTGCAGCATTGAAGCATGACCAAGATATGGACGATGTTGATGATTTCGATTTTATCTGCCATATAGCCTACGGCAAGAAAACACTTACACGACATGAACGTGCCGAACAAGTGAAGAAACGAGACATATTCAGCAAGTATGGTCAGAAGGCACGACTTGTGCTTGAAGCCTTGTTGGATAAGTACACCAAGGAAGGCGTGTCTGAATTGGAAAGCCTTACTGTGCTTGAAAATGACCCATTCCGCAAATTGGGTTCAAAGGCAAACATCGTGAAGTTCTTTGGTGGCAAACAAGGCTATCTTGATGCCGTAAAGGAACTGGAACAATACATATATAATATAGCATAAAATAGAAACAAAATATGAGTTTATCAAATTTCGTAAAACGAGTACGCAATATAATGCGCAATGATGCCGGTATCAACGGTGATGCGCAACGCATAGAACAAATGGCGTGGATGCTTTTCTTGAAAGTCTATGACGAGAAAGAGAATGACTGGGAGTTGGACGATGATGATTACAAGTCTATTATTCCAGAAGAATGCCGTTGGCGCAACTGGGCGCATGACGATGGAAGCGGTAATGCCTTGACTGGTGATGAACTGCTTTCATTTGTCAACAACACATTGTTTGTGGAACTCAAAAACATAGAGGTAACACCAACTACCCCTATCCGTCAAGCGATTGTAAAGACCACATTTGAGGATGCCAACCAATATATGAAAGATGGAGTTCAGCTCCGCCAGGTGCTGAATGTGATTGACGGTTTGAATCTTGGTGACTATGAGGAAAGTCATGCTTTCGGTGAGATATACGAGACAATCCTCAAAGAAATGCAGTCGGCAGGTTCCTCTGGTGAGTTCTACACCCCAAGAGCCTTGACCGAATTTATGGCAGAGATAGTCAATCCGCAGATTGGTGAGAAAATGGCAGACTTCGCTTGTGGTACAGGAGGTTTCATCACAAGTTGGCTGGGTGAATTGGACAAGAAGGTAAAGACTGCAGAAGACCGCAAAGAGTACAATCAGTCTGTATTTGGCATAGAAAAGAAACAATTCCCGTATATGCTATGTGTGACAAACCTGTTGCTGCATGGAATTGACACGCCATTGGTATATCACGACAACTCGCTTACAAAAGATGTACTCAACTATACAGACGGAGACAAGTTTGATGTTGTGTTGATGAACCCACCATACGGTGGAAACGAGAAGTCGGATGTCAAGTCACATTTCCCTTCTGATATGCGCAGTAGCGAGACTGCTGACTTGTTGATGGTTCTTATCATGTACCGACTGAAGAAGAATGGTCGTGCAGCGGTCATTGTCCCAGACGGTTTCCTGTTTGGAGCGGACAACACAAAGATAGCCATCAAGACCAAGCTGCTTAGAGATTTCAACTTGCATACCATTATCCGTTTGCCAGGCAGCATCTTTGCGCCCTACACTTCCATTGCCACGAACATTCTGTTCTTCGACAATACCAGTGCGGAGGGTACTCCAGAGGGCTATTCTACAAAGGAAACGTGGTTCTATCGTTTGGATATGCCAGAGGGTTACAAGCATTTCTCCAAGACAAAGTCCATGAAGTCGGAACATTGCGACCCAATCCGTGAGTGGTGGAACGACCGTAAGGAGATTATTATTGCTGATGGTGACGAGAAATCTCGTTGCTATTCAGTTGAAGACCTTATCGCCACCGATTGCAACTTCGACTTGTGCAAGTTCCCGAAAGAGGATGAAGAAATCTTGCCTCCTGCCGAACTGCTTGCCGACTATTTCAAGAAGCGCAAGGCTCTTGATCATGAAATTGATAAGACATTGGCAGAGATACAGCGTATCTTGGGAATAAATGTAAATGTGGACGAATTGTAAAATGTGGAACGGCGTTCCACAAATCTAAAAGATTGGCATGGAGAATAAAGGTTTGACAAACATAAATGATGCTGCCTATCAGAAGTTGATAGACAACATAACCACGCTATGGGGTGAGGCGAAGTCAAAAGCCATTGCTGCGGTCAATACGGAATTGCTTGATGCCAACTGGCAAACTGGAAAGTATATCGTTGAATTTGAACAGGGTGGTAAACCAAGAGCTGACTATGGCAAAAGGTTACTTGTAAACCTTGCAAAGGATTTAACAGCAAGAAATGGAAAAGGTTTTAACAGAACAAACCTTACCTATATGCGTAAGTTATACTTGGCATTCCCAAAATGTGGGACACTGTCCCACAAATTGACATGGAGCCATTATTATGAACTGTTGAAGTGTGATAATGCACTTGAAATGCAGTTCTATTATAAGGAATCCATCAAGGAATGTTGGAAGGTTAGGGAACTGAAAAGACAGATGAAAAGTTGTCTGTTTCAGCGACTTGCACTAAGCACAGACAAGGCTGGAGTTCTTGCTTTGGCTAACGAGGGTCATCAAGTACAAACTCCGCAAGACATCATCCGTGACCCTTTCGTGCTTGAATTTGCAGGACTTCCCAAACAGAAACGCTATAAGGAGGGTGATTTGGAAAAGGCTCTGAAAGACCACATGGAGCAGTTCCTTTTGGAAATGGGACGTGGCTTTGCATTTGTGGGCAGACAGTACTCCATGCAGATAGGAAGCCGACAGTTCAAGGTGGATTTGGTGTTTTACCACTGTATCTTGAAATGCTATGTGTTGATTGATTTGAAGCGAGCAGAGATAAAGCATGGTGACATCGGGCAGATGAACCTCTACCTTAACTATTTCAAAACAGAAGTGTGTCAACCTGACGATAATCCACCCATTGGCATAGTTTTGGGAGCAAGAAAAGACGAACTTCTGATGGAGTATGCCTTGGAGGGTATAACCAATCAATTGTTTGTGGCACGTTACCAACTCTATTTGCCAAAGCGTGAAGAACTGCAAGCGCAACTTGACAAGTTGTTAGACGAAGCAGAGTAACAACAATAAAATAAGGACATTTCGATTTTATAGCATAATTATGAAAAGTAATATTGGAATACAAATCATTTTGTCTATTGTACTGACTATGTGCAGTATCAATATAAATGCACAAACGGTTGGATATACATATCGACCTTTGGCTGCCGAGGGATGCAACATGAAATATAGCGTTGCAAAGCAAGATACGGCATATTACATTATCGCAACCGTAAAGTCAGACCGACTGAATTTCTTGAAAGAATCAACCATGTTGTTAAAAACATTCGATGGTGAAGTTATTAAACTTTATGGTTCTCAGATTGGTAGCGGCTCTGAAACGGCAGGTATTGTTTCTGGCAATATAGTCCTTCCAGTGACAGAAATCAGTTCTACAGCACAATTCAAGATAAGTCCACAACAATTTGAGATGTTGAAAAATGGTGTGGCTAAGATAAGGTTATCTACCATACCTATTGAGCATGAGCGGACATTTGCCAAAGATAAAATAGGCAAGAAACTTTATCAGTTCTTCTTGAAGCAGAAGAATAAGGACAATGATTTCTAACGATAGAAAATTACAATGAACGGAAAGCAATTAAAGAATAGCATATTACAATGGGCGATACAGGGAAAACTTGTACCGCAAGATCCGAATGACGAACCTGCATCAGTACTTCTTGAACGGATTAGGGAGGAAAAGGCTCGGTTGGTCAAAGAGAAGAAAATCAAAAAAGACAAGAACGAATCCATTATCTATCGCGGTGAGGACAATTCCTATTATGAGAAGTTTCTCGCCACAGGTGAGGTGAAGTGCATTGATGATGAGATTCCGTTTGAGATTCCAAAGGGGTGGGAATGGACAAGAATAAGAAACATTTCTCAATCATATATAGGACTAACATATAGTCCAACAGATGTGTCTTCGCGAGGCACAATAGTTCTACGTTCTTCTAATATTCAAGATGGAAAAATTGTTCTAAATGATGTCGTACGAGTTTCTAAAGAGATTAGCGAGAAGTTACAAGTTGAGAAGAATGATATTATCATTTGTGCAAGAAATGGAAGTGCTAAACTTGTAGGAAAATCAGCTGTCGTAACTGATGTGACGGAACCTATGACTTTCGGGGCATTTATGGCAATATGTAAGACCGCATTATATCAATACGTATCAATCTTTCTGCAATCTGATTTGTTTTTCTCTCAATTAAGAGGCGTTAGTGGAACTACTACAATTAATCAGTTAACACAAAATAACTTCAATGACTTTTGGATTCCTATTCCACCGGCAAATGAACAAAAGCGGATTGTAGAAAAATTGCAAAATGTATCACCTTTTATAGAGCGTTATAGTAAAAGTCAAGAAACTCTTAATTTAATGAATATACAAATTAAGGAACAACTCAAGAAATCGATTCTTCAAGAAGCAATTCAAGGTAAACTCGTTCCACAAATAGCAGAGGAAGGTACAGCACAAGAACTGCTTGAACAGATACAACAAGAGAAACAGAAACTTGTTAAAGAGGGGAAATTGAAAAAGTCAGTTTTAACAGACTCCGTTATCTATAAAGGTGACGATAACAAGTATTGGGAGAAGAAAGGAAAAACCGAAAAAGATATTACTGACGAGATACCATTTGAAATACCTGATTCTTGGGCATGGGTAAGATTAAGTAGTATCTCTGATATCATAGGAGGTTATGCTTTTCAAAGCAGTTCATTAAAAGAGGAACATGGTAAACGTGTAATACGTATTTCTGATATAAATGAAAAAGGCTTTGTTAATACGAAGATTGTTAGATACAATGGGAGTCCAATATCAGATATATACAAGCTTCAAAGATTTGATATTCTCATGGCTATGACTGGAGGAACTGTCGGCAAAAGTTTGTTTGTTAGAGAACTACCAGAAGATGAGCTTTTGTTGAATCAACGTGTTGCCAGAATACGAAATTTATGGATTAGTGTTGATTATCTTAATTTTGTTATAATAGCTCCACATATCAAAGAGTTTATTAGCAAACAAAAAAACTCAACTAATGATAATATTTCAATGGCAGATATTAGTAACTTTTTAATCCCTCTGCCTTCGATTAAAGAGCAATTACGAATTGTTGAAAAGTTATATAACTTAGCAAGTATTATGAGCAGGTAGGTAAGAATATCAATGAAATAACTGATGAGATTGCCTTTGATTTACCCGATGGATGGATTTGGTGTAGGCTGAAAGATATATGCTCAATCTTTACAGGTGCAACATTCAAAAAAGAAGAAGCCACTACAACAAAACAGGGCATCCGTATTCTGCGTGGAGGTAATATATCGCCCTTTGAATTAAAAATCAAAGATGATGACATATTCCTAACGGAAGACAAAGTCAAGAAGGATATTCTATTGAAAGAGAATGATATATTAACACCTGCGGTTACCAGTTTAGAAAACATTGGGAAGATGGCAAGAGTAGATAAAAATATGCCATATACAACCGTTGGCGGTTTCGTCTTCATCATTCGCTTGCATCTGATAGACCAATGGCTTTCAAAGTACATTCTCTGTCTTTTAAGTTCTCCTTTTATGATTGAGTTTATGAAGTCTATAACAAATAAATCAGGACAAGCTTTTTATAACATTGGCAAAGAACGCTTATCAGCAGCATTATTGCCAATTCCTTCCTTAATGGAACAACAACGCATTGTTGCCCAAATAGAAAAACTATTTGAGCAACTGCGATAGTTCATTTATCCGTTTTGCAATACGCTGCTGTTCTTGATAAGGTGGAATACCAATAGGCAGATTGTAGAATAACTCTTTATTGAGGTGCGGAATAGCCGCACCTCTTTTTGAATTTCTCAAATCCTCTTTATAGAACAGAATGAAAGCCAAAATATATGGTTTCCACATAGTCGAAGAGAGCCATAACTGTTTGAATGTACTCCCCATATACCCATCTTGCGGAACAGTGAAAACTTCACCTGAATTTTCACCATCTACAAGAATGATGTTATCTCCGGCATAGACAAATTTTCCTTTCTCTACAATGGTAGCAGATGATTTACCACGTAGGTATTTTGCATCCAGACAGATGCCCTTTCCGTTTCTTTTTTCACCATCTATCAGTTGGCATATATCTTTCAAACGTAGCACAGACCAATTGTTAGGATATTCAAAAGGAAGCTCAATCTCAACGGTTTGCGCATTTATCCTCTCATAATACTTGTTATCGTCACCTTTATAGATGATAGAATCTGCTAAGGCAGACTTCTTTAGCTTACCTTCTTTTATGAGGCGTTCTTTCTCTTCGCGAATCTCGGTAAGCAACTTTTCGGCAGTTCCTTCCTCTGCAATTTGAGGAACTAACTTGCCTTGTATTGCTTCTTGCAGAATCGATTTACGTAATTGCTCGTTAAGTGAGGCATTAAGTTCGTTAAGTCCATTCTGTGCTTGTTCATAAGTTTTGACTAACGGAAGTAGTTTTTCTATTTTTGAGACTATGCATAGTTGCTCAGGAAGCGGAGGTAAAGGTATAAATACTTCAACTATATTAGATACAGCCAAACCGGGTTGAGCTGTTGCGGTTGCATATTGATTTAAGTTCAATGCTGTAAAAAAGTAATAGATGAACAACGATGGAATTATACCAAAGCCATTCACAACTACAGCGTGTTCTGTGGCATAGAATTTCCCACTTTCTATATTAAGGCATCCACATAATGCTCCTTGTCTGCCAATAATAGCAAAATGTCCTTCTGCATTGAATGTGTTTGTAAACCCTCGTAGTCCATTTCCACCGACACATCTATATGGGTGAAGAACTGATTTTTCATCATAAATTTCTGAAGCTGATATATTTTTCCCAGCCTGCATAGAACACATATGCTTCAATCTGCACCATTCCCACCCCTTTGGAATCTCAAACGGAATCTCCTCATCAATGCACTTTACCTCCCCCGTAGCGATAAACTTCTCATAATAGGAATTGTCCTCACCACGGTAAATGATTGATTCGTTTTTATCTTTCTTGATTTTCTTTTCCTTGACCAACTTGGCTTTCTCTGCCCTGATACGTTCAAGAAGTACAGATGCAGGTTCGTCATTAGGGTCTTGCGGTACAAGTTTTCCCTGTATCGCCCACTGAAGTATGCTGTTTTTTAATTGCTTTCCGTTCATTGTTCGTAATCCTCTCCTTGTATTCCTAACTCTCCTTTGCTCATGGCATTGGCAATATCTATTTTCAGTTCTTCGTCATAATCTTTACTTGTCAAAAAGCTATTGACGATGCGTAGCAGCAAATCTTGGTCGATATTCGATGCTGCCACATGATAAATAATAGATTCCAATGTACGCATACAGATGCAAGCGTGCCAGTAGTAATTATTCTTGTGTAAGAAGTAAGCTCCCAAAGTCAGCGCAATACGCTTATTCCCATCATTGAAGAAATGCCCGGAACAGAATCTATATATCAGATAGGTCAGTTTCTCTGCAAAGGTCGGATAGTATAAATCGTTTTGCACAAAATCCAATGTAGCACGAATACCGCCTTCATCACGCACTCCTTCAAAGCCACCATCACTGGCATCAATCATTTTGCCATAGATGTTTAGGGCTTCATCGTAATCTATGTAAATAATTTCCTTACTCATCTTCTGCCTGCTTTAAGCGTTTAAGCACATCTTTATTGTCCGCTAAGATACGGTCAAAATCAATAGACTGGTCACCGATGAATCGTTCAAACTCTTCAGGAGTAACAGCTTGCAGATAATCTGCTATATTACCATGATACGCATCCCGGAAACTGAAATCCCTTGAAGCCATTTTGGTTCTGGTATCATTCAGATAAGGTTTCTGCATGGGATGTTCGGCAAGTTCGTTTACAATATGCTCCACTTCGTCAATAGTAAGTTTTCTGCCACCATTTTCCTTGAATCGTTCATTGATAGCTGCACCCACACCGTTTTCAAAAGAAGAAATAACCAATAAAACCTCTGAATACAGCGTGTGTCGAACATTGTCTTTGGAATCCAACTTCAATACTTCCCGATACTCCTTAGCATTCTCCTTGAATACAGCCTTATATATAAAGTCTGTAATTTGAGGATATTTGTATGTGGGATGTCCGTCCACATATTGATTGATGGCAGAAGTGAGATTCTTGCGATAGTTTTCTTCTGTGATTGCAGCAGGAAGATAATGTACATCCCTGCGGTTTATGTATTTTGTTCCGCCACCTGTCTTTTCATTGATGGTGGTAATCACGAAATCCAAGATAAGGCTACGTACTTTTTTTGCTTTCTCACTCTCTGTAAGCAACATACCCATATCCAAGAATGAGCGGAAATTAAACAATCCAAGTTGGGTCGTTTTGCTCCCGACATTTATGACGGGAGCAAATTGTAACTTTAACTCTTTCAGATGTTTACCTTTACATAAAACATAACCGTTAGCTGCTAATTCATCTGAATGTTTTTCCAAATAGCGTTCTATGGTTCGTTCTTCTACTTCGTAGAAATCGGCAACCATTTTTTTTGTAAAGCGATACTCTCCCTCAAAGAGCATTCCTTCAATGTCAAGATGCTCCTGTACTTTGCTGACCGCAAAACGGTTGTTAAGTACATTTTGTCTTTCTATGTTTGAGATGGTCAAATCTTTCATATCACTTCACAATTATCAGTTACACGATTTTATGTCAATGCCGAGAATCTTTTGAATTTCGGAAAGCGTTTTGTCTATTTCATGGTCGAGCGCAGCACGTTTTTCAAAATACTGTTTGAGCAGTTCTGCCGGAGGGAGTATTTCTTCTTCCTCTTTCGGGAACTTACATTGATCAAAATTGCAATCCAAGTCTATCAATTGTTGGGCAGTGAACACACGGCTCTTTTCACCCACTTCGTCACTGATAATTTCTTTCCTGTCTTTCCACCATTCCTGAATAGGTAGGGTATGCTCCACCTTCATTGGTTTGGTCTTTGAGAAGTGTTTGTACCCTTCCGGCATATCAAGACGATAGAACCATGTTTCTTTGGTCTTGAATCCTTCTTCGCAACCTTCGGCTTCTTCATTATTAAAGAAAAGGATATTGGTTGCAATAGATGTGTATGGAGAGAATATAGAACCTGGCAAACGGATGATTGTATGTAGATTGAACTTGCGAAGGAGATTTTCTTTAAGTGCAAGTTTTGCTCCATCCGTACCAAATAAGAAACCATCAGGGATAATCACACCGCACCGTCCACCAGCTTTGAGGCGATACATGATAAGGGCGATAAACAAATCCGCAGTTTCACTTGAACGGTATTGCACCGGGAAGTTGCTTTTTACGCTGTCTTCCGTGCTACCACCATACGGAGGATTCATACCGATAACATCAACCTTGTCGCTTTCCTTGAAATCAGTAACATTCGTTCCAAGCGAATCACAGTTGGTTATGTTGGGAGCTTCAATATCATGGAGCAGCAGGTTTGTGATGCTCAAAAGGTAGGGCAACGGTTTCCATTCCTGACCTACAACGGCATTTTGCAGTTTTTCTCCATCTGCCGCAGAGCCAATATTCCTGCCCATATATTTAAGTGCCGAGGTGAGGAAGCCTCCCGTTCCACTGGTGAAGTCGCCAAAGGTTTCGCCCAATTTCGGGTCGAGCATCATCACGATAAAATCAGTCAATGCACGTGGTGTGTAGAACTCTCCGGCATTTCCTGCCGATTGCAGATCTTTCAAAATTCCCTCATAAATATCTCCGAATGTGTGACGGTCGTCAGCATCGTCAAATTCGATTTCGTTTACAATGTTGACCACTTGGCGCAGAAGCGTTCCATTCTTCATATACTGGTTCAAGTCTGCAAATGTTTCTTGAACAATGCTTTTAGCTCTTGGGGTATTGGCATCTATCGGGAGATTCTTCAAGGTAGGAAACAGTTTCTCATTGACGAAAGAGAGTAGGGCTTCTCCTGTCAATGCTTCACCGTCTTTTTTATCTATTGCCCAGTTACGCCAACGTAACTCTTCCGGGATAATGGATTTATAATTCTCATCTTTGTATTCCCATGTTTCTTCTTGAGTGTCATAGACTTTCAAGAAGAACATCCAAGTCATTTGTTCAATTCTCTGTG
>OGGU01001433.1_pt1 | contig 14083 bp, 12 predicted proteins | sample 1571241 | NCBI WGS metagenome assembly OGGU01 (sample SAMEA2581934, study PRJEB24529) | metagenome | biome: Human gut stool | place: China | collected 2011
GGGCGGGGCCTCGGGCACCTTCCCCCGTGGGGGAAGGCTTCTTTCCTTTTAGCCCTTCGCGGCGCCGGACATAATGCCCTTGACAAAATATTTCTGCAGGCTGACATAGATGATCAGCGCAGGCACAAGGGAAATCAGCGTACCGGCAAAAACAATATCCCAGCGGGCGGTATACTGGCCGACAAAGGAGTAAACGGCAACCGTAATGGTCTTGGCCTGGTTGGAGGGCAGCGCCAGATACGGCATCAGGAAGTCGTTCCAGATGCCCAGACCGTTCAGCACGACCAGCGAGGCGGTGCAGGGTCCCAGCAGGGGGAACACCACGCGCCAGAATGCCTTGAACTCGGTGCAGCCGTCAATTTTGGCGGCCTCCTCAATGTCGATGGGAACGCCCTTCAGAAAGCTGGTGTACAGCAGCGTGCCGAAGGCGACAGAGCCGGCAATGTAGCAGATGACGGGCCCCCACAGCGTACCGTAGATATGGAATACCTTCATCTCCTTGAACAGCGGGAACATATACAGGTGGAAGGGGATCATCATACCGGCGGTAAAGTAGGCGTAGACAAACTTGGTGGCCTTGCTGTTGTGACGCTCGATGGCGTAGGCAGACAGCGGCACGACCAAAATGATCAGCACTTCACTGACAACGGTCAAAAATACCGTGTGCCAGATGGCGGTGAAGAAGTCGGTCTTGGCAAACAGGTCCTTGAAGTTCTGCAGGTACATCTCGGTGGGGAAGGCGAGGGGCGCTTTCAGGATCTCACCGTTGCTCTTAAAGGCGGAGATGACGGCGAAATAGACCGGGTAGACGAACAGGACAGCCAGAAGGACCGTGACGATAAAGCAGACGATGGGGGCAATTTTGATTTTTTTCTTAGGCGCGGTGTTTGTTGCCTGTACAGTTTGTGTTGCCATTACAGCTGCACCTCCCGTTTGCGAAGAATTGCGGACTGGATGTTGTTCAGGATCAGAATGATGAACAGCAGCACCACGCCGACCGCTGTGCCGTAGCCCTGACGGCCCTCGCCAAAGCCGGACTTATACAGCAGGTAGACGATGGTCTCTGTCGCAAAGCCGGGGCCGCCGTCCGTCATAACGGCGATCTGGTCAAAGACCTTCAGACCATTGATCAGCGACAACGTAAAGCAGATGGTGAAGGAGCCGGAGATCAGCGGCAGCGTGATGAAGCGGAACCGCTGCAAAGCGCTGGCACCGTCGATGGTGGCGGCCTCCTGCACATCCTGCGGCACGCCCTGCAGGGCTGCCAGATAGATGATCATGTAGTAGCCGGCGCCCTTCCAGATCATAACCACGGCCCCCGCCCAGATGGTAATATCGGCGTTGCCGAGCCAGTCCTGCTTGAGTGCGCCGAGGCCGATCATATCCAGCACCTTGTTGACGGGGCCGAAGTTGTAGCTGTACATGATCTTCCAGATAAAGCCGGAAACGATGCCCGAAAGAATGACCGGCAGGTAAAAGATGGCACGGAACAGATTTTTGCCCTTGATGACGTTATCGACCAGCAGCGCCAAACCCAGCGCAAGAGCGTTCTCACAGATCGAGATCACCACGGTGAGCAGAGCGGTGTTTTTCAGCGCATTGCCGAAGCGGGCGCTGGTAAAAATCTCTTTGTAGTTGTCAAAGCCGATGAATTTGATGTTGGGGTTGATGCCGTCCCACGAGGTAAAGCTGTAATAAAAGCTGGATACCGTAGGCACGATCAAAAATACCGTAAACAGGATGAACGCAGGCGCAATGAACAAAAACGCCGTTGTATCAAACTTTCTTTTCTTCTGCAGCATGGCGCTGTCCCTCCGTTTCAAAGGGTGGTTGCGGATTTTGGGCGCAGAAAGGGCGCACCGCCCATCGGCAAGTGCGCCCCGGTATCATTGCGCCTGTTGCCCCTTATTCTACACCGAGACCGGTGGTGGGGTTAAAGCTCTGGAGCGCGACATTCCAGGTCTTCTGCAGCTCGGCGGAGGCAGAAGCAACATCGCGGGAGCCCTGAGCGACTTCAATGCAGGTCTTGTAGGTGAAGTTACGGAAGTCCGGGGGCAGCTCACGGTTGCCGACTTCCTGGTTCCACATCAGGTGGGTGTAATTGGCGGCAGACAGGGCATCCAGAACAGCCTGGAACTGCTCGCTGCTGTTCATCTTCGGGGTCTCCACGGTGGTGGGGATGGCTGCCATCTGCTCGCAGTACTCACCGTAGACATCGCTGCTGAAGAAATACTTGCAGAAGGCATCGAATGCGGCCTGCTTGTCGGGGTCCTTGGCAGCCTCAGCGCTCAGGGCCCAGCCGCCGGCAGTGCCGCCGCCCAGCAGGTTGACCTTACCGTCACGATCGGGCACAGCGAACCAGCCGTACTCAAAGTCGGGGGCAGCATCGTTGATCTGGCTGAACATGTGCGTGCCGGAGAACATCATCGCGGACATATCGTTGACGAAGAAGGTGGTGATCTGTGCATCGGGGGTGGAGGCCCATCCGTCCTGTGCGAAGTTCAGCACCTCGGCCAGATCGGTGACGGCCTTCTGGTAGTTGGCGTCAGAGAAGTCCTTCTCGCCCTTGTAGCACTCCTCGATAAAGTCGGGGTCGCTCTCCAGCACATCGTTGGCGTAGCACAGGTCATACAGGAAGCCGATGTGCCAGACATCGCTGCCGCCGACAACCAGCGGGGACATATCGCCCTTGTCCTTGATGGTCTGGCAAAGGGTGATGAACTCATCCCACGTCTTGGGAATTTCCAGCCCATTGTCAGCAAAGTACTTCTTGTTGTACATGATGCCCATGGTGTTGGCACCGGAGAAGGGAGCGGTGTAGGTCACACCGTCAAAATCAACGGTGGAGGTGAACAGCGCCTTGACATCATCGCTCAGCGGGGCAACCTTGCCGGCGCGGACGTACATGGCGGTGTCGCGCATCTCCATCATATCAGGGAACTCACCGACGCTGTCCTTGGTTTTCAGGAATTCGCTGTAGGAGCCTCCGTCACCCGGCTCGATCGTGATGGTGATGTCGGGGTTCGCGGCGTTGAAATCATCCACGATCTTGTTCATCTGGGTCTTAAAGGTATCATCGCCGTCGGCAAAGACAAAGCTCAGCGCAGTGGGGGCGGAGACGACGCTTTCCGCGGCAGCCTCGGTGGAGGCGGCGGCAGAGGTGCTCTCGGCAGGGGCGGTGCTCTCCGCGGCAGAGGATGCGGAGGAACCGCAGCCGGCCAGCATAACGGCGGTCATACCGGCGGCCATAGCAGCAGACAATGCTTTTTTCATGGTGTTTTCTCCTTTTCGTCTTTTGGTCTTTTTCATCGGGGGCGTTGCCCCTTTCGTTGTCTATATTGTACAGGATGGCAAGCGGTAAAAACAGGCGGTTTTTTTAGAGCAAAGTGGGTGTTTTTAACTTGTTCTGCTAAAATTCCCCCACACCAAAAGCCAGTATAGTGCATTTTGCACAATCGCGCAAGGCCAGTTTGCAGCACATTGTCATCTGCAGGGCTTTTTTGTGTACCACAAAGCCGAACGACCTTTAAATTGCCCACATTCCGCTTAAATTTCCGCCTTATTTATAGAGGTGTAAACCTGTAAGATAGAATCAGAAAAGGAGGGAAAACAATGTATGGCAAAAATCACACCTGATGACCGCGTACTGAAACGGGGCAGCCTTCCCTTCTTCTGGCTGGGGGACACCTGCTGGAGTGCATTTACCAATATGACCGACGCCGAATGGCAGGATTACATTATAAAGCGTGCGGCACAGGGCTTCAACGTTGTGCAGGTCAACGCACTGCCCCAGTGGGACCGCTGCGGCAGCACACTGGGACTGTATCCGTTTCCCACACAGGACGGCTTGCATTTTAATTATGACGGCACCTTGAACAAAGCCTATTTTGCCCGTGCCGGGCGTATGGCAGCCCTTGCCGCGCACTACGGCATCACCTTGGCCGTTGCGGTGCAGTGGTGCAATTATGTTCCCGGTACATGGGCTGCCGCAAAGCACCCGGAGAATATACTGCCCGCAGCCATGGTGGAACCGGTCGTAAAAAAGATATGCGAGACCTTTTCTGCCTATGACCCGGTGTTTTTGATCAGCGGGGATGCAGATTTTGAAACCGAGCAGACGCTGCAGCGGTATCTGTGGGTCACACAGCTGGTTCACAAATTTGCACCGGATGCGCCGTTGGCTTTCCACCTCAAGGGCTGGAGCGATGCGCTGCCGCAGGAACTGGCTGAATATGCAGCACTCTATCTGTACCAGTCCGGTCACAATCCGGCCTACCAGTACACGGCGCGGACTTTGGCGGAAAGCTTCCGTACCCGGATTCCGCAAAAACCGGTTCTGAACAGCGAGCCGTGCTATGAGCAGATGGGCTACAGCCGTCTGGCCTACGGACGCCATCGGCGGGAGGACTGCCGCCGTATCCTTTGGACAAGTCTGCTTTCGGGTGCTTGTGCGGGCATCACCTACGGCGCCCACGGCGTCTGGAACTGGTATAAGCCCGATATGCCGGAAAATCCCGTCAGCGGCGAGGGATTTTTGCAAGCGCCCCTTTGCACGGACGCTTTGGGGCTGCCCGGCGCAGAGGATTTCGCATTTGCCCGACGACTATGTGAGGATTGGGGCAGATGGGATTTTACCCTCTGCCCGGAGGTGCTGCTTGCCTACCGAGAGGAGATTCCCGCCGCCCGCAGCGGTGTGCGCACCGTGCTGTATCTGCCCACAGCGGCACCGCTACCACTGGCAGATACCCTTTCTGTGCAAAAAATATACTTTATAGATTTGGAAACCCGAAAAACACTGCCGGCGCACTGCCTGTACAAGTCAGGGGTCTTACATTTGGAACAGGCTCCCTGTTATCGGGACGCATTACTGATTATAGAAGGAGAATCACCATGCTGAATCTGAACACATCCGAAAAGAACTGGGCAAGCACCACGGCGGCACGCTTTGAGCACAAACTGCGCACCGTGCGCGAGCGCAGCGCCGAGAAAATCCCCAACCGCGCGGTGGACGGTGTACACAACAACAAAATATTTGAGGGGAACCGCGATGACGCCGACGGCATCTGCTGGTGGACCAACGGCTTCTGGGCAGGGATGCTGTGGCAGGCCTACCACGCGACCCATGATGACCGCTATGCCGAAATTGCCCGCTTTACGGAGCGCACGCTCGACGAGTGCTTTTCGTGCTACTACGGCCTGCACCATGATGTCGGCTTTATGTGGCTGCCCAGCGCTGTGGCAGACTACCGCCTGACCGGCGATGCCGATGCCCGCCGCCGCGGTCTGCACGCCGCCCAGCTGCTGGCCGGGCGGTTCAACCCGGCAGGGTATATCCGCGCGTGGAACGATTTCCCCGACCCGGACACCGATACCCGCGGCTGGGCGATCATCGACTGCCTGTTCAATATTCCGCTTTTGTATTGGGCGAGCGAGGAAACCAAAGACCCGCGTTTTGCCAAAATTGCGATGACCCACGCCGATACCGTGGCCGCCAACTTTGTGCGCGAGGACGGCAGTGTGCGCCATATCGTGCAGTTTGACCCCGAAACCGGCGCGTTTGTCCGCGATTACGGCGGGCAGGGCTACGCGCAGGGCTCCAGCTGGACGCGTGGGCAGACATGGGCGCTCTACGGCTTTGTGATGAGCTACAAGCACACCGGTGCGGTGCGGTATCTGGCCATGGCGCAGAAGGTAGCTGAGTATTTTATCGCCCATATCCCGGCGGACGGGCGTATCCCGGTGGACTTCTGCCAGCCTGCCGAGCCTGCCTACTATGATGATATTGCCGCCGCCGTGGCCGCCTGCGGCCTGCTTGAGCTGGCGCAGCTTGTCCCCGGCAAAAAGGACGAATACCTGACCCCCGCGCTGAAAATGCTGCACGCGCTGGACGATACCGCCGACTGGGACGAAAGCCGCGACGGCTACCTGCAATATTGCAGTGCCGACTACCACGGCAAGGAGCATAACATCAACTTCACCTACGGCGATTACTATTTCTATGAGGCGCTTCTCAAGCTGACCGGGGACGAGATTTATCTGTGGTAATGGGGGAATGTAACTATGTACACAATCAAAACCACCGTGAATGCGGCACAGCCGGGGCAGCCTTTTACCCATAATTTTTCGTCCTGCGTGGGAGCGGGCCGCGCCTGTGAGGGATTGCGCGCAGACTGGCAGCAGCAGCTCCGCCGCGCGGTGCAGGACTGTGGATTCCGCTATATCCGCTTTCACGGTCTTTTGACCGACGATATGCATGTTGTCTGGCGCAACGATGCCGGTGAACTATGCTACAGCTGGCAGTACATCGACAGCCTGTTTGACTTCCTGCTTTCCATCGGAATCCGCCCGTTTGTGGAGTTTGGCTTCTGCCCAGCGGAACTGGCAAGCGGCACACAGACACAATTCTGGTGGCAGGGCCGCGTGGACCCGCCTGCCGACCTGCGGCAATGGGCGGATTTACTGGCCGCACTGTGCCGCCACTGGCTGGAGCGCTACGGCCCGGAGGAAGTCCGCAAGTGGTACTTTGAGATCTGGAATGAAGCTGACCTGCATGCTTTTTGGAACGGCACCCGCAGCCAATATTTTGCCCTGTACAAGGCCAGTGTGCAGGCCATCAAGGGTGTTGACACAGCTTTGCGGGTTGGCGGACCGGCCACCAGCAATTTTGTGCCGGACAGCCGTTTTGACGGGGAAACCGAGGATATAACCGCGCAGAAAACCGCCTTTGTTGATGACATTGACGCCCTGCCGTGGCACGGCGTCTGGGTGCGGGAAATTCTGGATTACTGTGCGCAGAATCACCTGCCGGTGGATTTTGTTTCGGCACACCCTTATCCCACCGACTGGGCCTTGGACGGTTACGGCAACACCTGCAAGAGAACCCGCAAGCGCGAAAGCCTGCGGGAAGATGTTGCGTGGCTGCGCCGCGTGATTGCGGAAAGCGCCTATCCCGATGCCGAACTCTGGCTGACGGAATGGAGCAGTTCGCCGTCCAGCCGCGATTGCAGCCACGACGAACTGCCCGCCGCCTGCTATGTGGCTGACGCTGCGACTTCGGTCAATGGGCAGGTCAACGGTTTGTCCTACTGGACATTCAGTGATATTTTCGAGGAGTTGGGCGGCGGCCATGACGCATATCACGGCGGCTTCGGACTGGTGAACTTCAACGGCATTCCCAAACCGACCTACCATGTCTACCGTATGCTGCACCGTTTGGGAAACCGCCTGCTGGCGCAGGGCACGGATTTTCTGGCGACGGTGCAAGGGGACAGCCTGCGGCTGATGGCATGGAATTATCCGCCGGAGTACAAAAAAGCCGTGGAAATGTGCGCCTACCCGGATCACGCGGCGGCACGCGCTGTCTTGCAGCACGGCACAGCCGGTCTGCTGGAATTACAGCTTTCCGGCCTGCAGCCTCATGCAAGGCTGACAGTCGAAACGCTGGACGCCGACCACGGCGATGCCATGACCCTGTGGCACACCATGGGCTGCCCGGGCAACCTGACTGTTGAACAGACAAAGCAGCTGCGCACCTGCGCCGAAGCGTGCGCCGTAACCACGCTGCAGGCAGATGAAAACGGATGCCTGCACACGACACTTCCCTTGGCACCGTGGGCGGTGGTTTTTGTCCACGGCACAACCTGACACCCAATGAATTTATACGAGGTGAATCCTGTTATGCGTGAGATTATCAGCAGCATTTCTGTGGGCGGGCTGACCGCCGTTTACCGCCGCGAGAGCGAAACCGGCGTGGTCGAGCTGGTGCTGGTTCCCACCGGCTGTGAGGGGGATATTGTCCGCACCGCCTGCGCCGCCGAGCCGCTGGTGCAGGCAAAGCTGGAAACGGACGATGCACCCGCCTTTTTCAGCGGCGGGCGCACAATGCGCAACAGCCCTACCGTAAAAGCCATGCGGTATACCGGGCAGACTGCACAAAAATCTGCCGATAAAACAGTCGTTGTGACAAAGCTGACCGACCCGCGCGGCCTTGCCTACACCCACACACTGACCCTCTACGCCGACAACCCTGCTGCGGAGGTCGTGACGAGTGTGGAAAATACCGGCAGCGAAGCCCACACGCTGGAGATGCTGTCGAGCTTTACGCTGGGCAGTCTGTCGCCGTTTTCGGAAGGGCTTGCGCCCGAAACCCTGAAGATTCACCGTCTGCGTTCAACATGGAGCGCCGAGGGGCGCTTGGTGACCGAAGCTGCCGAGGATCTGCAGCTGGAGCCGAGCTGGAAGTGCTACTCCGCCAACAGTGTGCGGTTCGGCAGTGTGGGCAGCTTTCCCGTGCGCGGCTTTGTGCCGTTCTGCGCGGTGGAGGACACCGCCCACGGCGTGACATGGGCCGCCGCCACCACGCAGGGCAGCAGTTGGCAGATGGAGCTGTATCGGCAGAATTTCGGGCTGTCCCTGTCGGGCGGGGTGGCAGACCGGGAGTTCGGCGCATGGTGCAAGACCCTTGCCCCCGGCGCGTGCTTCACCGCACCCAAGGCTGTGCTGACCGCCGTGCGTGGCGGTGTGGATACGGCGGCGCAGGGGCTGGCAGAAAAAACCCCCGCCGCGCCATCGAGCCGCTTTTGCCCGCATCTGAAAAGACCCTGCCTGTGCTGTTCAACGAATTCTGCTCCACATGGGGCAAGCCCACCGAGGAGACCGTCCTGCGCCATATCCGTGCGTTGAAAGGCAAAAATTTGGGCTTCTACGTCATTGACGCGGGCTGGTACGATGATGACGCCTTTGAGGCGGCAGCCAAACTGGGCAAGTGGGAGCTGAGCCGCAGGGCGTTCCCGCACGGTCTGAAATATGTCGTGGACGCGATTCACAACGCCGGGATGAAGGCCGGCATTTGGTTCGAGTTTGAGATGGCCGGGCGGGACGAACCGGACTGCTTTACCAAAACGGACTGGCTGCTGACCCGCGACGGGCGGCCCATCACGGCAGGTGACCGCCGCTTTTGGGATATGCGCAAGCCCGAGGTGCAGGAGTATCTGGCGCACAGGGTCATTGATTTTCTGCGTTCCAACGGCATTGACTACATGAAGGTCGATTACAACGAAACCATCGGCCTTGGCTGTGACGGTGCGGAAAGTCTGGGCGAAGGGCTGTATGAGCAGATTCTGGCAAGTCAGCAATTTTTTGCCCGCATCCGCCGCGAGCTGCCCGACTTGGTGCTGGAGCTTTGTGCATCGGGCGGGCATCGGCTTTGCCACAGCTTTTTGGAGCTTGCCTGTATGGCCAGCTTTTCCGATGCGCACGAGTGCGACGAGATTCCCATCATTGCCGCCAATATGCACCGCATGATCCTGCCGCGCCAGAGCCAGATCTGGGCGGTGGTCAAGGCGGGGCAGCCGCTGCAAAAGCTGTACTACCAAATCTGCAGCGGGCTTTTGGGGCGGCTCTGCTTTTCCGGCGAGCCGGACGCCCTCTCGGCAGCGCAGTGGACTGTTATGGACGAAGGCACGGCATTTTACGGCAAGGCGGCCTCCATCATAGACCACGGCGTCAGCCAGCGGTTTGGTTCCCGCATCGTCAGCTACCGCGCACCCAGGGGCTGGCAGGCAGTCGTGCGGCGCGGTGAAACGCAGACGCTTGTCGTTGTACACACCTTCGGCGCAGCGCCCGAAGCCGTCACCCTGCCGGCGGGCGGCAAAATCGCCGCACAGTTTATGCGCGAGGGTCTGACGGTGACGCACCTTGACGGCCAGCTGACCGTACACGGGCTTACCGATTTTGACGCCGCCGCCTTTATCTTGGAATACGAGGGCTGACTTATGAATACCATACAAAATCCGATCCTTCCGGGCTTTGCGCCCGATGCCAGCGCCCTGCACGTGGGCAAGGATTACTACATTGCTACGTCTACTTTTGAATGGTGGCCCGGTATTGAGATTTACCATTCCCAAGATTTGGTCAACTGGGAGTGGGCCGCTGCGCCCATTGCCCGGCGCGATATGGTCCCCAGTGAGCTGCTTGGCAACTACAATTCCGGCAGCCTGTGGGCGCCGCATCTTTCCTACGCGGACGGGCTGTTCTGGCTGGTTTATACCGATGTCAAAAGCTCGACTGCCTTTAAGGACACGCTGAACTATGTCGTCACTGCACCAAAAATCACCGGCCCATGGAGTGAACCGACCCTTGTCACCGCCAGCGGCTTTGACCCGGCGCTTTTTCACGATGACGACGGCCGCCACTATTTTTTGAATATGCTGTTTGACTGGCGGCTGGAAAACCCCGGCTTTGCCGGGACTGTCATTCAGGAGTTTGACCCCGTCACACGGCAGCTGGTGGGTGAGCGCAGGCATTTTTACCGCGGCACATCGTTAGGCGTCTGCGAGGGGCCGCAGATCCTCAAAAAGGACGGCTGGTATTACCTGCTCTGCGCGGCGGGCGGCACGGGCTACCTGCACGCCGCCACAGTCGCGCGCGCCAAAACGCTGGACGGCCCGTGGCAGGATTCGCCCTATTTCCCGCTGCTGACCGCGCGGGACGATGCCGCCAACCCGCTGCAAAAAAGCGGTCACGCCTGTTTTGTCGAAATCGGCGGCGAGTGGTACATCACCCACATCTGCGCCCGCCCCCTGACGGAGCGCGGAAACTGCACGCTGGGGCGCGAAACCGCCCTGCAAAAAATCGAGTGGGCGGACGGCTGGCCGCGCCTTGCCAACGGCACGCACCACCCGGAGTTGGTCATTCCCGCGCCGAAAGCGGCAGGGAATGTCCGGCAGCTTCTCGACCACAGCGAGCGCGTGACCTTTGCACCGGACAAGGACCTGCCCCATACCTTTAAGACATTGCGCACACCGCTGACCCCCGAAACCGATTACAGCCTGACCGCCCGCCCCGGCTGGCTGCGGCTCTACGGCGGGCAGACGCTTTCCAGCCACCACAAGCAGACGCTGTTTGCCCGTCGCTGGCAGCATTTTGCATTTACAGCAGCGACAAAAATCGACTTTGCACCGCAGAACTTTCAACAGGTGGCGGGGCTGGTGCTGTTCTACGACACCTGCAACTGGATCTACGCCTATATCACATGGGACGAGCGTATCAACGCACGCACGCTGCAAATCATGCGGTGCGACTTTAAGGATTTCACCTACGGCAGCGACGCCGTCCCCCTGCCGGACGGCGAAATTTCGCTGAAGGTGTGCGTAAACGGCGCAGAGGCGCAGTTTTATTACAAGGCGGACGGCGGCTGGCAGCCCCTGGGCGGGGTTCAGCCCGCCGACCACCTCAGCGATGATTATATTGAAACCCGCCGCGGGCGGTGCGCCTTCACCGGCGCGATGGTCGGCATCTGTGCGCAGGATATAGACGCCCACCAAAGCCACGCGGATTTTGCCTTTTTTGACTACGAGGAACAGCGATGAAAAACGGAACACTTTGGCTTGACACCGACGGGCGCGGCATTCAGGCGCACGGCGGCAGCATTTTGCAGCACAACGGTATCTTTTATTGGTACGGTGAGAACAAGGATACCGACACGCACAACCGCAGCGTAGATTTTGTGGGGTTTTCCTGCTACAAAAGCCGCGATTTGCTGCACTGGGAAAACTGCGGTCTTGTACTCTCGGCTGTCAATGAGTTGGGACACGACCTGCACCCGGACAGCGTCTGCGAGCGCCCCAGCGTGCTATATAACGCAGAAACGCAAAAATTTGTGCTGTGGTTTCATCTGGATAACCGCCGCTACACCCGCGCCGAGGTCGGGCTTGCCGTAAGCGATACCCCGACCGGACCGTTCGCCTACATGGGCAGTCAGCGCCCCGGCAGCCATGACAGCCGTGACTTCACGGCGTTTCAGGACAAGGACGGCAGGGCGTACCTGTTCTGCTCGTCCGACTGGAACGCCACCATGCGCGTCTGGGAGCTGGACAAAGCCTACACAAAATGGACCGGCAGCGGCAAGGAAATTTTGATCGATCAGGCGCGCGAGGCCCCGGCGCTGTGGCACAGCGGCGAGAAGTATTTCCTGTTTTCATCGGGCTGCACCGGGTGGAGCCCCAACACGATGCTGTACGCCGAGAGCAGCGCGATTTTCGGCAGCTGGCGGCTGATTGACGACCCCTGCCGCGGCCCCGGCGCACGACAGACCTTCGGTGCGCAGAGCGCCGCCGTGTTTGCCGCAAACGGTCAGCCTTACCTTCTGCTTGACCACTGGCACCCGGACGATCTGCGCAGTTCCGGCTACACGATTTTGCCCGTCACCTTTGAAAACGGCTTGCCTACGGTGAACTGGCAGGACGAATGGATGGGCATCTGAGGAGGATTTTTTTATGTATTATCTGGGCGTTGACCTGGGCGGCACCAACATCAAAGCCGCCCTTGTAAGTGAAAACGGCGAAATTGTAAAGGAAGCCGCCGCCCCCACCAACCTGCCCCGCACGGCGCAGGAGGTCTGTGACGATATTGCCGCGCTGTGTCTGCAGCTCGGCGCGGGGGAGCTGGTCGCCGGCATCGGTGTGGGCTGCCCCGGCACGGTGTGTGGCGGCGTGGTGCTCTACTCCAACAATCTCGACTGGCACGATTTTGCTATGGCGGACTACCTGCAAGCCAAAACCGGGCTGCCGGTCTGCCTCGGCAACGATGCTAATGTGGCTGCCCTCGGCGAGGCACTGGCAGGCTGCGCCAAGGGGGCGCAGAGCGCGGTGATTCTGACGCTCGGCACCGGCGTCGGTGCGGGCGTTGTGCTGGGCGGAAAGCTGCTGACCGGCTACACCGGCGCAGCAGCCGAGGCCGGACACATGGTAATTGCCGACACGCCCGATGCCCCACTGTGTACCTGCGGGCGGCGCGGCTGTCTGGAATCCCTTGCCAGCGCCACGGCACTGATCCGCATGACGCGCGCGGCGCGCCGCACCCACCCGGAAAGCCTGCTGAACACACTGGCACCCACCGAAGCGGATGTCAACGGGCGCACGGTTTTTGATGCCGCCGCGCAGGGGGATGCCGCCGCCAAGGCTGTTGCGGACACCTACATTCACCATCTGGCAGTCGGCGTGGCAAACCTTATCAATATCTTTTTCCCGGAGGTCATCGGGCTGTCGGGTGGCGTGGCCAATCAGGGCGAAAACCTGTTAAAGCCGCTGCGCGCCGCCGCTGCGCCGATGGTGTTCGGCAGCGCCTTTGCCAAAAAGCATACCCGCATCACGACCTGCACGCTCGGCTACCGGGCGGGGGTCATCGGCGCGGCGCTGCTGGCAAAGCAGGAGGTGTGAAGCATGGCAGAAATCAAGCTGAAAGTCATCGGTGCAGCGGGTGACACGCTGGCCGTCAGCCGCGCGGGGGAGCGCGTCTCACTTGTGCATACAGCCCCCTACGCGGACGGCGATTGGATTGCGCTGGAATGCGACGAGCCGGGCCTGTACTGTGTGGTGCAGCTCGAGGATACGATGCCCCCGGCACTCGTATACATCAGGGAGCGCGGGCTGGATTTTCCGATTCCGCCCGCCGACAACCGCGTAAATTACAGTCCGCGCAGCTTTACCGGCACCTGCCATCTGCTGCGCGCCCGCCTTGCCACGGCGGAGGAGGTTGCCGCGCGGCGAAACCTCGCGTTCAATCCCTACGACTGCCACGGCAGCCACGGGTTTTACCCGCACGCATCCGCCAATGTGGAAACCCGCGGCGAGGCCGTGTTTGCCGCCCGCAACGCCGTGGACGGCGTGTATGAGAATGACGCCCACGGCACATGGCCGTACCAGAGCTGGGGCATCAACCGCGACCCCAGCGCCGCGCTGACCATCGAGTTTGGCCGTTCGGTCACGGTGGACGAGCTGCGGCTGACGCTGCGTGCGGACTTCCCGCACGACAGCTACTGGACGCAGGCCACCGTGGCATTTGATGACGGCAGCCGCGAGGTTTTGCAGCTGACCAAAACCGCCGCGCCGCAGGTGTTTGCCCTTGCCCCGCGCACCGTGCAGAGCCTGAAGCTGTTTGAACTGAAAAAGGCTGCCGATGCCTCGCCGTTCCCGGCACTAACGCAGATCGAAGTCTGGGGAACGGAGGGATAATTCTATGCCGATACTCAAATTGACCCCGAGCTGCCAGGATTATCTGTGGGGCGGCAGCCGCCTGCGCACCG
>OGGU01001435.1_pt1 | contig 14076 bp, 9 predicted proteins | sample 1571241 | NCBI WGS metagenome assembly OGGU01 (sample SAMEA2581934, study PRJEB24529) | metagenome | biome: Human gut stool | place: China | collected 2011
GCCATTATAAACAGAAATGCTAAAAACATAGTCAACGCATTGCGTTGACTATGAAGATTAAGTATGTTTTCTTTTATTGCTCTCGCATTGACTTTCGCCTATTCGTTCAAGCCGCCAAACAGCGAGCTGTTTGGCTATCGTCAGATTGCGTAAGCGGAAAGTATTTGTGGGCTTTGCCCACACCACAGCCTTTGAAAAGGTTGACCAAACTTTTATAATTATTTGTTAAAACATTTTACAAACCATAATTTACACAATTTTTCTGAAATTTATTCTTAATCATAATATCAAAAATGGGCTGACCTATCAGGTCAGCCCAAAGAAATCTAAATTATTACTAATTAAGATTAGAACATCTCTCTCTTGCGAATGACGAACATTACGCCTGTAGCAGAAACAAGAAGAGTAAGAATTACAACTGCGAGTGTAGCGTCACCTGTCTTAACTGTGCCGTTATCATTGTTAGTTGTTTTGTTGCCGTTGTTAGCTGTATCAGCTGTGCCCGGCTTAACTGTTGCGCCTGTCGATGATGTAGCATCTTCAGTTGCAGGAGCTATTGTTGTTTCAGAAGCCTTAGTTGTCTCAGTAGCCTTTGTTGTCTCAGTAGCCTTTGTTGTTTCAGTAGCCTTAGTTGTCTCAGTTGCCTTTGTTGTTTCAGTAGCCTTTGTTGTCTCAGGAACTGTTGGCGCTACATATGTTGACTCTGTAAGAGTTGTATTAGCAACCTTAAGAACTGAAGGATCCTTAATTTCAGAATCAACTACGAACGAGTTCATTGTTGAAGCATCAACCTGCATTTTGTCGGGGTCAAGCTCGCCTGTTGTAAGAACTCTTACGTCAAGGTCGATAGTTGTTTCAACATTTTCAGGCTCACCGATTACATCAAATGTAACCTGTATAAATGGCTTCTTAGAGTCGATTGCGTAAAGACCAAGGTCAGAAGCGTTAGAATTGATTTTTCCCGGAAGGCTTGTATTAAAAACATAGCCGCTTGGAATCTGTGGCATAATGGCGAGTTTCTTGCCAGTAGCATCAAGGTTTGACTTGTTGTTATACTCAAGAACAGTGTTATCAAATTTTAAGTACCACTCAAGGTTTACGAGATCTCTGTCTGTGCCAAGGTAGTAAGTAACTGTAACCTGCTTTGTTGAGTTATCATACACAGCCTTAGCATCTGAGAAGACGTTTGACTTAGCATTTACTGTAAGAGCAGGCTTTGAAACAGGAGCAGGAGCTGTTGTAGCTTCCTCTGAAGCTGTTGTTTCAACTGCCTCTGTTGTAGCTACAGTTGAGTCAGGCTCTGTTGGTGTTGGTTTAACACCGTCCTTTTTATCCTGAAGTGCCTTTTCAAATGACATATACTCTGTGTTGTAAACAGCGCCGTCACCCTTTACAGGTGTGTAACCATATTCGCCGTTACCATAGTAGTAGTACCACTGACCACGGCATGTAAGCTTCTGGTTGAGTGGGTTCTCTTCAATTCTGTTTTCATCAATAACATAAATCATGTTATTGAAATTTCTGATACCTTCCGGATAAAGCTCGTTACTAGGATCGTCTTCATCAGTTTTAGGCCAGTAACCCCAAGCCTCTTCACCATCATCGTCTACACATGTAACATCTGATGTCTGAGCAGCCTTTGTGTACTGAGGAGCCGTTGGATCATCACCGCCGTCAACATAGTTGTTGAAGATGAGCTTAGGAACATCCGTTGGAACATCAATACAGAAAATGTTTTCGTTCTCAGTTTCTTTAACCTTATACATATCCTGCCATGTTTCGCAAGCATCTGTGCCTTCCCACCAGTATGCACCTGTTGATGTTGTGAACTCATTTTCCCATCTCTGTGGCATATAGAAATAATATCTATATGTTTCAGTTCCCTCTGAAGGAACATAGTTACCATCGCTGTCTGTGTCAGCTGAAACGCTAACTGCTGCAACTGCTACCATTGAAGCAGAAAGAGCCATAGCCAACATAAGACTAATGATCTTCTTGGACATTAGAAATTTCCTCCTATAAAAATATGTTTCCGATATACTCGGTATGACAATTATATAATAATTTGCTCAAAAAATCAAGGCTTTTTCAAAAAAACAGGTCGATTATAGGGTGTAATAATAACCAAAAATCAGTTACAATTTTTAAACAATTTTTAATTTTGCAATAAACAGTCAAAACTGTTCGTCACTTTAAGTCATATCGTTGTCAATATTGTCACTATCAGTATTCAAACCGTTTTTCGTATTTTCTTTATGTCTGAAATACATAACTCCGCCGATTGCTCCGCCTATCAGCAGCAAGCCGCAAACGATTACAATCGTTGTAACCGATGCACCCGAACCCGATTTCTGCACATCAACATATTGCGTATTGCCTTGGTTATTTTGCGGCATCATTGTTGTTTTTTCGCCGATTACAGCTTTATGGTCCGTTTTTTCATCTGTATTATCATTTCCTTTACCGTCTATATAATTAATAAAATTTCCCTGGTAAGTATTTATATATTTTTCCGCTTCTTCAACAATCGGTGTTTTTTCTGACACAACAGTTTCTCCGTCTGACTTAATATCATAGGTTATGGTATATGCAGTAAGAGTATTCATATCGCTGTCATACATTTCTTTAATAAAATATGTAACATTAGTATTTCCGGATTTTTTAACCTTAAAATTCATAGATACAAGCTGTGTACGGGATGAAAAGCTTGCATAATTTGATATATCAGAGAAATTAAAAGTCATATATCCGTCAAGATTTCCATTATAAATCACACCGTTCAAATTATCAAAATTAATAGAATCAGTGTCAATTTCAAGGTAATCTGTATCATAAAAAACATATGCCTGCATACCCATTACATCTTTTGATGCATCAGCAATATACATTGAATATGTAAATGTGTCCCCCACAGCAACAGAAGCAGCATCGTTAATTTTCACTTCTTCCGCCGCATTTGCATTTAGAGGTACAGCGCAAAGCATCATAAGTGCAGAACAACAAGCTAACGTAGTTTTAATTTTTTTAAACATAAAATCAATTCCTTATATATAATACATTTATTATATAATATTATAAACAAAATTTCAACGAACTTATATAAAATTTAATTTGAATTTTATGTGATAATTTTAAAAAAGAAATAAATCTATGTTGAGTTATATTTTAAACATAAGATAAACACCATAAATTGTGGTTTAGCAAAGTGTCGGTCGGGCATTGAAATTTAGCTAACGCTAAATTATCCTCCAAAAAGCAAAAAAGTTTACTCAATTTTTTCAAAAATTGCGGGTTTGGGCAGTGCCCATAAAAATCTTCCGATATAACAATTTATCAGACGCAAACAGCCACGCTGTTTGCGTGCTAAAACTAAGTTTGTTAAAACAGGCGATAGCCTTTTATAAAAGAAATGATTAACTTTTCATTATATATCGAATGTCTTTTATTGTTGATTTCGCATTTAAAGTCTAACGCCGTTGTGTTCAAACCGCCAAACAGCGAGCTGTTTGGCTATCGTTAGATTGCGTAAGCGGAAAGTATTTGTGGGCTTTGCCCACACCCACGACCTTTGAAAAGGTCGACCAAACTTTTATAATTGCTTGATAAAGCAATCAGCCAAACCATAACTTTTACGAAAAAATAGGCGGGTACTCTTTGCAAGTATCCGCCTAAATTTTTAATATTATCTTTTATCAAGTGGAGTATAATTCTTTGTTGTAGAAATACTCATATAAGCAGGACGTATAATCTTACCGCCATTTACGATTTCCTCAAGTCTGTGTGCGCTCCAACCTGCAATTCTGGCTGTAGCGAACATCGGTGTATAAAGCTCACAAGGAATGTCAAGCATACTGTAAAGCAAGCCGCTGTAAAAATCGACATTGGACGCAACGCCTTTATAAATCTTACGCTTTTTGCCGATAACCTGCGGAGCAAGTCTTTCTACTCTCTCATAAAGTTCAAAGTCCTCATCGTAACCCTCTGCCTTAGCGAGTTTCTGAACAGCACCTTTAAGAATTATCTGACGAGGGTCAGAAATTGTATAAACAGCGTGACCCATACCATAGATAAGACCCATTCTGTCGAATGTCTGCTTTTCGAGTATTTTTTCAAGGTAATCTGCAATTTCTTCGTCATCTTTCCAGTCTTTTATGTGCTTTTTAATATCCTCAAACATATAGAATACTTTAACATTTGCACCGCCGTGCTTAGGACCTTTAAGAGATGCCAAAGCCGCTGCAATTGCCGAATAAGTATCTGTACCGGAAGAAGTTACAACATGAGTTGTAAATGTAGAGTTGTTACCGCCGCCGTGCTCCATATGAAGAATAAGCGCCATATCAAGAACTTTTGCCTCAAGCGGTGTGTATTTTCTGTCAGGACGAAGTAATGACAAAATAACCTCCGCTGTGGACATAGTAGGCTCTGCACGGTGAATATAAAGGCTTTTGTCACGGAGATAGTGGTTATATGCATGATAACCGTAAACCGAAAGCATCGGAAATACTGAAATAAGCTGAATACACTGACGAAGAACATTATCTACCGATGTATCATTAGGATTATCATCGTAACAGAACAAAGTAAGTACGCTTCGAGCAATCGAGTTCATCATATCTTCACTCGGTGCTTTAAGAATAACATCACGAACAAAGTTCTGCGGTAAAGTTCTGTATTTTACAAGCAATTCCTTAAAATCCTTAAGCTGTGCGACATTTGGCATTTCGCCAAAAAGAAGAAGGTAAACAACTTCTTCAAAACCAAAACGATCATCCTCAAGAATACCGCCGACAATATCGTTTACATTATATCCGCGATAATACAACTCACCGTCGCAAGGAACAAGCTTACCATCAACTTCTTTATTCTGGATAATTGTGGAAATATCTGTAAGGCCTGTTAATACACCCTTACCGTCAAGGTCACGAAGTCCTCTCTTAACATTATACTTTGAATAAAGACTTGTATCGATCATCGAATTTGAGATCATTTTTTGTGCCAAGTCATGGATAGCCGGTGTGTTATCTGAATAACTGCCCATCAAAATCACTTCCTACAATAAAGATTAGTAAATTTATAATTACCATTAAAGAACATTATATCACATTTTAAAGCAAAAGAAAAGATACAAAATGCTTTAAAGTGTCTTATTTATAATTAAGATTATGTCATATTTATATACATTTTAGCAAAAATATTCATTTATCTGCAAATATATACAAAAAGAGGATGAATTTTACTCCATCCTCTTAGTTGTAATTATAATTATTTAATTATTTAATTACTTAAGATATGTACCGTTTGTACCGATCTTACCGTCAATGCCTGTGAAGCCTGAACCGCAAGCTACATAGCATCTCATGTTGGCTTTACCGATACTGCCTACTGTAAGTGTGCCGTTTGTAACAGTCTTAACATCACCTGTAACAGCGTCAATATACTTGCCGTTAGGAATGTTCTTGAATGTAGCGCCGCCTGAAATAGTTACAAGTGCAAGGCTGTCTACGCCTTCGCTTGAATTTGTATAACGGCGGATAAATGCCATATTACCAGTTACATATTCGCTGTCCTTTGTATACTGACCTTTCTGGAGAGCAGGTACTGCCCTACGAATCATATTCAGTTGTTTAAGGTGAACAGCAAGCGGAGAATTAAGAGTTTCGGCAACTGTTCCCGATGCGCTATATTCACCGAAATCAGTAGCTGAAACATCACCCTCAAGATAATCGCCGAAATATGCACGACCTAAAGTTGAAAGAGGAGCATTTGGACCAAGGTCTATACTTACACCCTTTTGGAATTCAACTTCTGAACCATAGTATAGACATGGAATTCCACGGAATGTAAAGAGAAGTGAAAGGTTTTCTGCCCAAGCCTGAGTACCGCCATTATAACGAGTATCCATATCAGGACCGTAGTCATGGGAGTCAACATAAGTTACATTCCATGTTGAATCATTATAATATGGATCCTCTTCAAGAGCACGGGTAAATGCATTGCTGGCAGTAGAGAAGTTCCAATGCATTGGGAAGTCAATAACGCCTGTGCCATTGCCCTTACTGTAATCAGGAGTATGATATGTAATACCATTAAGATAAACATTATCAGAAGTTGGCTGATTACTTGTAGATGAATTGCTTGCATAGTGAGCATTTGTAAGGTTTACATTTTCAAGCTGATCATCGCCGAGAGCATTGATATAATTGCTGTCTGTTTCTGCCCAAGTATAGAAAGGAGCAGAAATTGCAGGGATATTATGATTCCAAAACTCGCTTACACGAGTACAAACCTCGCCGAATACATAGAAATTCTTTCCGCCTGTCTTAAGCCATGATGGGAAATAGAACTGGTTAAGAGTAAGTCTTGATACATGCTTTTCGGTATCCATTCTGAATGCATCAACACCCATGTTGATATAATCGCCGTAAACATTGTTAAGATACTCTGCAACCTTTGGATTTTCTGTGTTTACATCAACGCAGTCACCGGCAATCTGTCCTGTCTGTACAGTTGGACTTTCCCAGCTAAGGTCTTTATAATGATGATAGTTATTTTCCGTGTCATGTGAACCTGAATCAAGAGCCTTAGTATCCTTCATTATATTAAGTCTTGCCTGATACTGATAACCCGGAGCAAGACTGTCATAGTCAGGGAATGTTTTTGCAAAATCCGAATCAGGAATCGGAACCATACAATTAACAGATTCAAGATCCTTAAGTGTGCTATACTCTTTTGTAAACATAGGCGCGAGAGTAGCCTCACCAAAGTTACCTGTATGATTGATAACTATGTCCTGAATAATCTTCATACCTTTTTCATGTGCAGCATCGATAAGATCCTGATATTTAACATCGTCACTCTCATAACGAACATCAACAGTTGAGAAATCGAATGCGTGATAGCCATGGTAGTCATAACCTGACGCATTTGTTACAACAGGAGTAATCCAAATTGCACTGAAGCCTAAAGCCTTGATGTAATCAAGTTTTTCGATAAGGCCCTTAAAGTCGCCTCTCCAAGCAGGGTCTGAATCAGGGTTGTTAGCTTGCTGGTCGTCCCAACAATGAACATTGTTGCCTGTATCACCGTCATAGAAACGAGTTGTGATTACAAAGTAAATTGAATCTTCACGAAGATCCGTTCTCTTCCAGTCATCAAAATCATTCCAAGACTTAGAAGACCATCTTCCGTTTTTGTACCACCACTCGCCGCTGTTTCTTGTTGTTTCAGCAGACTGAGTGCCGTTTGTAACAAACATCATATTGATTTTTGTTACATTGTCGAACGTGTAGCAGTAGCTGTTATCACCCTCGGCGGTCATTTTAGGACCGGGGTAATCTGTTGCGATATTCTGCGGAAGGCTGTTCCAATAATAGATGTTCGGTGCGCCGTCTTCAGAATACACATGCACTTTAATACCGTCGTATTTAGCCTGAACTGACTCAGCATCGTCAACAGTAGCAGCCGAAACCGACACAATACCTACTGTTGCCGCAATGCAGACAACAAGCATTAAAGCAATGAGTTTTTTTACCTTTGTCATAGCTTTTCCTCCATTTTCCGTTAAAATCAAAATTTAACATCTACATATAATTATAAAGTAGTTATTAACGATTTTTTTTCTGATTTAGAATTATTCGAAATCTGTGCTTCCAAACATTTAATACTTGTTTTATGTAATTTATACAAAAAAGTGAACAAAGTGCCGTTTTTTTAAAAAGCAGACAGATTTTTCGACAAAGCAAAAAACTCTCCGATTAAATTCAGAGAGCTTTTATATAATCACAACTATTTATATATCACAACTGCAAATTATATATTACTTTTCAAAACATATTTTTCAAGTGTTTTTGCGACTCCGTCATCATCATTTGACTCGCAGACATAATTTGCAATCTTTTTTACATCTTCCTCTGCATTGCCCATAGCAACTCCAAGACCCGCATAACCAATCATAGTTATATCATTGTAATTGTCGCCAAAAGCAATCATCTCTTCGTTTGTAAAACCGAGTTTTTCAAGCAGCATAGGCAGCATAGAACCCTTTGTTACACCGAAAGGCATAATCTCGAGGAAGTACGGTGCGCTCTTATACACATCAAGCAAACCGTCATAGCGTTTTGCAAGAATTTCGTTATATTTATCAATTTCGGCAGGTTCGCCCGAAAGTAAAAGTTTATTGATCTTTTCAGGAATATTCGCCGCAAAATCTTCCACAACAACCATTTCCATTTTGAGAATATCCCTTTCAACATTTGAATAATCATTCAAAGTGCCGCCTGTAATGATTTTCTTATCATCATAGGTATGAACAGAAAGATTTGATTCTTTCAACACACCGAGTATGTCGGAAAGGTATTCCTTCGGAAAATCCTTACTTACAATAGTTTGTCCGGTAGTACAATCAAGAATTTTTCCTCCGTTGAAAGCCATAATATAACCCTCATAGCGGTCAAGCAATAAATCTCTTGCAATGCTCTGAATCCCCATAGGATGTCTGCCCGAAGCGATTACAACCTTTTTGCCCATTTTTTGAGCGTCAATAATAGCGTATCGAGTGCGTGGAGTAATCTCTTTTTGAGAGTTAGTCAGAGTACCGTCAATGTCAAGTGCAATAATTTTGTAATCCATAATATCACCTTGTACTTAGAAATATTGATTAACAAATCATTTACAATATAACACACAAGTTAAAAAAATGCAAGTATTTGATACATTATGTAAAAAACAACTTTGTTTATAGCTTTATTTTGCCATTATATAAAAAAATATTTACGGATTAAATACAAAAATCGGGACCGGAAAAATCCCGGTCCCGAACAGCAATAAAAAATTACTGATTATTACTGATTATTATTTGTATTGTTTTGAGCATTGTTATCTTTTTCAATATAAATGCCTTGGTCAACAGTATCGTTACGAATAGAAGAATATTCGCTGAGTACCCATGAATACTGACCTGTTGTAATTGTACTTCCGCAGTATTCGCACTTGCCGGAACTTGACATTTCAAGAGGAGCACCGCAATTCGGGCAACTATGTGACTTAAGCGTCTGACTGTTTGCACTTGTGGTCTTAATGCTTGCATTACGGGCAAAGCGAAGTGTGTACCTCAACTCGTATCTTGCATTAGGATCTCCACGGAGAACCTGACCGGTCTTTTCGTTTATCTCATAGTCTGTAAGACGGGCATTGAGATAAACTGTAACATACTCAAATTCTTTATCTCTGCGATACGCTGTAAGATAAGCTGTACTTACGGCTACATTTTCAATCTTATTGATTACGCCGTTTGCAATCTTGCGATCAATCTGTTTTTGAGTTTGATTGTAAAGATTATCGTGTAAATAAATTCTTACAGGTGAAAGGTCACGCTTGCTCCAAGCGTCCTGAATGGTAACATATACATATCTTGAGAATGAAAGGAAATCTTCTGCCGAGAAGTTCGGATCATTCTGCTTGATAAGGTCTGAAATCTGTGCCGTACGGTCAGGAAGTGTAATATTTCTGCCTGCCGACTGCTGAATTGTCTGTGATCTGCCAACAGTAGTAGTTGTTCTTTTAGTTGTTCTTTTGCTGTCCTTTTTGCTCCTTATCATGCCGTAAACAACTATACCGATAACTACAAGGAAAACAACTAACGTTCCGCCAAATCCAAGACCTTCTCCGCTGCTTTCGGAACTGCTGTAGTCTGAACTGCCCCAATCGGAACTGCCGCCCCAGTCAGAGCTGCCGCCCCAATCAGAACCGCCGCTGTCATAGTCATTTGAATCGCCGAAGTCAAGCGGAGGTATTCCTAAATCCGCTGTTTGGTTAGTATGTACCGATTGATTACTTTCGACAGAAACAGCATTAACTGATGAAAAAGCTGTAAAAGCTATCACCGCCATAAGTACAGTCAGTACAATCGAAAAACATTTTTTCAAAGTTATACACCTTCTTTTAAATTTCACGGTAAATCCGTTTGCTTATTATTGCTCTAATTTTAACATATATTGTAAAAGTTTGCAATTGTATTTAAAATTTTGTTTATAAAAAATCCCGTTGTATTTCTATACATATTGCATATCAGCATTAAAAATTCGATATTTATTATTTTTTTCGGAAATATTTATATTTAAGTGTTGACAATGCAATATTGCGGTGCTATAATAATACCTATAATTTATGTAGGTTTAATAAGGATTGAATTTCAATTACGGACATTACTATAAACATTATATTATAAAGGAGAATGCATTATGAAAATTTACGAGAAAATCACTGACCTCATTGGCAGAACACCTATTATGAAACTCAATAATTACTCTGCTGCACAGGGACTTGACACACCTGTACTTGCAAAGCTTGAATATTTTAATCCGGCAGGAAGTGTTAAGGACAGAGTAGCAAAGGCTATGATTGATGATGCGGAAGAAAAAGGCTTGCTTACATCTGATTCTGTAATCATTGAGCCTACAAGCGGTAACACAGGTATCGGTCTTGCAGCGGTAGCAGCCGCAAGAGGTTACAGAATTATTCTTACAATGCCTGAAACAATGAGTATCGAACGCAGAAATCTTCTTAAGGCGTACGGCGCAGAACTTGTTCTTACTGACGGTGCAAAAGGTATGAAGGGCGCTATCGCAAAGGCTGACGAACTTGCAAGTGAAATTCCGCACAGCTTTATTCCGGGTCAGTTCGTAAACCAGGCAAACCCTGCCGCTCACTTTGCAACAACAGGTCCTGAAATCTGGGAAGATACAGACGGCAAGATTGACATTTTTGTTGCAGGCGTAGGTACAGGCGGTACCGTAACAGGTGTAGGTAAATATCTTAAGTCAAAAAATCCAAATGTAAAAATCGTTGCAGTTGAACCGGCTACATCACCTGTTCTTTCAAAGGGTGTTGCAGGTCCTCACAAAATTCAGGGTATCGGCGCAGGCTTTGTTCCCGAAACCCTTGATACTAATGTATATGACGAAATTTTCGCAGTAGAAAACGATGACGCATTTGCAACGGGCAAGGCAATCGCTCGTGCCGAGGGTGTACTCGTAGGTATTTCTTCAGGTGCGGCTGTATATGCGGCAACTCAGCTTGCTAAGCGTCCTGAAAATAAGGGCAAGGTAATTGTAGCACTTCTTCCCGATACAGGCGACCGTTACCTTTCAACTCCAATGTTCTCAGATAAATAATTTTTAATATCTATCCCCTGTAATAAATTATTTAGGAATTTTTTAACAGACCACAAAGACGGAATTTTACTTCGGCTTTGTGGTCTGTTATTTTGGGCTTTTATCAAAAGTTTTTGGGAGAAATTTACGCTTTAGCTGATTATCGTTCAGGCAACAAAGTAACGCAAAAGCTAAATTTTCAAAACTAAACTTTGTGTGTTAAAACATTATTTGCCTAAACAATAAAAAACTAATTAACAAACAAAGCCATCTTTGACTGATAAAATCAAAGATGGCTTTATAATTTTTTCTATAAACTTATATACTATTATATTACATAGTCATTGCCGATGCTCTCAGTCTGACGGTCAATAATGTCTTGAATAGTGATGCCGTCAAGATACTTTGTAATAACCTCATTAAGTCCCTGCCATACAGGTAAAGTAATACATTCATCACTCATAGGGCAAGTATTCGGGTCATGGTCAAGACAGGCTACAGGAGCAAGACTGCCCTCTGTAATGCGGAGAATCTCGCCTACCGTATATTGGTCGGGAGTTCTTGCAAGGCGGTATCCACCCTGAAATCCACGGTTTGTAAGTAACACATCGGCTTTATTAAGAATAGGCATAATCTGCTCAAGATATTTTTTGGAAATATTCTGACGAGCCGCAATATCCTTAAGTGCAATGTAACCGTCATTCTGGTGCATTGCCAAATCTATAAGCATTCGCAGTGCGTATCTTCCCTTTGTAGAAATTTTCAAATTAACACCACCTTTTACTAAGTATTTGCAAAAATATAGCATTCATCTATAACATAATAATAACATATATTTAGTAGGTTTTCAAGTTGTTTTTTATCCGATTTATATTTTAATTATCTTTCTATATGTATATTGGTCGCTTATAATTCTACAAATATGTTATAAAACCGGCAAATTTTGCTCTAAAAACCTACTAAACAAATATATTTTTAAAAATTTAAAAAATAGTATTGACAACGGGTAAATTATATGATAATATACAATCACATTAAACCTATGTAATTAGTAAGTTTTAGCAAAGGAGAATTCTAATGCTTCTATTATTTGTAAATCTATTAAGACAGAACTACCGATACGGACGAATGTGCAGTACCTCTGGATGTTGTTGCTGACGCAACAAATACATTACTACATTATTTTTATTATAACATTGTAACAAACTAAATTAATTATTGAAAGAGGTAAATAAAATGAGCACATTAAAAGATAGAAAATTACACTTTGAAACACTTCAGCTTCATGTAGGACAGGAATCAGCAGACCCGGTAACAGATGCAAGAGCAGTTCCGATTTACGCAACTACTTCTTATGTATTCCACAACAGCCAGCACGCCGCAGATCGTTTTGCACTTAAAGATGCAGGCAACATCTACGGCAGACTTACAAACCCTACAGAAGATATTTTTGAGCAGAGAATTGCAGCTCTTGAGGGTGGTACAGCCGCTCTTGCAGTAGCTTCGGGCGCAGCTGCAATCGCATATACAATTCAGGCGCTTGCTAAAGCAGGCGATAACATCGTAGCTGCAAAGACAATCTACGGCGGCACATATAACCTTCTCGAACACACACTTCCTGCTTACGGCATTACAACAACATTTGTTGATCCTGATGAAGAGGGTGCTTTTGAAAACGCTATTGACGAGAATACAAAGGCTCTCTACATTGAAACACTCGGCAATCCAAATGCTAACCTTATTGATATTGAGGCTCTCGCAAAGATTGCACACGCACACAATATTCCGCTTGTTGTTGACAGCACATTTGCAACCCCTTACCTTGTAAGACCGTTTGAGTACGGTGCAGACATCGTTGTTCATTCAGCTACAAAGTTCATCGGCGGTCACGGTACGGCAATAGGCGGTGTAATTATTGAGAGCGGTAAGTTTGACTGGGCTGCATCAGGTAAATTCCCACAGTTTGCAGAGCCAAACCCATCATATCACGGTGCTGTATTTACACAGGCTGCTCCGGGTGCTGCATTTGTAACATACATCAGAGCAATTCTTCTCCGTGACACAGGTGCTACAATCTCTCCGTTCCACGCATTCATTTTCTTGCAGGGCCTTGAAACACTTTCACTCCGTGTTGAGCGTCATGTAGAAAACACAAAGAAAGTTCTTGAATTCCTTGTAAATCACCCACAGGTTGAGAGCGTAAACCACCCATCACTTCCAAACTCACCGTATAAGGCACTTTATGATAAGTACTTCCCTAACGGCGGCGGTTCAATATTTACTTTTGAAATCAAGGGTACAGAAGAAGACGCTAAGAAGTTCATTGATAATCTCCGGGTATTCTCACTTCTTGCAAATGTAGCAGATGTTAAGTCACTTGCTATTCATCCCGCATCAACAACACACTCACAGCTTAACGAGCAGGAGCTTGCAGAGCAGGGCATTAAGCCAAATACAATTCGTCTTTCAATCGGTACAGAGCATATTGATGATATTCTCTTCGATTTACAGGAAGCATTTGAGGCTATTAAATAATCAAATCACATAATTCAAATATTTACGGACTGCATTTTGTGTGCAGTCCGTATTTTTTATTACTGTTTAGTACACAGTTTAAAGCAAATAATTTTAAAATTTAGGTCAAGCCTTTTTAAAGGCTTGCGGATTTGGGTAGCGCCCATAATATCTTCCAAAATAACAATTTATCGGGTGCAAACAGCGTGGCAGTTTGCGTGCTTGCACTTAGTTTGGCAAAACAGTCGACAGCTGTTATAAACAAAAACACTAAAAACATAGTCAACGCAATGCGTTGACTATGAAATGAAGTGTATTTTCTTTTGTCGCTCTCGCAAAGGCTTTCGCCTATTTGTTCAAGCCGCCAAACAGCAAGCTGTTTGGCTATCGTTAGATTGCATAAACGGAA
>OGGU01001439.1_pt1 | contig 14057 bp, 10 predicted proteins | sample 1571241 | NCBI WGS metagenome assembly OGGU01 (sample SAMEA2581934, study PRJEB24529) | metagenome | biome: Human gut stool | place: China | collected 2011
TTTTTCGTCCTCGAAAAAGGCTCGAAAAGCGCAGGAAACGCAGTCATACCAACGTATCCAGTACACTGGTCACACGGACTTCAATACCTCCGGTACAAACGGCCCACGTTCGCTTTCATGGGTAAAAATGGGTACACACTCGGCTTTCGGAGAAAGATCGCACACAAGGGCTCACACGGCGAAACACGGGCGTTTCGGCTGGGGGTGCTATCACTACCCTCGGAGCGTTTTGCGCAGTTCGGAAACCCTGCGTGGCCAGGTGTCAGAACGGCAAACTTTGCCGCTTTTGGGGCTTGGTCGTGGGTGCTCCCAAAGAACGCAGAGAGCCTTTGGGACAGCGATGCGCTTATGCGCGTCGCTGTCCCGAGGCGTCGCGGCCCCGCTGGGCTGCGTGATCTTTTCCGTTTCTGTCGAAATTGCGGTTTGTACATCCTGCGCTCAGGGCTTTCTGCGTGTGCGAGGCGAGGGGTGGTATCACTACCCTCAGCGCGCTTTACGTGCTGCTGAAACGCCGGACGGCCGCTTGTCAAAAGGGCTCATTTGCCGCTTTCTGAGGTTGCCGAGCAGCACTCCCTGCGCGGTCACTTTTTCTGCTAATATGCAGATATCCCTGTCGGCAATTTCAGTAGCAAACACTTTTGCGTTATGGTACGATAAGTCCCAAATCCGGATCTTTCGGAGATGAGGGTGAGCCAGAATGACAGAAAAGGAAAAAATGCTGAAGCAAATGCTTCATGACGCGAATGATCTAAAGAGCTATCAGATGATCTGGCTCGGACAAAGGATCTTTGTTATGACTACAACCAACTTTGCCCATCTGATGAAGAAGGAAAGCAAAACTGATGAAAAAGTTGCTGGTCGAAGTCAAAGGAGCATTGTGATGAGATTTGTCAAGGGTAAATTACACCAGTAATTTTTTGAAATCATTTGTTTTAGAAATTCAAGGGATATATTTTATTCCCCACTGCATAATGGCATAAAATACCGGCAACAAATCTTGCCCTTTCAGTGTTAGGGAGTATTCTACTCGCAACGGCATCTCATTGTACTGGATTCGTTGTATCAAATCATCGGCTTCCAACTCTTTGAGGGCATTTGTCAGCGCTGTATTTGTAATTGGCTTTAGCATCTTTTTCAGTTCCCCAAACCGCATGGGACACTTGATGCACAGTTCATAGAGAATTTGGAGTTTCCATTTGCCCTGCAGCATTTGAACCACCGGCGTGACCGGGCAGTTTCCATCATCGGTTAGAATGACACTGCCAACCTTTTCTTTGAATTCTTCATAAGTCATGATTGGATCTTTCCTCGTCTTTTGCAGTATACTTTTTGATACCAGGTACAAATAATTTGCGTACTTGAACAAAAATTGCTGTCAAGTATAATAAATATATCACTGGTTGGCCATGCAGTCAACGACTGAAATTTCTCAGAAAGGTCTGAATGATATGAAAGAACTGAACATTATGGAGGCTACTGTTCTGACCTCCCCCAATCCGCTGACATTGATCTGCTCTAAAAAGGAGGATGGTTCTACGAACCTGGCTCCCATTTGCTTTGTGTCTTACCTCTCCTTCAATCCGCCTATGGTGGGTTTCGCCACTGGCAAACAGTCCCACACCGGCAAGCGTGTGCGTGAGACCGGCAAAGTCATTGTCACTGTTCCCTGTGAGAGTCTGGCAGGCGCAGTAATGGCCTGCGGAGCATCTACCGGTGCCGAGACCGACAAGGTGGCCGCCAACAACATCGAGATGATGGCTGTAGAGGGCAGCGACATCCAGATTCCGGCGGACACCCGGCTGGCGATGGTGGCTACCTTGCAGCAGTCGGTGGAGGTGGGCGACCATATCCTGCACATCTGTCAGGTGGACAAGTTCCTGGGCAATGAGGACAAGAAGGGCCTGTATGCCTGGAACGGCTTCGGGAAAGTTGCACCTGCGGCAGAAGGCTAAATCTTAAAACGGTAAGGAGGTGTCAGCGGTGGCTGTTTGTATCAAAGACTGTATTCAGAACATGAATCTGGTGATTGGCTGTACTATTGGTTGCAGCTACTGCTACGCCAGAAACAATGTTCGTCGGTTTCACATGATCGACGACTTTGAAAAGCCGGAGTTTTTTCCCAATAAGCTGCGGCTGATGGAGAAAAAGCGCCCACAGAATTTTCTGCTCACCGGCATGAGCGATTTTTCCCACTGGAAGACAGAGTGGCGGGAACAGATATTTGCCAAGATGACTGAAAATCCGCAGCACCAATATCTGTTTTTGACCAAGCGACCGGAGGATATTGTGTTTTCCACTACCCTGGAGAATGCTTGGTTTGGTGTAACTGTTACCTCCAGCAAAGAGAAAAACCGTATCCGGACTTTGCGGGAGCATATCCATGGCGGACACTATCATGTGACCTTTGAACCTATGTTTGATGATGTTGGCATGGTAGACCTTACCGGCATCGAGTGGATCGTCATCGGTACTGAGACCGGACGCAGGAAGGGCAAATCCGTATCGAAACCGGAATGGGTGTGGAACCTGACACATCAGGCCCATGCGCTTGGCATCCCTGTATTCATGAAGGAAGATCTACTTCCTATCATGGGAGAAACACATATGGTACAAGAATTTCCCCCGGCTTTTTACCGGGTATTGGAGGAACAGAATACATGGCGGAAGTGAAAGATAGTAGCATTCTGATTCAGGATGTAGAAACCAAAAATATTATGACAAAATCCACCCTGCCGGTGGGCGGCTATTCCGTCAATCCTTATGTAGGCTGTACCCATGGCTGCAAATACTGCTACGCTTCGTTCATGAAGCGGTTCACCGGCCATACTGAGCCTTGGGGTACTTTTCTGGATGTGAAATATTGGCCGGCAATCAAAAACCCCCGGAAGTACGCCGGACAGCGCGTAGTCATCGGTTCTGTGACCGATGGCTATCTGCCCCAGGAGGCTCAGTTTCAGAACACCCGAAAGCTTCTTGAGCAGCTTCGGGGCAGCGAGGCGGAAATTCTCATCTGTACCAAGTCAGACTTGGTAATCCGTGATATCGACCTTCTGAAAGAACTGGGAAAGGTCACGGTTTCCTGGTCGATCAATACGCTGGACGAGGATTTCAAAAACGATATGGACAATGCCGTCAGCATCAAGCGGCGGTTGGATGCCATGAAGCAGGTTTATGACGCAGGTATCCGCACCGTGTGCTTTATCGCTCCGGTTTTTCCCGGTATCACGGATTTCGAGGCTATCTTCCATCAGGTCAGAAATCAGTGCGACCTGGTGTGGCTGGAAAATCTAAACCTGCGAGGCGGATTCAAAAAAGACATCCTTGACTATATACGTAAAAAACATCCTGACTTGGTTCCGCTGTACGACGCTATCTACAACAAGAGGGACAGAAGCTACTTCCGTGGTTTGGAGGATCAAGCGGAACGGCTGGCGAAAGAAAACAGCTGTCCCTTCGTGGACAACGAGCTGCCCTACGGCCGGGCAGAGCCTGGGCACCCGGTCATTGTGAATTACTTTTACCATGAGGAAGTGCGTGGCTCTGAGAACACCGGGAAGCGAACTCAAAAAGTATGATCTTAGGGCAGTACGTGGTAATTACTGGCCACGGTGGACCGAAAAACGCCCTTTACTTCATTTTTGATACGGAAAGCCGCAGCTTCTCCAACGCTTTCATCGACACCCACCTCGTCTGGCAGTACGATGATCTTTCCACCGCCGCCTACGTTGATGGCAGCAACATTCTCTCGATTGATGGGCGCACACTTGCCGAATTGGACCTTGCGGAAAATGAGTACGTCTATGGTCTTTCCTATTCACAGGACGGCACAGTGCTGACCGCGACCATCGTAAGCAGCGAAGAAACGGAACGAATTGTCCGTCTCACTCTCCCCTAATCATATCACACACCGCGTTTCAGGAAAATTTTCTTTTACTTTCTCTGATTTCATGGTATATTTATGTTAGCAAAGGGGTGGTTTTATGGCGCCATACAGCATTGAAGAACTCCGTAATATTGTTTCCCCCATCGCGCGGGCCCACGGTGTAGCAAGCGTATCCCTCTTTGGCTCCTACGCCAAGGGCTTAGCGGATGCCAACAGTGACGTGGATCTCAAAATCGAGAAGGGGGCTCTGCGCTCCCTGTTCCAGCTCTGTGGGTTCCGTTTGGCGGTAGAGGATGCCTTAAAGTTGCCGGTGGATCTGGTGACAAGCGACTCCTCCGATAAATCGTTCTTAGACATGATCCAGAAAGACGAGGTGGTGCTCTATCGAAATGCGTGACCGGCTTATTTTGCAAAAAATCGTTCTCTATTGCCAGCGCGTTGCTGACAATTTAGAGCGCTACCATCATGACTTTTCCGCTTTTGAGCAGGACTATCTCTTTCAGGATGCCTGCTGTATGTGCGTTGTTCAGATCGGCGAGTTGGTTTCGCAGCTTTCTGACGATGTCAAGGCGCGGAATAAGGCAATTCCATGGCGTATCATTAAGGACACCCGGAACTTCTATGTCCACGCTTACGGAGCGATCGATATTCCCTCCGTGTGGGACACGCTGCTGCATGATATTCCCGCATTGAAAACCGCCTGTGAGGAGATCCTGACCCACTTTTGACCCAGAACACGAAAAAAGCGGGCAGGGCCGGACGGAAACAATGGAAAACTCGCCGAACGAACGGCGGCAAAAAGCACAAATCGGAGCCGAAATGACTCCGATTTACCCTTGAGACAACCTACGGACCAGAAGGCCGGGGGTTCGAATCCCTCACGGCGTACCAAAAGTCCTCGAAATCGTCTGATTTCGAGGACTTTTGCTTTTCATAAGTTCCGTTTTCGGATACTGCCTTTTTCTGACACAAACGCTGACCCCAACGGGAGCGGGTAGCGGAAAGCATCAGACGGTACGGGAGAGGATATTTCCCATCGTCTGGGCGGCTTTGAGTTGGGCATCCGTTGTGACGTGGGCGTAGGTGTCCAGCGTGAAGCCCGCGGAGTAGTGACCGAGCATGCTGCTGACCGTTTTCACGTCCACGCCGTTTTGGAGCGCCATGGTCGCGAAGGTGTGGCGCAGGTCATGGAATCGGATGCGGGGCAGCCCTGCTCGTTTCAGCACCCGCTGGAGCATATGCAACACGCTGTCCGGGGACATAGGGCCTCCGGTAGGCGATGGGAATACCCATTCGCTGTTCCCAACTTTGCATTTCTGCATTTTCAGAACGCTTATCGCTTCTGCCGACAGCGGCAGGGTGCGGTAGGCGTTTTTTGTTTTCAGCGGGGCTTCGACCACTTTGCCATTCTGCCGGGAAATAGCCCGTTGGATTTTCAGTACGCCACGGTCAAGGTCTATATCCGTCCATTTCAGTCCCAGCAGTTCTCCCCGCCGAAGTCCGGTAGCGAGGTCGAGGTAGTAGAGCTCGTACACGCCGCTGTCTCTGGCCTCCTGGAAGAAGGCGCTGAGTTGGCCGGCGGTCAGGGTTTTCATCTCCTTGTGTTCGACTTTCGGCAAGGCGCAGCCTTGTGTGGGATTTTTGCTCACCAACTTCTGCTCAATAGCGAGGTTGTACGCCGAGCCGATCATCTGATGGATGTTCCGCACGGTTTTGGGCGCCAGACCTTTCGGCTTTTTCTTGGCCTCAATGCGGTCAACTCTGCCGCCGTCCAACAGATGTTTGTAGAATCGCTGCAAGTCCAGAGAAGTCAGGTCTGCCAGCGGGATGCTGCCAATTTGCGGCTTGATGTGGTTTTCCAGAAAGCCTTGCGAGGTTTTGAAGGTCGATGGGCGCAGCTTGATTTTTGCGTAGTTTTCCATCCACACTTCCAGCCAACTTCCCACGGTGTAGGTCTTGGCCCGTCCGTAGTCGATTCCCACATTTTCCTCGATGGCTTTTTTCAGCTTTTCCTTGACCTCGGCCTGCGTCTTGCCGAGGACATTTTTGATGATGGCCTTGCCAGTTTCGGGATCGTGACCGACTGTGTACCGCCCCTCCCAGCGTCCGTCCTTTCGTTTTCGGATATTGCCCTCGCCGTTCGCTCGTCTTTTCGGCATAAAATCGACCTCCTTTGTAACGGTACACAATACCGTAAAAGGCAGAGAAAAGCTATGGGGAAGCCACACTATTATCAGAAAGTTATCAATTCTCAACCGCCGCTTATCTTTGTTTATGGCGTAGCAAGATTTGAGCTGCTACGGAGACTTCCGCCGACTACAACGGTATAAAGCGTACCGATTTTCTATCAAAGCGCCGCCGCAAACCGTTGTGACACGGGGCTTTGCGGCGACTTTTCTCAAATTTAGCGTCAAACCGTTCTGGGAACCTCGAAAAAAGCGTCAATTTCCAAAACCCGCAAACCCTTGCGGCAGCTCGCACTGCGGGCTGCTGTGAATAGGCATTGGCGCGAAAAGCGCCAATGCCTTTCTCCTGCCCCGATTTCGGTGCATCGAAAATCGGCCAAAAGCTGTTCAAAATCCCCGGGGGCACTATCATTATCCGTTTTCGCTCCTGCGAGGGCACACAGCGGCTTACGGGGGCAAACACGGGGCCTCTGCGGCCAATGCGGAGGTGCTCGTTTTCCCCATTGCAATATGTCATATCCTGTGCTATAATGCACTCGAACTACATAACGGGACAGCGTGAGCCGGGTTTATCCCGGCGGCGGAATGGGGTGAAAATCCCTGCGAGACGGTCACTGTGATGCCGGTTTATTCGGCTAAGTCAGATACGCAATACGCTGCTCCCGGGCCGCTGCCAGTACCGGGGCCAAAGCTGTTATGCGAACGCTTCACCCGGCTGCTTTTTGGCAGCCGGGTGATTTTTTGTCGAGGCAGTACTGCCTCATGCTTTCCATGGAAAGCATGATAGCCATTTCAAGCCGCCGGGGCGGGGGAGGACGGCAGACCTTTCCCGTCCCGCTTTCCAGAAAAATTTTTGCGCTATTTGTCGTTCCTTTCATGTTCCCGAGACCCGGGCCGTGCTGTAGAGGACGCGGCCCGGGGGACGGGAAACAGGGGGCGTGAGATATAGGGTATTACGGATTGCCACGGGCGCGGTGTGCCCTCGCAATGACAATTCTCAAGAGGTCTGGCGTGGGCGGACAGGGTCGTCCGCCCCTACCGACGCGTTCAGGAAATGCGTAGGGGAGGGGCTCTGCCCCTCCCGCGGGCGGGGTAGAACCCCGCCCCTACGGAGGACAGAAAAAAGTGTGTGATTGCTTCGGCATTTACATAAATAAAAAGAATGAAAGGAAAAAGAAATGAAAAAAAGAATCATTTCTCTGCTGCTGGCGCTCATCATGGCGCTGTCACTGCTTCCTGTGAGCGTGCTGGCGGCAGACGACCACACAGGTCAGGTCCATGTGACGGTGGAAAACACCACCTGGGCCAAGGCCGACGGCGCGCCCTGGGAGGGGACGCTGGTGGACGAGTGGGTCACCCTCAAGGCTGACTCCACCATGATGAGCTGCATCGTGGACGCGCTGACGGCCAAGGGCTATTCCCAGACCGGCGCGGACACCGGCTACATCAGCAACATCAACGGCATCGAGGAGAAGGCCGCCGCCAAGGGCTCCGGCTGGATGGGTACCCTCAACGACTGGTTCACCAGCGAGGGCTTCGCCAACTACACCGTGGCCAATGGCAAGCTGAAGGCCGGGGACGAGATCGCCGTGCAGCACACCTGTGACTACGGCGTGGACATCGGCGGCTCCTTCGACACCAGCGACAAGAGCCTCAAGGCCATCGCCCTCAGCGCAGGCGAGCTGAGCCCCGCCTTCTCCTCCGGCGTGCATGACTATACCATGATTTTGCCCGAGGGCGTCACCGCCCTCACCGTCACCCCCACCGCCAGCAACAAGCAGAACCGCGTCCGCATCTATGTGGGCGGCACGGAGTATGGCCGCAAGGATGCCATTCCCGTCCAGGTGGGCACCGTCATCACCCTGAAGGTGGGCAATGACGGCGATGCCGCCCCGGAGACCTACACCATCGCCCTCCAGGCGGCGGGCACCCTCCTCTCCGGCGACAATGTATCCCTCACCTCCATCCATCAGGACGGCTCCGACGGTACCAAAGTGGCCCTGACCTTTGACAAGAAAACCGCCGCCTTCACCGGCAAGCTGGCAAACTATACCCACAACAAGAAATTTAACGACGGCGGCTTCACCGTCGCCCTCTCCAACCTGCCCGCAGGGGCCACCACCCAGCTCAAGAGCAGCGATGGCAAGGTCCTGGCGAACTTTGTGAACGGCACCGCCTCCACCGCCGCCACCCAGTTCACCGGCAGCGGCTCGGCCTATTTCTACATCGCCGTCACCTACCAGGGCCGCACGGAGAATTATAAGCTGACCCTGAATAAAACCTGCGACTATTTTTGGTATAAGTTTAGCTTCCCTCTTGCACAGTACGATACCAGCAATGTTTACTATGGCTATCCCGAGGGAACGATTTTCCAGGCGGATGAAAACGGCAATCGCACGGGAAAGACCGGCTATGACAAAGAGTGCTGGAACTACATTATCTATGTCTCCCCGAATATAAAGGAATTTGGTATCACAAAGATTATAGACCTTGGCCCTGGCTCCAGACAGTATGCCGGGCGTATGTCTGTAAATGGGAAAGAAGTTGCCTCCGACAAGAGATTTATGACCGGGGTGATACAGAGATTTGTAGCGAATCCTATCAGTTTGGACAGAGATAAAACGGTCATTGACATCGTTGCTACTGGCAAGCCGAACACGCCAAACCAGAATGTCGAGCTTCACACCACCATTACGGTAGTCGTGGTGAAAACGACGCCCGAAGAGCTGACGGCTTTTGTTGACGCGCTGCCCGATACCTCCAGCCTGGTATATTCGGAGCACTACACGGTCGTGCAGAGCTACTACCGGGCTTACCAGGGCTACACCGACCAGGAGAAAGCCCGGCTCTCTGCGGAAACTGTGAAGAAATTGCTGGATTCCGTGGCCCGGATGGAGGAGCTGAAAAAGCGCCACGAGGACGGCATACAGGCTTGGCTCGACCTGGTGAATACCTACGCCGGGAAAATCACCGATGAAAACTATTCTACATATTATGACGCGGTGAAAGATTCTGAGGTAAAGTATTTGCAGCTTACCAATGCCCAGCGGAAAGAAATCAAGGACAAGAAGGAAAAGACCGTTTTTGACAACGCTGTTGAACTGGTTACAAAGCAGTCTATTTTGGACGGCAGCTCCATCGGCAAGCCCACCATTTACCCGGATGACTTTATGATGACAGCCAACCACTTCAACCTGGACCTGGGCCACGAGGACACCTATTATCCCGCCGTGTTCCGGGAGATTTGGACGAATCGGCCTGCATCCCTGTATCCGTCTTATGCAACAGAAAAGGGATTGCCCTACACTCTGCCCGGCATACTGAAGTTCGACATCAAGGACGACAGTATCTTCGAGATCAAGGAAGTGGAAGATGTCTATGTGGATAAGGGATTGAGTGGATTTGGCACCGTCCCCGCTATGAAGTATTACCTGGTGCCTAAGAAGGCAGGCACCACCACCTTCACCGTCACCTTTACGGATAAGGCGGGCAAATTCTATGGCCAGATTCCGGAGATTCCCGTCCATGTCAATAGCCCCGAGGAGACGGCTATCCAGGATTTGAACAAGAACCTGACAAACTTCACTTCTCTGAGCAACACCAGCAAATACGACAACTGGACCTATGACTACGGCACCCAGGGCGCGCCCTTTACCTTCAAGGTGAACGGCAAGAATCCCAAGGTCAGCGTCTATAATTATCTCCAGTACAACAAAGACGGCACCCCCGTCAAGACCGACTACACCCCCGACGCCAAGGGCAATGTGACCATCCTCCTGAAGGACGGCTACAATGGCATCGAGGTCACCGCCGACTACCAGGGCCACACCGTTACCCAGGTCTACTCCCTCAAGGGCAAGGTCACTCGCTATGTCTTTGAAAATAATTCCCGGCCCGGTGAGCCCCTGCGCACCGGCGATACGGCGGGCGTTTGGATCATTGGCAAACCCATCCCCATTCATAAAATCCTCCGCATTTATAATATGGGCGGGAAGGTCACTTTCCAAACGGATATGTACTTGCAGAGCCAGGCTTATGCTGACGACAGCATAATTGTGGAATGGAAGGACATGCAGTGGATGAAAGTGTCCGACTATACCAGGGTCAAGGTTGTGCTGACTGAATCCGGGGAAGTAAGACTGACAAACGGCATTTCGCAGTTCCGAGGTTACGGCTCTGCCCCCGGCAGCGAGGGCGACCAGGGCAACACCGGCGGTATTGCAAACTCCACCAGCTTTGGCTACGGAAGATTCGGCGATGTTGTGCTCCAGGTAGCGGAAAATCCCAATTACAAGCTGGAACCTAAGTATGAGACCGTGGCCGAGAACGGCGGCCAGGTCAAGGCCGGGGATAAGCTCACCATTTCCGTGCCCTCTCTGCCTATTGAGCAGTTGAACAAAGAGCTGTATTTGATGTATGTGACAACGAAATATGCCACTACCATTCCCGGCCTGTCCGGAATTTTCTCCAAGTGGTCCCGGGGAACGGACTCCTGGTCACACGAAGGGGAAACCTCTGTTGGCCCCGAGGTAGCCCTCAAGAGCATCACCTTCACCGTGCCCAAAACGACACCGGCAGGTACCTATAAGGTGTACGGCGGGTATCTGGATGCCACCTATCGGTACGGCGAAAAGGACTACCTGGATAAATATGGATTCTTCTATGAGCGGGAGATCAGCGACCTGACCATCACCGTTTTGAAGGGCGACATCGAGACCGTGGAGGACCTTATTGACGCCATCGGCGCCGATGTCACCCTGGACAGCGAGGCCGCCATCACCGCCGCCAAGTCCGCCTACGATGCCCTTTCCGACGAGGACAAGGCCCTGGTGGACGCCGACAAGGTGGACACTCTTACCGCCGCGATTATCAAGCTCAACCGGCTCAAGCACGCGGACCTCATGGCAAACCTGGACACCATCTATAAGACCACCGGCGACTTCATGGCCACCCTGGGCACCCCCACGGTGAACTCCACCGGCGGCGAGTGGATGGTCATCGGCCTGGCCCGCAGCGGCCGCACCGTGCCCGCCGGGTACTATGACAATGTGGTGGAGTATGTGAAGGCCAAGGCTGACGCCAACGAGCGTCTGCACCGGGCCAAAGTCACCGACAACGCCCGGGTGATCCTGGCCCTGACCTCTATCGGCAAGGATGTCACCAATGTGGGCGGACACAACCTGCTCAAGGGTCTGGATAACATGGCCTATGTGCAGACCCAGGGCATCAACGGCCCCATTTTCACCCTCATTGCCCTGGACAGTCACAACTACCCGACTTCCGGCGATGTGACCCGGGAGAAGCTGATTCAGGTCATCCTGGCCGCCCAGCTTTCCAACGGCGGCTGGACCCTCAGCGGCAACGACGCAGATCCTGACATGACCGCAATGGCCATTCAGTCTCTGGCTCCCTACTACAAGGAGAACGAGGCTGTGAAGGCTGCTGTGGATAAGGCTCTGGAGGCTCTTTCCGCCCTGCAGCGCAGCGACGGCGGCTTTGACAGCTGGGGCACCGTGAACAGCGAGTCCTGCGCCCAGGTCATCGTGGCCCTCACCGCCCTGGGCCTCGACCCCACCTGCGACAGCCGCTTTGTGAAGAACGGAAAGACGCCCCTGGATGCCCTGGCGGGCTTCTATGTAACCGGCGGCGGCTTCCGCCACACCGCCAGCGGCGACCGTGACGGCATGGCCACCGAGCAGGGCTACTACGCTTTGGCTGCCTACTATCGCTTCATCAACGGTCAGACCCGGCTCTATGACATGACCGATGTGACCATTCAGACTGGCGGTAGCAATACCCCCGCCACCGGCGATACCGGCGTGCTGGTGTGGGTCATCGCCCTGCCCGTGGCGCTTCTCGCCGCAGCCCTCGTGCTGAAGCGTAAGGAGCGGGAGGAGTAAGGTAAAAGCGAAAACCTAAACCGCGAAAGTAAATAAGCCCCCGGGGCCCCTTGCTATGCGGGGGGCCTCGGTTTTTTCTTTGCTTATAGCATATCAAATTTTGTGCTGCCACATAAATATGACTAATACTGTACCCCAAACGCAGAGTCAAGCGAAGTGAAATATTCTGTCAAGACGAAAGCGTAATACAAGGAGGAAAGCGTTGATATTAAAAACATTTCTATTTGCAAAACGATTTTTGCGAGACCGGCTATTTTATGGATTACTTCGGAACCAGATTCGAGGTCTTGTGCCTTGAAGAGAAATTGAAGATTTCAAATTTTGCATACCTGTTAGACCGACTGAATCAGTAAGGATTTCATCTTACTGTTTATAGCGGATGATATAGCAATAAGTAAGCAAACAGTTTTCCGTATGCTCTACTGGGGCACATGGACATATCCGCTCAAAAGCAAGATTATCATAACACACAGTAATCCAAACATAGTGGTATTAGAGAGTATTGCTTCTAGCTCCACCATTTGATCCGTAACATATTTCCATTCGGTTTCAGTACCCTTATATGCTTCGCCAAGAAATGCTTTCAGTTTGTAATCACAAGATCATCTTTGACCCACTTTTGACCCAGAATCCGAAAAAAGCGGGCAGGGCTGGACGGAAACAACGGAAAATCCACCAAACGAATGGTGGCAAAAAGCACAAATCGGAGCCGTTTCGGCTCCGATTTGTGCTTGAGACAACCTACGGACCAGAAGGCCGGGGGTTCGAATCCCTCACGGCGTGCCAAAAAGACCCGAAACCGTAAGGCTTCGGGTCTTTTTGTTTGCATAAGTTGTTGTTTTCTCCCGCTGCTTTTTTCTGACCCAAACGCTGACCCCAACGGGAGCGGATAGCGGAAAGCATCAGACAGCACGGGAGAGGATATTGCCCATTGTTTGCGCCGCTTTCATCTGCGCGTCGGTGGTGACGTGGGCGTAGGTGTCCAGCGTGAAGCCTGCGGAGTAATGACCAAGCATCGAGGACACGGTCTTCACATCCACGCCGTTCTGGAGCGCCATGGTGGCGAAGGTGTGGCGCAGGTCATGAAAGCGTATCCGTGGCAGTCCTGCTCGCTTCAGCACTCTTTGCAGCATATGCAGGACACTGTCCGGTGACATAGGGCCTCCGGTGGGCGATGGGAACACCCATTCGCTGCTACCCGTTTTTCTCCTTTGATGCATCAGAACGCTTATCGCGTCTGCCGACAGCGGCAGCGTGCGGTAGGCGTTTTTCGTTTTCAACGGTGCCTCGACTACTTTGCCGTTTTGCCGGGAAATGGCCCGTTGGATTTTCAGCACACCACGGTCGAGGTCGATGTCCGTCCATTTCAGTCCCAGCAGTTCGCCGCGCCTAAGTCCGGTGGCGAGGTCGAGGTAATAGAGCTCGTACACGCCGCTGTCCCTGGCTTCCCGGAAGAAGGCGCTGAGTTGGTCGGCGGTCAGGGTCTTCATCTCCTTGTGTTCGACTTTCGGCAGGGCGCAGCCCTGCGTTGGATTCTTGCTCACCAACTTCTGCTCCATAGCGAGATTGTATGCCGAGCAGATCATCTGGTGGATGTTGCGCACCGTTTTGGGAGCCAGACCTTTCGGCTTTTTCTTGGCCTCAATGCGGTCTACCCGGCCACCGTCCAACAGGTGCTTGTAGAACCGCTGCAAGTCCAGAGAGGTTAGGTCTGCCAGCGGGATGCTGCCGATCTGCGGCTTGATGTGGTTTTTCAGAAAGCCTTGCGAGGTTTTGAAGGTCGATGGGCGCAGCTTGATTTTCGCGTAGTTTTCCATCCAGACCTCCAGCCAGCTACCTACCGTGTAGGCCTTGGCCCGCCCGTAGTCGATACCGACGTTTTCCTCGATGGCTTTTTTCAGTTTTTCTTTTACTTCCGCTTGCGTCTTGCCGAGGACGTTTTTGATGATGGCCTTGCCAGTTTCCGGATCGTGACCGACTGTGTACCGGCCCTCCCATCGACCGTCCTTTCGTTTGCGGATGTTCCCTTCCCCGTTCGCTCGTCTTTTCGGCATGGTATCAGCCCCTTTCGCAACGAACAATACCGTA